>Ga0082212_10008678_pt1 | contig 13230 bp, 6 predicted proteins | sample TergutNt197P3_FD_71548 | JGI IMG/M metagenome (GOLD analysis project Ga0082212, IMG submission 71548) | Neocapritermes taracua P3 segment gut microbial communities from Petit-Saut dam, French Guiana - Nt197 P3 | ecosystem: Host-associated > Arthropoda: Insects > Digestive system > Gut ... | reverse complement strand
GATTTCGATGCAATCAAAAAAGCGTTGCTTGATTTATATGATGCGGGTGAGCGAGAAGATATTGATGCAATTAAAAAGAGTCCGATCAGCCCAATGATGAAGGGTAAATTTCTATCGTTGTACTTTCCGAACAGGTATCTTAACATTTTTGGCGTTCCGCATTTGCTTCACTTTTTGAATAAGCTCTCTGTTCCGCATAGCCCAAGCGAAAACCCGGTTGATCTACGAGAAAAGCTGGTTAGACACAAAGAAACCAATCCAAGGTTTGCGGGAATGACCTTGCTCGAATTCAGCAATGAATTGTACTGCAAATCTGGCTATCCTCCAAAAGAGGAAATACAGAATGAGCTGGCTGACAAGCTATATGAGAACAGTCAAAAAGAAGTGATCAATCGCTCATTTAAGAATGTGCCTGAGTTCACTGATGCACCGGATGTGCGGCCAGAACAGGTTTCCACATCCTTCGGCCAAGTTTACAAAATTGATCCCGCGAAATCCCGACGCGCAATTATTGACTCTGGATATGCCTGTGAAGTTGATAGTGATCATGAATCGTTCACAAGGAAAGATGGGGTGCATACATACACTGAGGCACATCATTTGATCCCAAGGTGCTATCAAAATGAGTTTGAAAACTCCCTTGATGTAACCGCAAATATTGTTTCACTGTGCAGCAATTGCCACAACTGGCTACACTACGGAGTTGACTTTGATGCTATACTGAAAAAGTTGTATGATGAGCGAATAAAGAGACTGAAGGCCGCTGGTCTACATATCAGTTTCGAACAGCTCAAGAGATATTACACCTAAATCTTGCGCAGCGCAGTGTTTTGACGGCAAAACCGCCCCGCTGGCCAGCAGGGCGGCGATATTGCGCGATATAATCGGCACAGGGGCAGGATTATTCCGCAGCGGCTACGGTTTCGCCTGCGGGCGGCACGTCGGCCTCGATTGCGGCGGCGGGCTTTTTCTTGGGTTGCGCCTTCTTCGTGGGCTTGGGCGCGACAGGGGCCTCCTCGGCGGGTTCAGCGAACTTCTTTTCCGGCGGCCCATAGCGCCAGGCACTCGATCCCGAAAGTCCTTTGCCCATGAGCGCGCGCGCCAGCTTGAACTCCGGCCCGATGAGTCCGAGGCCGATCAGCCAAACCCGCATGGCAAAGGCCTCATTCTCGAAGCCGCCTTCCGGGGCCTTGGCGTTGACACGTTTTTTCTCCTTGGCGGTTTTGCACAGCGCGGTGATGAACTGCGAATACGCGTCGATATGCGCGCCGTCCTCCATCGCTTGGAACCAGGGAAACGCGATCCTGTCGGAAAGGATCTCAATCGGCAGGGCGTCGATGGAGAGGGCCTTTTTAATGAGGGCTTCTTTGGCGGCAACCATCGCGGCCAGCCGGTCGAGGGCTTCGGGCGTGAAGTCATTGGGGACTTCGATGCAGACTGTGTCGGATTGAGCGATTTTCTTCTTTGGCATGTGAGCATCTCCTTTTTGTTGAATATTGCCTCGTTCAAGGCACTCACATGATATCGTAAAACGGCTCAAAAGTCAACTTGCCAGGATGGAGAAAAGTCTTATGTATCAAGGGGTTTCGTTGTCATTAGTGACAATGCGCTCTGTCGATTTTTTCAGGTAATCCGGGGTGCCGCCGTTATAGGCGATAGCGGGCTTCGGCGGTTCCTCTTCCCCGGTGTAAGCCCTGTACCCCTGCTGTTTTGGCCTGCCGCCGTAGGATTTCCATTGCCGGGTTTTGCTGTCGAATTCTTCCAAGCCCTCCAGCCCAATGGTCAGCAGGCCATGATCGTCATACGCACCGCTGTGGTCTTTCCGCTTTAGCGCGCCGTCGAGGGCCATGATGGCCGCAACCACGCCGTCGATTTTCTCAGCGGATTTTTTCTTGTTCGGTTTTATGTTCCCCGCCGCGTCGCTGTCGATGTACACGTTCTCCATCATCCATCGCAGCACCGGCTGGCCCCCGTGGCGGATTTTGCCGTCTTTCACAAAACGATATAGCTCTTTGCTGGGCGGGCTAAGGCTGCGGTAATCCTGCCCGAAGTCGACCATTTCAAAGGCCTGCCCTTCAAGGTTTTGGGCCATCTGGATCGCGCCCCAGCGGTCATACATCACCTCGCGGATGTTGTATTTCTTGCTCAGCGCAACGATTTCTCGCTGGATAAAATCATAGTGGATGATATTGCCCTTTGTTGTGAACAGGTGTCCGTCGTGCGCCCACTGCGCATACAACACATGGTCTTTTTTAGTGCGGCGCAGCATGTTGTCTTCGGGAATCCAGAAGTGAGGCAGTACGAAATACTCGCCGTTCGGCTCATCCGGCGGGAACACCAGAACGAAGGCGGCAATATCATCTGTGCTTGCAAGATCCAAACCGCCGTAGCACTCGCGGCCCTTTAAATCATCGGGATCAAACGGCTCTTTACCGACATCATATCTGTCCATGGGCAACCACTTTTTCGCGGAATTCAACCACTGATTGAGATAAAACGTGCGGAACTCAGCCTCAATGTCAACATTGTACTGCGCCTTGGTATAAAAATCGCGGTAAAAATCTTCTTTCACAGTGATGCCATAGGATGGGTTCGCATTTGCCCACACCGCCGGATCAGTCCAGTCGGCGTCCTCCGGCGCGGCGAAAATAACAGGGTAGTAGGTTGGATCAAATTTGCGTTCGTGCAAAATGTCCATTGCGTAGGTGTGCTCAGTGTAGCACACGCCATTTTTGTTGTCGCCCGCCGTGGTGATAACAAAGTTCAGCGGTTGGCGGCGCGCGCCCCCGGAGCCCAGGGTCATGGTGTCGTAGAGCTTGCGGTCGCTCTGGCCGATCAACTCGTCGACGATGCAGCCGTGGACGTTCAAGCCATACTTGTTCTTGATTTCCGAGGACAGTGCGGCATAATACGATCGCGTGGGCGTGTATACAATCCGCTTGCGGGACTCAATGAATTTGCAATATTTTCGCAGCACCGGGTTGTCGAAAGCCATAAACATCGCCACGTTGAACACGATACTGGCTTGTTCGCGGTCATTGGCGATGCCATAAATCTCCGCACCGATCTCGCCGTCCGCGCAGAGGAGATACAGAGCGATGGCGGCGGCGAGTTCTGATTTCCCTGATTTCTTCGGGATTTCCACAAAACAATGACGGAACTGCCTCGCGCCATCGGGCTTGACTACACCAAAAACATCACGCACTATTTGCTCCTGCCAGGGCAGTAATTTAAAGGGTTTTCCTGCCCACTCTGTTGTTTTGATGTGCTTCAATTGCTCGATGAAAGCGACCGCGCAGTCGGCTTTTTTCTCGTCGTAGCGCGAATCCGACAGCATAAATCGCGTCGGCGAATATGTAAACGCCATGCTATTCCCCCCTTGCGGTGCGCGCCGAATGGCAAGGCCTACATAGGCCCATCAGATTTTCCTCGCTGTCATTGCCGCCATCGCCCGGCTTGATGATGTGATGAACATCCGTCGCGGGCGTCAGCCGCCCGGCTTTTTCACAATCGGCACAGAGGGGGTGTCGCGCCAAGTACGCCGCGCGCACCTTTTGCCAGCGGCGGTCATAATACGAAGTGTCGGCTCTGCGTGCAGGCCGGTGCACCGGGCAATACACCTCTCCAGCATTGACCAGCTCCGGGCAGTACGGGTGTCGGCAGCGACGGCGGGATTTATGCGGCATGACTCAGCCCCCCATGTTCATTTTCAGCAATTTTTCCATCAGGTCGGCGTTGGGGTTATCGCCGCCGAAGGTCTCCTCGCAGTTCTGCGTAACGATGGCCCATATTTTTTCCCAGCACAGGTCGGCCTGCCGGAGGTACTTTAGTCCCAGCTCAGCGGCTCCGTTCGCCTTCAGCCCATTCTTTTGCGCGTTGACAACGACGACATTTGTGGCCGAAATGACGCGTTCACATTCGAACCACCGGGCCTTGAGCAGTGCATATTCGATAATGAAACCGGGGTTGATCAGGTGCAAGCAACCTGTGGTTTTGAGGAAATCGACCGTATCTTTGTATAGGTGCGTCACATCCGGGCTTCCCTCTTTGCTGCCAGCCGTGTAGTAGTAAGTGTAGTCAGGCGGGTTCAGCTCCGGCTCTTCTTCGCCGAAATTCAGCACTTTAGCCTTGTGCTTTTTGATGTCGTCCTCCAGGATTTTGTCCGAGAGGGGCTTGCGGGGCCGCCCGGCGCCGGGCCTCTTGCCGCCGTGACCGTTTGCCATACAGAATCACCTCGAAAGCAATATATGCCGCGACGTTTTGTCCCGATTCCGTGCCCGCCGGGCCTGTCCGCGCGCCTGAGCCGGGCCGGACCGCCCCCGGTCCCCCAGAATTATAAAAATCCCCCGCGCCGGACATGAATACAGCTTGTTCGGTTAGAATATCAAGATCGACAATCAAACAAGCCCCCGAAAACCCATGTGCATAGCGGGTTTCGGAGGGCATGTTCGGGCCTTTTGATAAAAAGGCTCTTGATATCCGGGGAATGCGTGCGTGCCCCATGGGCGCTCGACAAATGAATTCGCACAGGGATATAGACCCCCCTTCCGTCATTTTGACGAAAATGCAGAGGTGTCCGACAAGGGCCGGGCGCAACCGCGCAACCTGCAACTGTGAAAAATATAGGTTCACATATACGCGCGCACACGCACGCACATACATGAGCAGCACCGTTTCCATGCGAGTGTCTAAACAGAGGTTGCAGGTTGCATGGTTGCAAAACTATAAAGAAAAGGACAGTTGGGCGGGTTCATCTTCCTCGGCCCTGATGAAGCCTTCCACGTCGCATCTTCGCGACAGCTTGGCGAAGTCGATGACCCAAGCCTTCTGGTTCGTAACCCTATCCAGGCGCTTTTGTTGATTTGCCGCGATGAAATATTGGGAGTGCGCCAATTGTTTTTTAAACTGGTTATATGGCAGCACCTCGCCGACGATGGCGCACTCGCGGCGGTATTTGGTGTAGCGGTCGTAAATGTCGCAGAGCTTGATGCACAAGATGTCGTGGCCGTTCTCGAAGGCATAGTCAACGCCGGGTTTCAGTCGCATGCGCGACATTACCTCGAAGGTCTGTTCCACGATAGAATGATTTGCACCGCCCTCCAGCAAGTAGTTCCGCGCGGCGTACTCAATATGATTGACACAGGCCTCCCGGTCAAACTGGAACGCCTCATTCCATGAAAGCCCCAAGCGCCCGCAGAGCTTCACCACCAGCGACAGCCCGGCGTACAAACAACACAGATTGTCGAGCACGCGCTGCGGCAGCTTTGATTTGAAGAAGGCCCGGCCCTCCACGAACCATTGCAACACTTCCGACGGCATGGTATCCAAAGCGGCGTCCAAAAGGCTCCTGCCAAACGAGCCAAGCAGCTCGGCGTTGTCACGAAGCCAAATATAATGGGCTTCGCGCTCCTCGTCGAGGTCGCGGCGGGAAAACAGCAGCTCAATGCTGCGCTCTCGGATAGCCGCTTCATCTGGCGACTCTTCCCCGGCGGTCACGTTGGGAGCCAACAAATCGTACTTCACAGTGCTTTGATCAGAACGTCCGCGCTGCGCTTCGTGCCAATCGTAGCCGCTGCGGAAATGATTGTATAGCCAGTTCACCCGCTGTTTGTCGATGGTGCTGGGTTTAAATTCGTCGAATGCCTGCGGAATCATGTTGCTGGAAGCGCCATCGCTCATCAGGGTAAACTGTGTCACTTGCGAGGAGGGAACCACTTTTGAGCGCGAAAAAACAGGCAGGATGACACGTTCCAGTGTTTGGCTTTTACCGCTGCCCGACTCGCCGATCAAAAACAGATGGGGGAATTTGACCCCGACTTTTTTCAGATGCGGCTTGATGAAGCAGGCCGCCGTCCAGGCGAAGATCGGTGCAACCTTTGCGGGTTCGTTGTAACCTAAAATGTGCCTGGACAGACGAAGAAGGTCGTCCTTTTCGAGCATGTTCGCCTGCAAAATCCCGCTGTCCAAGGACTTAAAACGCTCCATTTGCACGATGCTGTTAACCTTTTTACCGCCCACACCCACTGCCCCGGCAGGGGTAACGAATACCAAACTACGTTTATGCGGATATATTCCGAGGGCTTTTACCCCCTTCTTTTGCTGCCCTTTCAAGCTGTAAACGTGTATTTTGAGCAATTCCAAGTCTGTTTCTGTGCCTATGAATGACAGAGCAATGGTCTTTTTGTTGAGAATTCCCTTGAACCTGGGGATTGTGGAGAAGTCGCTGGACAGCAGCTGCTGGGAGAAGCGCTCGCCGCTTTCGGTGATCAAATCGCATGTCAGCTGGGTTTCGTCTTCCCCACAGATCATCTGCACAGGCTCAACGATGAAGTTGGTGATCCGCTGATAATTTTCGTTTTTGCGCCGGTAGTAACAGCCGCCCTGTTCAAATATGTCCTGCTGTCGCTTCGGTGCGGGTGGGATATACACAGAGGCGGTCATTTCGCAGGCCCGGCTGACAGTCGTTTCGCCATAGGTACCGCTGCCGTGCAGCCGATCCCATTTTTCGCGAAACAGCCCACTGCTGCGAAACATCCTGTCAATTTGGGCCTCGCTGCGGCCCGACCAGAAAGCCAGTTTACAGCACAGGGCAAAGTCGGCCTCAGACTGCGATTTGTACTTGTTCTGCCAGTCGCCCCGCCACAGCGCGTCGAAGTTAGGGCCGTCTTTTGATGCCTGCGCCAGCCGGAGAATCTCATCGTCGGCCAGTGTGCCCGGCATTGATTTTGCGCTTGATTTTCTTGTTTTCCTGCCGCCGGCGATATATTTTTGATGAATGTATTCAAGCACGCCGCCGTTATCCTCGGCGATAAAATCAACCGCGCCTTGATATTTTTTGCCCGTCATCGTGAAGTATCGGGCAGTGCTGTATATCTCCACGCCGTGGGTGCTGTTGCGATTCCCGCCGGGCGGCAGCGCGCCGCGCAGGAAGATGTGCAGGCCCGTGCCGCTGGGGCTGATTTCGATGTAGGTCGGCGGGAGATGCGATAATATATCTGCGGCGATGTCGTTGGGCTGGCCGTCCGTCAGGCAGTGATCGATGTCGAGACCGATGATGCCGCTTTCCTGCGTAAACACGAAGCCGATGCCGGTAAAGTGATATGTTTCGGCACAGGCAAGGGCCTGCGCGAGAGTGCCCCAGGTCGCGGGATTCGACGCTGATGCGCGGCGGCCCGTGTGCGGGTTATAGGGCACTTTTGCGGGGCGGCCAGATCGGGCGTCGGGTTCCAAGCGCCAGCAGACCCAGTTGGAGAGGGCTGTTAGGTCGGGCGGGAAGGATAGATTTGCTGTCATTATTATAACCCCCTTGGAGATTGGTGTCAAGGACAGGATATGAGCGGAAGGGGTTGGCCTATGTGCGAGAAGCTGACTGTGAAAAAATTTGTAAATTATGGAAGGAAAGGGGTTGCGAAGGAGGATGAAATATGTTATTATATAATACGCAATAGGATAACTGCAATTATTATAGGAGGCTTAGAATCGTGGGGAAAGCTGAATGGCTTGAATATGAAGAAAAAATCATTGGAATATTAAATAAGCTTGAGCCACAACAAATGAGCCAGTTGCTTTGGCTCAGTGTGGTTCGGAAATTTCCGGATTTTCTCTGTGCCATCCATGATGACACATCAAACAGACCAGCTATTCGCACCTATGTTAATCTGCTAGGTATTTCATTGGGTATTACCTATGCATCATTCGTTCCGAAGCTACAGGAAAATCAGATGCGTGGTCAAAGCCGTGATTTGGAATATGCACAAGCAATTATCGATAAATTTGTTAATTCTGACTATAAACTATATTTTACACGACATGCAAGTATATATGTAACTGCGCTTAGTCATGCAAGAGCATCTTCTACAAAAAGCGGGCCATTTAAGAATACAAGTACAAGAGATATTGCTGTAATGCTTGCACGTTACTCTGATCAAGAACAGTTTTTACACGACATAGATTGTCTCCAAAAAAATGCGTGGGAAGGTCTTGATTCCTCTATATATTTCAACATTGAAAAGGACAATGATTGGGATGCTTTTTCCGCAAAAATGTATCGATTAAAGCTGGGATATTGGATCCGATGGTACGAACGGGTGTGCAAACACAATTTCATTCCAGAAAATAGGTGGCTACAACAAATTATTGCTATGCCAATTGAAATAATTGAAAGCGATGTAAACTCCTCCCTTAAATGGCTTGAAGAACTTGAACAACAAGGAGCAAAAAGGCTTAACGAAGCACGCATAATATTGCTTGGAGAAAAAGGTGCTGGAAAAACTTCAATTGCCAGAAGACTAATTGATCCGAGTGCAAATATGCCAGAAGAACGGGAAAGCACTGAGGGTGTCGATGTTAGTTCATTCAAATTGAAGAGTATTTGTCCTGCTATTGGAGAAGACCAGAACGCTAATGTTCATGTTTGGGACTTTGCAGGGCATTCAATAACTCATGCTGCGCATCGCTGCTTTTTGTCTGAACGCTGCATTTATATTATCCTCTATGACGGAAGAACCGAGGGGAGAAATCGTTTAGATTATTGGCTTAATCATGTGCGTGATTACGGGGGAGATTCAAAAATATATGTTTTGGCGAATATCAAGGATGACAACAAACCTGACATAGAAGAAAATTACATCAGGAAACATTATGCGAAACATCATTGCGAGTTTTTCTATTTTTCTATTCGCGACGATCTCAAAAGGCTAGAAGAATTTCGATTTGAAATAGCTCAACATATAGCGAACGACCCTGCTTGGAGCCAAAATATGCCGTTAAGCTATTTCCTTGCAAAGGAGAAGCTCAAAACCACTTTCGGTGCTGATCGAGACTATATTACCATAGATGATTTTAGTAGAATAGCCCCCGAGGGAAATCGTGAGATGCTAAAAGCACTTCATAGTCTTGGGATTTGTCTGCACTATGAAGATATCGACGAGTTTCGTACTCTTGTGTTGAACCCCAAATGGATTACTTGGGGGATTTACCATATAATAAATTGGCTGAAAAATATTCAAGATAATTATCAGCTAACCCTTAATGATTTTGCTAGTATTTTTTCTGAAAATGCAAAGAAATATCCTTCAGATAAGTACGAGTTCCTTTATCGTCTTCTGATCAAGTATGAGTTAGCTTATGAAGACAATAACAAAGGAGTACTAATTATACCTCAATGCTTATACAAGGATCAGCCTGATGAGATGCACTTTCCTGAATTTCTTGCCCATGCGCGTCTTTCCACTCGTTTTGATGCTAAACAAAAAGATGACAATACTCCTATGCCTTTTCCTCCCGATATTATGCCACGCATTATTGTAAAGCGTTCTGCTGAAGCGTCTTTTAGTTTATCAAAGGTATGGCGTTATGGTGCGCTATTATATTTAACCGAAGATACTTATGCATATATCCAACAGAAAGATTCAGTTATCTTGCTGCAAGTAGCTGGCGCTGAGCGTTTACAATATCATGATATACTGCGAGGTACGATTCTTGACACTATACATAGTTACACAAGTTTCCAAGAAAATGAACCAGATATCAAGTACGAGTTAATTGAGCATCCTGAAACAATGTATCCACAAAAGAGTCTGATAAGTTTGGCCACAAAAGGGTTGGCTACATTCGAGGATTTAGGGCTTGATAAAATTATTGATGTCAGTGAAAATGCAAGGCAGTATACGATTGTTATAGACAATCGCACTATCAATATCAGCGGAGGATCTCCAATTATATCAGGTGGAGCGGTGGGGTCAAGAGAGTCAATGGATACAAGCATTTCCTACAGTTTTCAATATTGCAATATTGTTATGAAAAACAGATTAGAGGAGCTTGCACAACTACTGGACTCTGCTGAAATTCCTGAAGCTAAAGGTCTTGAATATGCCGCAAAAATGCTCAATCAGGCAGATGAGCGTAAATGCAAAAAAGACAAATCAATTCGAAAATCAATACAGAAGATCAGAGATCAGTTAGCTGATGAGGACTCAATTCTTCACAAGACTGTAAAAGCGTTAGTAAATGGCGGGAAGCTGATTGTTGACTTTCTTGAAGCGTACAACCAGTTTGCAAAACAATGCGGCTGGAAATAAGTTATAAACAAAGCACAGCTATATAGCTGTGCTTTGTTTTGCCCAATTCATTCTTGTTGCCCGTTTTTGTCGGTTTTTGTTTCGTGCCGTAGCGGATGCCTGCCTGACGATGGATTTACCGGCACAGACAGCGACCGCGACGCGTTCCAGCGCATGCTGCACGATCTGGACGAGGGAAAGGTCAATTGCATTATTGTCAAAGACCTTTCTCGCCTGAGCAGGAACGACTGGGAGTGCAAGCGGTATTTGCAGCATCTTTTTGTGATCAAAGACATCCGCTTCATATCGCTGGAACTGCCTCGCCTCGACAGCTACAAGCGGCCCGACGAGATCTATGACCTGGGCGTGACGATGCAGAGCGCCTACAACGAAAACCACTGCCGGGAGACTTCGATTAAAGTGCGTGGAACCTTCAACGCCAAGCGTCGGGCCGGGGAGTTCATTGGTGCTTTCGCGCCCTACGGGTACCTCAAAGACCCTGCCGACAGGCATCGCTTCATTGTCGACCCGGTCGCCGCGCCCATCATCCGGGATGTATTCCACTGGTTTGTGCGCGAGGGCATGAGCAAAAACGGTATCGTGCGCAGGCTGATTGAGCTGGGGATTCCTTGCCCCACGACCTACAAGCGGCAAAACGGAATGAACTACCAAAGCCCCGTTCTGGTCGGTGAACCGCAGTGGTCGGCGAAAACCATCTCTGATATGCTGTCCAATCGGATGTACTTGGGCCACATGGTGCAGGGCAAGCAGAAAGTCAAGAGCTACAAAGTCCACACGCGCGTGACCTTGCCGGAAGATGAGTGGTTTGTCAAGGAAAATACACATGAGGCCATCGTCGACGAGGAGATTTTCCGCAAGGCGCAGGAGTTGATGCTACGCGACACATGCACCCCGCCGGGCAGCGGCCAGCTCTACCCCTTCGCGGGATTCATTCGCTGCGCCGACTGCGGCAAGGCCATGTGTCGTAGGCCGTCCAAGCAAAATGTTTACTACGCCTGCCGCACGAACATTACCACTGGCTTATGCACCCGGCACTCCATTCGCCACGACAGGCTAGAGGGTATCGTGCTGACGGCGATTCAAAGGCAGATTGACCTCATCGACGGTCTTGCTGAGATGATTGACAGCATCAACGCCGCGCCGGTGCAGCGCACGGAATCTGCCCAGCTGGAGCGCGCCGTAAAAATGCGCCGCACGGAGTTGGAGAAAACGCACACGCTCTACGATGGCTTGTACGCAGACTGGAAATCCGGGGCGATCTCCCTGGAGGCCTACCAGCGCATGAAACTGAAGTACGAGGAGAAGGAGGCTCAACTGAAACGCGATGTCGCCCATCTGGAAGAAGAGATTCGCATTGCGGCACAGGGTATCACCTCGCAAAACCCGTACTTCGAAACCTTCCGCAGACACCGCGCGTTGACCGAGCTGACCCGGGGCATTGTGGCGGATTTGATCAGCGAGATACGCATCCACGAGGGCGGCGACGTGGACATCGACTTTGCCTTCGCGGCGGAGCACCAGCGTGCGCTGGAGTTTGTGGCGAACAACAAATCGGCGCTGGCCGGGAAGCGGATGATAGGCTAAAAAAAAAGAGCGCGAGGGTTCGTGTTTATTATTAGCGGGTTGGGTGACACGAAACAACTTCGCCCACGGGCGCCACGGGCGCCACGGGCGAAACCGGGGCCACCGGCAACGTCTCCATCGGCGAGGCCGAGCCCTTCGAGCCCGGCACACAATATCCCGTCGGCTCGCTGGTGCTCTACAACGGCCAGCTGTACGTCGTGACTTCCGCGCCACAGACCGGCGTGCCCGGCGAGGACCCCGCCTTCACCCCGATCGATATCCTCGGCGGCATCACCGGCCCCACAGGGCCGCAGGGCATACAGGGCAACACCGGGCCCTCTGGCCCGGCAGGCGAAAACGGCGCGACAGGCGTCACAGGCCCGCAGGGCATTCAAGGCAACACCGGCGCAACGGGCGCCGCAGGCCCCGGTTCCTGTACGGAGCCCCCCTACGCCTACGTGGCCGACCCGGGGGAGAGCGCCGTCCAGGTCATCGACCCCCTCACGCACACCACGGCCGCGGTGATCAACACCGCGGGCTCCCCGGTGAACCTGGCCGCCGACCCGGCCCTGCGCAAGGTGTACGCGCTGGCGACGGACGGCACCCTGGTGGTCATCGATGGCAGCACGAACACCGTGATTGACACCATCGCCCTGCCCCCGGGCAGCTATCGCGTCACGGAGCCCTTCGCGGTCAACCCCAACAACCACTTGGTCTATATCCCCAACGCAGGCGACGACACGGTCGTCGTGGTCGACGGCCGCACCGATACCCTGCTTACGGTCATCCCCGTCGGCAGCCCGCCGCTCAGCGTCGCGGTGGACCCCAGCACCAACCTGGTATATGTCGGCACGAACGACGGCATCACCGTCATCAACAGCAACAACAACGAGATCGTCGTACCGGTCCTGCTGCCGGGCGTCAGCGTAAACGAAATCTACGCCGACCCGTGCACCTGCCGGATCCTCGCAGGCAGCCTAGACGGCACGCTGTACACGCTCAACAACAGGACCGGCGCGGTGACCGACACGGAGACCGCGCCCGGCGGCATACACGCCATGGCGCTGGACGTCAGCCTGGGCCTGTTCTACGTGATCGACGCCGCGGGCGACGAGGTCAACGTCTTCAATATCTGCACCCTGGAGCAGGTCGGCACGCTGCCGCTGAGCACCGGGTTCGGCTCCTTTCTGAGCGGTATCGCCGTGGACAGCCGCAACCACCTGGTCTATGTGGTGGACAGCGGGCTGAGCCGGACCTACGTGGCGGACGGCGGCATGAACCAGGAGCTGGCCATCGTGCCCGCGGTCAGCGGCGGCAGCGACCTGGCCTCGGCTACCACGCTGGCCTGCCCGGGTCCCTGCTCCAAGTGCTGCGGCAGCGGCGGGGGGGGCGGCGAAGGCGTAACCGGGCCAACCGGGGCGACCGGTTCTACGGGCCCCGCTGGGCCGCAGGGCATTCCCGGCAACACTGGCCCCACCGGCGCAACCGGCCCGCAGGGCATCCCAGGCCCCACCGGCCCGGCCGGCGGCGGCGAGTGCCGCTGCAACTACAGCGAGTACTATGTCACCGACGGCAACGCCACAATCAA
>Ga0082212_10004608_pt1 | contig 13230 bp, 10 predicted proteins | sample TergutNt197P3_FD_71548 | JGI IMG/M metagenome (GOLD analysis project Ga0082212, IMG submission 71548) | Neocapritermes taracua P3 segment gut microbial communities from Petit-Saut dam, French Guiana - Nt197 P3 | ecosystem: Host-associated > Arthropoda: Insects > Digestive system > Gut ... | reverse complement strand
GAATTTGAAATCCGTGTGCGGTGGCCGGACGACTATATTCAGATCAGGAGGTATCCTGACCGGACAAGCGTATCTGGTGTTTCACAGGGGAAATCTTTTCCGCCACCGACAGTTATGACATTTGATTCTAAGAGTGGTGTGATTGATAATACTGTTTCGGACCGAACAATGGAATATTCGCTCTGGAGAAGTATGTCGGAAACCGCGCATATCTTAATTGGTACGATTATGAAATCGGGCATGAGGCAGACGGCGCTTTCATCAACGAAAACGCCCGGCGTGTTTAATCTGAGCTTCCCACAGCCCGACGGCGTAATGAGTGAAATTGAATTCGATTCAAAAACCGGTTATCCGTCCGTTATCAGATGGGCGCCGCCTTTACCAAGCGGCAGCGCTCCAAACCAGTCAATTGTGTATCAATTCAGCGGCGAACGCTTTGCCGTCGGCGGCATTATGTTTCCCAGGGTTATTAATGAAACCGCCACATCAAACGATGGTCAAAAAACTGTTACCGAGAGGCGGATCGAGGAAGTGATAATCAATCCCGACCTGAGCCTGAAAGATTTCGAGGCTACACAATAATAGCGCTGATTAATTGCCTGTGCGGGCGAATCGCTGCGTTGCGCGGTGCTCGTAACCTCTCCTGCGCTCCGTGCGCCTTGCGCTTCATACCGCGCAGACAATTAATCAGCGCTTTCCTAATAAGTGTTACCTTACATCGTAGCGCAGGAAAGCAAAATACGCTCCGGTAAGGAATATTATCGTCATTGCCGCCATCAGGGCGAAATCTGGCAGCGTCCGCGCAAGCGACTCGCTGAGGCTTTCCGGCGCGTATGGCAATTGCGGAATTGTCGCGATAATACTCTCGTCGGGCTTTGGCGTTGTTGTTTGCATCAATGATGTAAAATTTATAGTTACCGATCCCGTGCCGCCAGATTGTTGCTGCGCCGCCGACCTATCATTATTCCATTTTTTATAGATCGGCCTGTATGCCCTGGCCGCCGCCAAAAATCGGTCGTACTCGTCCGCCCCTGTACGGGCTAACGTCATGGATCCGAAGGTCAACGCAGCGGCTGGCGATATCCTGGAAAGATTCTTTGACAGGTTTTGCTGAGCGTCTCTTTTTAATTGATAATCCCTGTTTTCCTTAACATTGTTGGCCTCAATCCTGTCGTCAAATTCCTGCTGCAAATTAAAGCCGGCCCCCATCGACAGCTTGCCCGACACCATATCCTGTATTACTTCCTGCTGGGTCTGTACGACAAACAACCCTTTCTGATTCACAAGCATGCTTGATGATGGAATCGGCCTGATTTTTTCCGCGGCGACAACAGCCGCTCCGGGAATGACTATTACCAGCGCCACCCAGATGAAAAGCAGAATGAGAAAGCTGATTGATGAACGGGTTGTTACGGCGGAAATAAATATCCCCAGCGCGAAAAACACGGATATGTATAACAGGAACATGATAATAATGAAAAGAAGCCGCAGCCAGTCGCCGCCGTTTAACGAGATGCCGGGAAATACCGACAATAGAATGAGTCCCATTAAAAGAGGCGCCAGAAAGAGGAGCAGCAAACTTACATAGTTGCCGATGATTTTTCCTGAAATCAGCCGAGCGCGCGATACATTATTCGACAGCGTCAGTTTAAGCGTGCCTTTTTCCTTTTCGCCGGAAACGGCGTCGTAGGTAAGGAAAAGAGCGCATAAACTCAAAATGAATTTTACCGCGAACATTAAATCGAGCGAACCGAAGAGGGTAAAAATCGTATTGCTTTCCTGCCTGGATTCCGCAAGGTTGTTCTCGTAAATATTGTTGGGATACGTGGCGCGCCCGGCGGCATCTTCGACGCCCACGACGGCCGCTCTCAATACCTGCGGCGGGCGGTAAATCCTGTATCCAAACCGCTCGCCAAACACTGAAACGGTCGTCTGCATCCTTTCATTGAGCGACGCGACATTGGAATCATATTCCTTTTTACTTTGAACATAATCGAGCGCGCCGATATATACGGAAAACAGAATCAGCACCGAACACAGGATGAAGATAAACAGAAACTTGTGGCTGAGCAGGTTGTCAAGTATTTCCTTTTTAATAATATCCCCGATCATAAATAAGAACCCCCTAACGTACATCACAGCGGATAAAGGCGAAATATGCGCCGCCCATTAAAAGCACAATCATCACTATCATCGAAATCAAATCCGGTAAAATCCGGACAATTGACCGGCTTAAATTTTCAGGTTCTATCGCCGGCTGCGGCATGCCGGCAAGCGTAAAGGGATCAATCTGTTTATACGTGCCGCCTGATGTGACTATTGTAACATTTGTGCCAGGCACCGTGGGGCGGGGCGCGCCGGGCGCTTCGCGCAGATCGGGATTCGTGTTCACCCATTCGGCAATGACCGGTTTGTAATCAAGGGCGGCTTTCACAAAGCGGTTATAATCGCCAACTCCGGTTTGCGCAAGGGTAGTTGCGCTGAAAGTCAACGCAGCCGACGGCGAGATTATGGAAAGATTTTTCGCAAGCGCCGCCTGTGCTTCTTTTCTCATTTGATAATCCCTGTCTATTTTCTCGTTATTTTCACCAAGTCTGCGCTGGCGTTCCTGGTTATGCTCCCGGCTTAATTCAGACAATACCCTTGATAATTCCTGCCGCGCCGCGGCATCAGTTTGATCGTACTGCGCGCGCAGATCCTGCTGTTTTTGCTGTAAGACCAGACTCATTTCCTGATTAAGCTGGTTTGAAAACGCGGTTTTCTGCGCATAGATTTCATTTGGCACGGGAATCGGCCGCAAGTGTCCGGCGATAATAATCGCGGCTTTCGGCACGACAATTCCCCAGACGCTCCAGGCGAAAATTAAAATAAGCAAACTTGTGGAAGAACGCGCGGTAAGCGAAGAAACCAGCAATCCCAGAAAGAAAAACACCGATAGATACAGCAGGAACATGAGGCAAATAAAACACAGACGCTGCCAGTCTTCTCCGGTCAATACTATCGCGGGATGCAGAGACAGATAAATCAGGCTCAACAGCATCGGAATTAAAAGCGGGACGCACAGGCTGATATAGCCGCCGATGGCTTTCCCCAGGAGCAGACGGTCGCGCGGCACACTGTTTGCCAGCGTCAGTTTGAGCGTGCCTTTTTCCCGTTCGCCGCATATCGCGTCGAATACGAGAAGAACGGCGAACAGGCTCAACGCCATTTTTACAATGAACAGGAGATCAAACGCTCCGAAAACCGCCGCCTGCGGGTTGCTCTCATATTTCGATTCACCGAGGCCGACTTCCGTCTGGGTTACATGCGACATTCTTCCCGCGGCGTCTTCGACCCCTTTGACGAGCGCGCCCAGCGTCCGCGGAGCGCGGTATGTTTTAAGCGCGCCCTCAAGAATTACGCTGTAAGTGTTCGGCGGCGACAGCGCCAGGCCGTCATACGAGATATCTTCGTCGTACATTTTTTTGTCCGCCAGATAATTGCCCGTGCCCATATAGACAGAAAGCAGGATCAGCGCGGAACAGATGATGAACATGAAGAGAAATTTCGCGCTGAGAAGGTGATCCAGAATTTCCTTTTTTATAATGTCTTTAAGCATCTAACTCTCCTTTACAGGAACAGCCTAAACCATTGCCGCGATATACAAATTGACTTAGCTATCATAATGCGAAACGGCGGCGATGAATATAAAAAACTGGTAAATTTTTATCATTACATCCAAAATATTAAGGATGGCGCGGGCAACGGTAATATAAAACTTTTTCCGGCCGGCAATCATGGAATTTCTGAATGCAATCTCAGAAATTCTGTTGCATGGCTAGTCCGGCGAGATCGTAAACTCCGTTGACAGATTCATTGCGTAGGAGGCGATTCGTGTTACAGACTCGCAGGGATTTCATTACGGCGGCATGCGGGGTTGCTTCATTGATTGCGGCGGGATGTATCGCGCGGTTTGCTTCAGGCGATGAATATATTCGCCCGCCCGGCGTGCAGGATGAAAAAGCCTTCCTTGCCCGCTGCATACGCTGTGACCGTTGCCGAGGCATCTGTCCGACCTCAGTGATAGGCGTCGGAGATGGTTTCGCGGCGGCTCGTACGCCCGTTATGAATTTCCGACTCGGATACTGCGATTTCTGCGGTAAATGCGCTGAAGTATGCCCAACGGAAGCGCTGCGTCCTTTTGACAAACAATCCGTGCGCATCGGCCTGGCGGAAATTACGGATCGCTGTATAGCCTGGAATTCCGGCGGCTGCGTCATCTGTGTGGAGCAATGTCCGTATCAGTCGATAGTTTTTGACGGGCAGCGCAGGCCGGTTGTCGATGCCGCGAAATGCAACGGCTGCGGAGTTTGTGAAAACGTCTGCCCCGCTCTTATACTTCGCTCGTATCCCGGCGGTACGATAAGGGGCATTGTCGTTCGTTAGCCCGGATATCGACACACCCTGTTTCTCCCCTCGCGTTTTGCGGTATAAAGCGCATCGTCAGCGCAACGAATGAAATTATCAACTGAACTATCGGGTGAAGGCGTCTGAGAATGTATGCCGACACTAATTGTTAAATAGGTCGTTTGGCCGTCGACGATCGTGATTTGTGTGTCGGCGATCTGTTCTCTTATCTTATTCGCTATCACAAAAGCCTGATCGCCTTCCGTATTGGGAAGCAGTACCGCAAACTCCTCTCCACCCCAACGTGCAATACAATCTACGGATCGTTTCAACGCCCTGGAAAACACATTCGCAACGGTTTGCAACGCCGCATCACCCTGCAAATGTCCGTATGTGTCGTTATAGTTTTTAAATTTATCCACGTCGACAAACAAAACGCTGATAGGCTCTTTATTCCTGATTGCCCTGTACCACTCCTGACTCAGCCGATCCTCAAAGTTACGCCTGTTAGGTATTTGCGTGAGCTGGTCAATCATGCTCAAACTCTCTATAGTTCGGATATAGTTGTACTCGGCTATTTCCTTTTTGGTAATAAGGTATTTTGCTAAAAAGGATAATACAAAAAAAGCGGTATAAAGCATTGGAAAACGCAGCATAAATGTTTTTGAATAATATATGCTGACCAGATCGTTTAATGGCGTCCAAAAAAGAACAATGAAAAAAGCTTCAAAAAAAATGCCGATGGAAATGCCATAAATTAACTCCATTAACAACATCGCAGACGGTGGGAACAACAGCGCCCAAAGAATCGCAAAGCCATCATTACCGCCTGTTAACGCAAAATACACGCAGAGGATCGACAGCACTGCACAGAGCATTAACTCGACTACTTTTTTTATTTTAATCAAAAGACTTAATACAAAAATACAAACTAAAATCAACGTTAATACTAATGTTAAGACCATCATTTCGTATTGATGCTGGGAATAATTCATCCAGCTCATAATAGCGGTAATAACTGAAATCGCCAGAGTTATGACGCCAACGGCTCTTTTGTCTCGCCGCGTTTGATTTTGAGCGGTATTTTTATACTTTATAGTGTTTATAACGTTCTTTATGTTGCCTTTAAGATTCATATTTATTCTCTGCAAATATGTCAAGCGGCTCAGTTCCAAAACCGGATCTGAAGTCGCTGCAGACGCGGGGGGGGGCGACACATACTGGGAGCGCGGGCGTCCTCGCCGGCGTATAATTTATTAAAGACGCGCGACGCAGGAGCGCTTCAATTGGGCGATTCGCGAACCGCCCCTGCATTTGGAACGCGTACCTTCGGCACACTTTTTATTAATTATACGCCGGCGAGGACGCCCGCGCTCCCAGGACGCGCTCCCAGGGCATTTCCCATGTCTGGAACTTTTATGCCGCGCACCCCGCAGACCCGGAAAAATTGATTTTACGCCGCAAATCATTATAATTGCAAAGATTTTTGGGCGGAAAGACAGGGCGAATGCCAATATGTTGTTGATCCTATTGAACATGCATACAAGCGCTTCGCCTGCGGGAAAGCGGCATGGCGTAAAAAGCCGGTATTGCGGTAATGTACGGTGAAAAGATGAAACAGGAGATAAAACTTGGTGATTCCAGCAGGCGGGACGCCCGCGCTCCCGTGTCCAGAGTTCCTCCTGTGCGCGCAATTCGCCTTCGCGTCGTAACAATGCTGATTTTTTTCGGATTAACTGCCGTAGGTTTGGCTTTCAAAACCGGGTTTGGCACGCTTTGTGATCTGGGTTACGGGGCGATTTCCGCAATCTGTCCCCTCGGCGCCCTGGAAACCGCGCTGGCGGGCCGGACAATACACTTGCGGATGCTGATTGCGTTCGCGTGCGCCATTTTTGTTATCGCGATATTAGGACGTTTCTTCTGCGCATGGATCTGCCCCGCGCCGATTTTTCGTGACTGGATTTCCGGGCGGACGCTGGAAGGGCGGACACACAGGTCCGCCCCTACCGTTGATTCCGCAGCAACGGAACAAATTGGGCGGATAAAAATTGGGCGGACACATAGGTCCGCCCCTACGATTGATTCGCGCCATTTTATTCTTGGCGGCGCGCTTCTGTCATCTGCGGTTTTCGGATTTCCTGTCTTCTGTCTGGTTTGTCCAGTTGGATTGATATTCGCGACTTTCATCGGCGCCTGGAGGCTTTTTCAGTACAACGAAACGTCATGGATGCTTCTTGTTTTTCCCGCGATTTTTATCCTGGAAATCGTGATATGCCGGAAATGGTGCCGTAAAATATGCCCGCTTGGCGCTCTTTTGTCCATTCTGAGCGGCCTGAATCCGCTGTTTCGCCCCCGTGTCAACCGCAGCCTTTGCCGACATATTTCAAAAAAAATGGATTGCGAGCTTTGCAAAGGCGTATGCGAGGAAAAAATCGACCTGCACCATTCCGAAAAATCCCGGCCTATGGCTGAATGCACGAAATGCCGCGAATGCGCGGATGTTTGTCCCGCCGGAGCAATTACTTTCCCGCTGACATGGGCGCGCATGCGTCCCCGCCTGCGTAATAAAAAATAAAAACGCCTGCGACAGTTTATATTTATACCCGCGAACGAAATGATTTTCCATGTGTAAAAAATCCTCGCGCATCCACAGGAAAATCATTTCGTTCGCGGGTATAGTAGAAGCGGAATAAAAAATGCTATTTCTTACATGTTTCTTGCCTGTGTTATTTTAATTTCATTGCGCAATATTCTTAGTTTGTCATTCAGCGCGCTTTTTTCCTTCTTTTTTCGAAGCGCGGCGCCGTTCGCGGCATGATACTCTTCATTAATCTTTTCATTGTTAAGCCAAACGATATCCCGGGCCTTGTCCAGATCCTCCCACTCGCCGCAAACCTTGTTATATTCGATTTCCAGTTCCGCTAATTCTTTGGCCATTTCCTGTTCTATTTCATCAAACTCGTCTCCCACAGCAACCTCCAGACTTGCAAAACTTTAAATTTTTTAACCGCGCGAACACGCGCCTATGTAGATTTCGTTGTCCTTTAAAAGAACGGCGCTGTTATTCAAATCTTCATTTACGTTGTATATTATTTTCCCGATGCTTATGACAACCCCGTGAAATATGGTCTTGCTTGCCTGAACCTTGCCGTTTACGTTGACTTCAATTTTCTCATCGATCTCCAAAGCGCGCGCTTCCATATCTTCAAGTATTTGCGTCGAGTATTTCTGCTGCGTGAGCGCTTTCTTTAAAGTTTCTTTTTTGTCATCCGCCAAAGTGCCGGCCCTGTATGCCGGAGCAAGGAAATTTATAATCTGTCCAAGCGATGTCAATTCTTTGTTACAGGCTGCTATCTCCTTTTTTAGCGCCTCCCTTTCATCAAGCAGGGCGACGTCGATGCCTGCGAATACCTCCGTGCGTATATTGGAAGGGGAGCCTATCGTCATGGCATTTACGCCAAGCACCGATCTTGTGTTGCCGCCAAGCAAAAGCCCCTTGCTGCCTTTCACGTTCACGCTTCGTCCGCACCTTATTATTGAGTGTAAAATAGTGTCGCAGGAAACGTCTCTTTTAGCCGCCACATTACAGCTTTGAAGGTATTTGGCAGTAATGTCCCCGCCGCTTACAAGACCGACCCTTGAAGTATCGCCGTGCATGCCGCTTCTCAGTATTATGTCGCCGCCTGCCTTTATCACCGCGTCTTCTACTGCGCCCAAAACCTCCACTTTGCCGCTCGCTTCAACGACCATGCCTGATATTACATTGCCCTTTATTAAAAGGTCGCCCACAAACTTTATATTTCCCGTGGTGTTATCGACATGATTCACTTCGTAATGAGGGTTGATTGAAAGCACGTTGTCGTCAAAACTCAGCGCGCCCGCGCAGAGTGCCACGATTTTATCGCCGACCGGCGTCACCGCGGCGTTTTTAAGCTTAGGCAGTTTTGTGGATTTTACGCTTGCGGGAGGCAATATGGCTTTTCCAAGCACATCATTCCCCGTCTCGCCCTGAACCGGCGGGTGTATAAAGGCAATCACGGCGTCTTTATTGATATTGTGAATCAGGTTGCGTTGTTTATAGTCAACAGTGCCGTTTTCCAGAATAACGGGCTTATACTCTTTTTCAATTTCAAAACAATACTCTATGTGTCCGTCTGTTCCATGTCTTGCCTCCGTGCCTTCGGCAATGAGGACGGGCGTGTCGTAAACAATGTTTTGCAAAAAGCTCTCAACGGCATCGTCTTTTATGCCATACACGACGCCCCTTTCATTGATCGCCGATAAAATGTCGCTTTTTGCAAGGGGTTCATTTTCATCGACCGCCTTGCACTCTAAAAACGCATGCATTTTATCTTCGCTTATTGTAACCTGTAATATATGCATATCACTTAAGCTCCGTTGTCGTTTTTTGTTTTTTTACGTTGTTTGATTTCCGTGAGTATCTCGCCGATGCGCCGCTCCATTCCCTGTGTCGTGGGATGGTAATACCTGCGTCCGCATAAGGATTCAGGCAGGCAATCCATATCGGCGACCTTTTCCTTAAGGTCATGCGCGTACTGGTATCCTTTGCCGTAGCCGAGCTCCTTCATAAGATTGGTAGGCGCGTTTCGGATGTGCAGCGGCGGCGGTTCGTTAAACGTGCGCTGGACGTCGTTGGCGACCGCCGTATAAGCGGTGTAAAGGGCGTTGGATTTCGGCGCGACGGAAAGATATACGGCAGCCTGGGCAAGCGCCAATTTGCATTCCGGAAGACCGATGAGGCGCACCGCTTCCACGGCGTCAAGCGCTACGGAAAGCGCCCGGACATCGGCCATGCCGACATCTTCGGATGCGAAGCGCGTCATGCGCCGGGCGATATAAATCGGATCCTCGCCGGCTTCAAGCATCCTGCCCATCCAGTAAAGCGCCGCGTCCGGGTCGCTGTTTCGCATTGATTTATGCAGCGCCGAAATCAGGTTGTAATGCTCCTCTCCGCCCTTGTCGTATTGCAGGAATTTTCGCTGCAATGCCGATTCGAGATCATTGATGCCAAGTTCGGACGGCTCGCCTTTGGCGCGGCGGTTTGCGAGCGAAACGGCAAGTTCAAGCGCATTAAGCGCGCTGCGCGCGTCGCCGTTTGAGAAAACCGCGAGCCGGCTCAATACGTCGTCTGCAACAGTGACATTCATGTTTCCCAAACCGCGTTCCGCGTCCGTAAGCGCCCGGAGCAGAATTTCCTGTATGACGGGCGGATTCAGCGGATTAAGGACATAAACCTTACAGCGTGACAGCAGGGCGCTTATTACTTCAAACGACGGGTTTTCGGTGGTCGCGCCTATGAGGATGATTACGCCTGATTCAACATAGGGTAAAAAAGCGTCCTGCTGGGCTTTGTTGAATCTGTGGATTTCATCCACGAAAACAATCGTGCGCCCGCCGGTTTTCCTGAAATGGGTTTCAGCTTCCGCCATTACGCCCTTGATTTCCTTTATTCCGGAAAGGACGGCGCTGTAAGCGACAAATGGAACGCGCGTCTGGCGCGCTATGACACGCGCGAGCGTTGTTTTTCCAGTTCCGGGCGGTCCCCAGAGAATGATCGAAGCGAGCTGGTCGCGTTCGACCATCAGGCGGAGTACTTTATCCGGGCCAATCAGATGCTCCTGTCCGACGATTTCATCCAGAGTGCGCGGTCTGAGACGTTCCGCCAGCGGCGCGTCTTTCTGAACCACGGCTCCTTCATTTTCCGGAAATAGATTTCCGTTCACAGTTTCGCCTCCGGGACGTTTTGATTACGAATCCGTTCCGAGCGCTGCCTTGCGGCCTCAAACAGAATAACCGCGCCTGCCGAGGCGACATTCAGCGATTCAGCGTTTCCAGGCATGGGGATATGAATGACCGGAAGCCGGGCGAAAGCGGCGTCATTTACGCCCGCGCCTTCGTTGCCCAGAAAAATTGCGCATGAACAAGTCAGGTCGGACTTTACATAAGATACGCCCGCGCGCGCAGCCGTCCTGTACATGCGAATATTATTACGGTCGCAATACGAAAGCAGTTCTCCGGTTTTAAGGTGTTCGATAACCGGGATATTGAAGAAAGCGCCGGCGCTTGCGCGCAGGGTTTTCGGATTGTTTGCGGAAACGGTTCCCGTTGTCGTCAATACCATGTCAGCGCCCGCCGCCGCGCCCGTGCGAATCAAAGTTCCTAAATTTCCCGGATCCTGAATGCCCGAAGCGCAGAGAATCAGAACGCGTTCTTTGAGATAAATTTCGTCCAGGACGTATCGCGGCGCGCGCGCCAGTGCCATCGCTCCCTGCGGCGTACGAACGGCGGTGATCGAGGTGAAGGTTTTTTCACCGACCAGAAAAACGCGGATTCTGCGCGCCCGCCACCGTTCAAGCAGTTTTATTTCCCTTGTTTCATTGCCGAAACCTTCCGTGATTACAATGGCATCAATTTCACATCCGGCATTTTCCGCTTCCTCAAGCATGCGGACGCCTTCAATCGCCATCTGTTCTCCGTCGCACTTTTCGGGATTCCGGTTCAATTTCCGGAGCGCTTTTAGCAGTGGATTGTCTTTTCCTGTCAGCCGCGTATATATCACGATTTGTATATGTTAACAGATTTAACTCCATGAAAGGCAATGAAAAGGGCGCGCGACATAAAAGTTCCAGCCATGGGAGCCATTGGAGCCATGGGAGCGCCGGCGTCCCCGCCGGTCGTGTAATAAATAAAGGCAACCTCCGAAAACCCCGAACTCTGCGTTACGCTCCCTCGACAAAATGCTCATTTACCTAGTGTAAACTCCGCTTTTGTCTCGGTCGCAAGCCTTGATTTCGGGGGTTTCGGAGGCTGCCTAAAATGTGATGCAATAAATCGCGCCGCTGCATTTGAAGCGCGCCAATGGCGCGCGTTTATTATTTATACGACCGGCGGGGACGCCGGCGCTCCCATGGCTCCCATGTCTGGAACTTTTATGTCGCGCACCCCAATGAAAAAATCCCGCGAAACGCCGCTAATATGTGTTTCTACCATGTTTCAGTTTGAAAAAACGTTTCCATCTCGTAAAATTCCACAGTAGAATAGGCCCGGATATTTCATTATATGCTTGAGAAAACGCAGGAACTAATAAAAACAAATCTGGAATTGTGTACCGGTTGCAACCGATGCGTGCGTGAATGCCCCATGGAAACGGCAAACATCACATATCAGGATGAAAACGGCAATATCAAGGTAAAAATCGATCATACAAAATGTATCGTCTGCGGCCGGTGTGTTTCCGCTTGTAATCATCACGCAAGGCAATATGCGGATGATACCGGGCTTTTCTTTGATGACTTATCCAAAGGCGTTCAGATTTCGCTCATCGCGGCGCCCTCCGTCAGGACAAATATTCCGGAGTATAAAAGATTATTCACTTATCTGAAAAAACTGGGCGTTAGAAAAATATATGACGTATCGCTGGGCGCCGATATTTGCATCTGGGCGCATGTCAGATATATCGAGCGGGCCGGGCGCGTCAATTTAATAACGCAGCCTTGCCCCGCGATAGTTACATATTGTGAAAAATACCAGCACGCCCTGCTTGACAACCTGTCTCCAATACACAGTCCAATGGCATGCGCCGCCGTTTACATGAAAGAATACCAGGGCGTAACCGACCGTATTGCCGCGCTTTCTCCATGTGTCGCCAAGGCGAATGAGTTTCAGGATACCGGGTTGATTCAATATAACGTTACATTTGCAAAACTGCTTGAATACCTGAAAGACAACAATATTACGCTTCCCGTGGAAGAAACCGGATTCGATCATAATGAGAGCGGCCTGGGTTCATTGTTCCCGATGCCAGGCGGCTTAAAAGAAAATATTGAATTTTTTATGGGGAAAACGATTCAAATATCCAGGGCGGAAGGTTTTAGCGTATACGAAAAGTTAAATACTTATGCCGAAACTCCCGTGGAATTGCTGCCCGGGATATTCGATGTGCTTAACTGTTCCGAAGGCTGCAATTTGGGCACCGCATGCATGCGAGACCGAAATATATTTGAAATAGAAAGAACGATGGACGACGGCAGAAAGGCGGCGTGCAGCCATGAAAAGAAATATTTTGAGTCCGTGTATCAGGCTTTTGACGATAAGTTTGATTTTTCACATTTTATAAGGAAATACCGGCCGGTTCAAACATCGTTCCCGAAGATAACGGATGAGGATATTCAGGCGGCTTTCAGCGTCATGAAAAAATATGACGACGCGAGCCGGAATGTTGATTGCGGCGCCTGTGGCTCGGATACCTGTCTTAATATGGCGAGAAAGATAGCGCTGAAAGTAAATATCCCGATAAGCTGCATGGTAATGACAATCGAGAACGCTAAAAAAGATCACGCAATAAATCTTAATATTCTGGAACAGTTTGAAACAATATGGAAAAGCGTGGAAAACGGCACCGCCATCATTGACGCCGAAACACGGGAAATATTGAACATCAATCCATCAGCCATCCGTTTGTTCGGCGGTGCAAAGGAAGATGTTATCGGAAAACATTGTCAGGATGTTTTTTGTCCGGCACAGCAGTGCCCGATATTGGATTTGAATCAGGTTGTTGACCGTTCCGACAGAAAATTTGTTAAATCCGACGGCACAATCATTCCAATTGTAAAATCCGTAGCAAAAATTCATTACAAGGGGCGCCCGGCGTTATTGGAGAGCTTTACTGATGTATCTCATATTAAAGAGGCGGAAGAGCAGAAACGCATGCTGGAAGTTGCCGAGCAGGCAAGCAAAGCCAAGTCCGCATTTCTGGCCAACATGAGCCACGAAATACGCACGCCGATGAACGCAATAATCGGCATGGCATCAATAGGAATGTCC
>Ga0082212_10008677_pt1 | contig 13231 bp, 19 predicted proteins | sample TergutNt197P3_FD_71548 | JGI IMG/M metagenome (GOLD analysis project Ga0082212, IMG submission 71548) | Neocapritermes taracua P3 segment gut microbial communities from Petit-Saut dam, French Guiana - Nt197 P3 | ecosystem: Host-associated > Arthropoda: Insects > Digestive system > Gut ... | reverse complement strand
TTTCCACAAATGCCGTGGCGTCTTTTTTTTGGACGAAAAAGTCGATGTCGTCGTGTTCCCGTGTCTGCCGACCAATCAGCGCGTCAACGCCCCAACCGCCGTCAATCCAGACATCGACACCAATTTCCTTTGTCATTTCCAGCAGGTCAACCACACTGGCTTCATTCATCACGCTTCTGTGTCCTAGACGTTTGCAATGGGTAGAGTTCTTTGGAGTGTTTCTTAAAATCAAAGGGTGCTGGCATGGGTTTATCCTCGCATCAGGCCATAGACGCGATGGAAATGATAACCTAAATTTTTATTGCAGTTTCGGCTGTACGACCTTCAATTCGCTGGCCGTACCCAGATAGACATCCAGGAATGGCTTGTGTGCCGAGCCAAAGATGACCAGAATCCTTTTGCCGGGATTGAGGGCTGACAGGGCGCGGATGTTGGCGGCTATCTTTAGGTTTCTGTTCTCCCAGAGTGCCACCCGACCCCTGTCGGATTTGTCATCCAAGCCCCTTCTCAGTTGCGATCCCCACTGATGATCAACATCCGCTGTCATGTATTTATCGGAGTTGAGATAGGCGAACACCGGCAACGTGTCGCCTTGGCTCATTCCTTTTGTCTTTAGGCTGTCGCTCTCTGACAGATATGGGGGCGGCTCTTTTGGCGGGGCAAGGCGGGGGTGCTTCATCAGCTTTTCCCAGTTCCGGGCGTTTGCCTCCAAGTCCTCGAAATCGTCCACACAGGCGATAGAGTCCATCTTGAGCCTTTTGGCAAGGGGTATGACGAGATGGTTCACTTCGCTCATTCCCTCAAGGTACGAATCCAGTTTGTCGGAAAGCTCTTTGGGCATCGTGAACTGCCTCTTTTCGTCAGGCGATATGCCCGACCATGTGAGTAGGGCTGTAGGCAATTCGTATGCGGCAAGGTACTGGAGAGTTCTTTTCAGCTTGCCTTCTGGGGAGAGGTCTGGGGGCGCGTTACTGGCAATGTCCTTTCTGGCCTGTATGCAGTCAGTCCCCAGTAGCTTTTGGGCCTCTTTGCCAAATGCCAGGTGGGCACGGGCAAAGTTGCTGAGGATTTCCCCGTGAACCCAGGTGGCCTCGGAACGCAACTCTAGCTCGTGTATGCGGTCGCCAGGCATTTCCTCCACTACTATCACGTCTGGCTTGTATGCCTCAAGTTGATCCAATAGTCTGCTTACCATTGAAGGATTGAACTCGTTACCCGCTTCGCTGAAGTGGAATGTGCCGAGAACCATTACCTGGGTGCGCTCATTCTCAGGGATGATGGCCTGTAATCCCTGCAAGGGCGACGAGTCCCTGTGGCACTGAGTCGAAAGCAGTAGGAAGGCACACAATGGCAATGCTTTGATGGCTGGCATCTTGGACATTCGGTCTCCTACAGTGGCTCTGGATTATCAGGCCACTGTCTTAATACGCACGAAGTATCCAGATGGATTAGAAGGGTTACTTTTTCAACGCTTCCCTGTCCATGCTAAACTCCTGGTTACTCAGAAATGAGAAGTGGGTGATGGTTGGAAGGGGAGGATAGTCCTCCCCTTTCTCGCTTCGGGCAGGAGCTTACCCTTGACATCCGGCACGTCTGAATAACCAAACAGGCATGGTTGAAAAAGACTACTTAGCCCAGCCTCTCCCTTATCGCACTTTTGACCCGCTCCAAGTTGCTGTCGGTCAGTAGAGGGATCAATTCCTGGATTTCGTCTGTTGGCTTATCCCACCATTTGAAAGATAGCAGAAGCGCAATCAATTCATCATCAAACCGCTTTCGAACAGCTTTCGCGGGGTTGCCCACGACAATCGCATACGGTTCCACATCGCTTCCCACAACGCTGTTCATGCCGATAATCGCGCCATCGCCTATGCGGATGCCAGGCAGGATTGTTGCGCTCTGCCCGATCCAAACGTCATTGCCGATAATGGTGTCACCCTTCATCGGCATTTCAGACAATGGCGGCTGCTCCCCATTCCAGTTTTCCAAAATATAGAAAGGGAATGTGCTGGCGGCATTCATTTGATGGTTTGCCCCATTCATAATGAACTCGACATCTGCCGCTATCTGGCAAAACTTGCCGATAATTAGCCTGTCGCCGTAGAACTCGTAATGGTGGGTCACTCGGCTCTCGAAATCCTCGCCGCTGTAATATGTGAAGTCCCCAACGAGGATGTTCGGGCGTGTAATCAAAGGTTTGACATACGTCACTGGAAAACCAGGAACGGGGTGTGTCACAGTTGGGTCTGGCCTTTTTTCATAAGCAGTGCCTCTATTAATAATACTGCCACTGCCTTTGTCTGACTGACAACCAGACAGCGGTGCCTACCTCACAATCACCCTAGCGGGAACGATTCTGGTATGCGCTCACAGAGGTCTGAATGGCTCACGGCTCCCTTCGGCACAAACCAGTGTGAGACTTCATCTGCATCGTATGTATTCCAGTCCTCAAACGTGAAGGGGTCTTGAGAAGTCCAGATATTGCTCTCGCTGTCGAAAAAACCAAAGTGTGGGTATCTGTCTTTGGTGATGAAGCCCACAGGCATGAAATCGTCAGGCAAACGGGTTGTTGTGGAATGAAAGAATCCCATGGGGTCTCCTTTGGATTGTGTGATAGTTGTTGGCAAATGCCCTGACTGTCGGTGTATCTTGGTGTCCTGTCCTATAAGACATGACAGCCAGGGCAAAAAAAAAGACCTATTCGGCCTCAGTCAGTTTTGAATGTACGCTCTGTAGCGCAAAGTATTGACCTTCGGTCAACTGGAGCCTCCAGTCCTCGTACCTCTCTCTGTAGAAGGTTTGGCCTTCCTCGGTCTGCTTCTCCATGTTGTCAATGACCTTTTGGAGAATGTCAGATACCAGGCGGCGTTCAAACTTGTTCAGTATCATTCCTGCTCTTTTAGGCATTGTGTCCCCCTTTAGCTCGCCAACCTGCGCTCTTTGCAGTGGCATTGCGCCTCAAGGCTCTTATGCCTGTCCAGTTCAAAGTTGTGGCCAGTGCTGGCAACCAGGGCAAAAGCACCCTCCAGTTGGATCAGTTTCCACACTGAACTGTTGTGCCAAGGCTCGGAGAACAGTTGTGCCTTGTGTTCGCTCTCTAGGAATGCCACTGACCCCAGGGCATAGACGCTGACTACCGAATTGCACTCCGTGCAAGTGCTGTACTGGAGCAGGGGGAACTCGTGGCTGACCGTCTCCCAGTCAACGTAGCCCTTCTTTTTGCAGACATTGATTAGCAGGATGTTTTTCTCAGGGTCTATCTCGATGCCGTTTGGCGGCAGATAGACCTGTCTCTCTGAGTTGTAGCTGTTGTAGCCGTACATGGTTTTCTCCTTGATAATGACGTTTTGAATGGTTTCAAGCCGTTTTCACGATCTCATGGTCAGTCAGGGCAATGGTGGCAAAGCTGTAGCCTTCCTTGGAAAGCATCTCTAAGGCAAAAGTCCTGTAGTCCTTCCAGGTTGAATAGTCAAAACTGGATACCTGACCATCTATGACTTCAGCAATGGCATCAGACTTCGCATCACAAAGCTGGCGCATGTAGCTGTCAATCATGCCCTCATGGTAAAGATGTACTATCTCCACGTCCCCCGTCTGCCCTGGCCTCAGTATCCTGTGCCTGAACTGATCCAAGTCCCCAGGCACCCATCCAAAGTCAAGGGTCAATAGCTTGGAGAACTCAGGCAGATTAAGACCCTCTTTGCCCTTACCAACAGAAATGAGCAGAACAGGCACATTCTCATCGTCCCTTGCCTTGTCTATGGCTTCATTACGCTTTTCAATGTTTGAATCCAGGGCAAGGATAGATTCAATAGGCTCTGAATCAGGGATATGCTTTGGCAAATCCGATAATAGGTCAGCAAGCCACTCCAGAGCAGAAGGTTTCTCTGAGCCTATGATTACCCTGTCACCAGCCGTCACCCAGTCACTGATTAACTTCAAGGCTTCCATCATCACAGCAGTTGGTTCCTTGAATCTGTTGTTTTTCAGTAATATAGAATCCTCATGCCACCTGTGGTCAACAATGGGTACTGTAGAGGCAAATCTGAGGGCATCCAGTTCTGGGAGTATGTGGGCTATGGAATTCTCACTTACACCTTTCTTTTCCCTTTCAAGCCTTTCTTTCCAGATTGAAGCAAAGTGATCCAGTACCAGCTTGTAATAGGCAAAATGGCTCTTATCAGGGTCAATACCCTTGAATATGGGCTTTGCTTCAGGTGTACTAACACCAGAAGCCCTTACTTCAGGTTCATTAGGTACTCTGCGTATCAGTTTAGGGCTGACAAAGGACTTCCATAGGGAGAGGTTCTTTATCCTGGGTATCTCCCTGGACTTCTGTCCTGTTGAACCAGTCTGGGCGAATTGGGCCGTATACCAGATGACATCAACAAACTCATCAACGAACTGGGTTACGCCTTTCATTATCGCCTGACGATACCTATAGCTCTTACCAGGTACTTCATATCCCCCCTCCATAGGTCTTCGATAGCCATAGGGGTTCATAGAGCTTCCATCCCCCCATCCAGCATTGCAGAGTCCAAGTATGTTCCTTGGGTAGGACTGTATGGCTGTCCCTGTCATAAGGATTACTCTCTTTGCTCTCTGACAGAGATACCTAGCGGCTATGCCCTGTTTGCTGGTAGCGGATTTGATCTTATGTGCTTCATCCAGGATTACAGGCATACGTCTCTTTGCCAGTGCCGCCGCAAAGGACTTCCCTGGCCCCCAGTTCTTATTTGGAGTGTCTTTGCCACTGACAGACTTCCATAGCCTTGAGTAGGTGATTACATTAATCAGGTTTAGGTGTTTCAAGTCTTTTTCAGAATCTATCTGATGGAAGTACTTGAGCAAGCCAACCTTCCTGAGTTCCCTCTTAAACTCATTGACGAGCCTTGATTCCAGAATCCATAGTGCCTTTGATGTCCCTGATGCCAATACAGTGCCTATGGAGAATCTGGTCTTAGCCAATCCCTGTTTGGCTGAGTAGATTACAGACCTTCTGCCCAATGTCCTTGCTATGTCCCTTACCGAGAACTCATAGATGGGTATTGCAGGGTATTGGATTGGAATGTGCTTCTTTTGCTTCCCATCCCACTGATTGACCCTCAGACCTGACGCAAGGCACTGGGCGTTGTAGCTGAAGTAGTCGTGTCTGGAGGCGATTTGCTCCTTTGCAGGGTGATCCTGTGCATCAATGTCATCCTGACCATGCTTTTCCCATTCATCGCCTATTCTTATCCATTGGCTATGCCTATTTAACTCTATGGAAGTCCGCAGGTCTGCTCTATAGGCGTATGTCCTGAGTTGGTGGTCAATTGTCACCCTGATGCCACCTATGGATTCAAGGGCATTGGCAACATTTCTGATGCTTTCTTTGGCAGAGCCAGCATTTCTTACAAGGTCACATGCCCAGTCCAGCATGTTCTGGGGATGGAAGCCGTCAGAGGTCATCCAGCCATGCCATAGACGGGCTTCCTGGATGGCTAACTTGGCTATGAGGTTGTTTGGCTTGAGTACAATCCTGTGTCCACGTCCACCCAGGCACATCCTGACTGTGGGGTAGTCGCCTGTATTGGTTTTGTTGGCTTCTTTGGCTGTAGAGGTAGCAGATTGTGCTGGCTTGGTTTGGGTAGTCTTTAGGAAGGAAGCCAAAGAGGGAACCCTATCACGGTCTTCCCTGTATTCCCTGAATGTCGTTGCAAGACTATGGACATACTTATTGTCCTTGCACTGAATCCAGTCATTCCTGAGCCTCTCTATCCATTGAGACAGGTTGCTCTCTACTTCATCCCAGGTAGTACACTCATAATGGACTGTACTGGCATGGGAACAGGTAAATATGAGTATGGAGCATGGCCATTCTGTCCCTTCGCTCTTAAATGCGCTTGGGGGCAAGTCCATCCTAAAGACCATGGATCGGTTCTCACCGCCATACCTGCAATATTCCCTCTCTATCTTTTCAAAGGTCTTTGCATTGTCACCCTCTAATGCAGTAGTGGGAAGTACTATGGCTGTTGTCCTTGCTATCCTCAATGCCATTTCCAGTGCCGCCCAGTGGCTACTGATGCTGGTGTTCTTTCCCCAGATGCCCCATTCGGCTGAACAGAGGTCTAAGGCTTTCTCTGAATTGAGCCTTATGCTGAATGGGGGGTTGATGATAGCCAGGTCATAGGCTGTTGCCTTTCTGTCGAACTTGAGGTCTATCAGGTTGGCTTCGATTATCTCTGCCTCTGGGTATATGAGCTTTGCGGCTCTTACAGCAAGTGGGTCAATGTCTGCACCAGCTTTATACCAGCCATAGGGGAAGTACTGGAGCAGTCTGCCTATGCCGCACCCTGCGAAGTCAACTACAGAGCATTTCCTGGGCAGTGTCCACTTGCCCTGCCATGATGGGTGGTCACAGAGGCTAAGGGCCTTCATCATCACCTCGACTACCTTTAATGGGGTAAAGAACTGGCCAAGGTGGTTCTCCCTTCTGATGTGGGAATCAATGATGCCTCTGTCGCCTTCTATCTTTAATGCCCGTCCCCTGGAGACGTATTCATTGAGGAGTTGATCCTGCTCTGCCAGTGTCAGTTTGTCCTTTTCCAATAGGGCGTGTGGTGATTCGAGTGTGAAGGTGGCTCTGGTGGGTGGTTTGATTCGTGGGGGCTTGGGTGGTGCAGGAAGGACTGGAGATGTCGATGTCACCTCTCCCGCAAACCCTATTTGTGCCTCTGATGCCTCTATTGGCTTCTCTATGGCAGGGGCAATGATTTCAATCTGAGCTTCTGGTTCCAGTAATAGGGCGAACAGGGGCATACCTGAGTAGTCAATTTCCTTTTTGAGAGAAGCAATCCTGTCCTTTTCGATTAAGGAGCGCATAAGCATAATTGATTCGTCAAACATTGCCCACCTCGCCCCTATTGATGGCTCCCCATCTCTTCCAGCAGAAGTGTGTTTTGCCTTGGGTACAGAGTCCATTGCTGTCATTGGTTTCTGGCCATTGCTGAGTCCTGTTTGGGCAGTCCCAGTCGAAAACGATGCAGGGTGGCGGTGATACTTCTGCCAGATGGGCAACAAGCGTGTCTTTCTTATGGAGGGCGTAGTTAAGGTTGGCTTTTGTCTTTTCTAGCTCTGTCAGGCTCCTCTCCATGACCAGGCCATCCTTTGACCATGCAAACACGCCAGTGTTGGCAAGTATGGATAGGATTTCGTCAGGGGTTTCTTTGACAAAGAGGTATTCGGGTTCGATTGTGTTAAGGACTGAGTTGATTCCTTTCTCCTCCTCACGGGTATTTCTATCGAACACGATGATATTGGCTACATTGACGTAGACGGGTTCGCCGCTACCGTAGTGCAGTTTGATGAATTTCATGGAAACTCCTTGGTTGTCTGTTGGGTTAAGTGTGGTTATCGCTTTGGCAGTGGGTCATTGAGGACTACCGCAAAGCGCATGTGGTTGAGTGAGTAGTGCTTGCCCATGACTTGGTAGGGCAAGTCATAGAGGTGTGTTGGCTCTGTGTAGCCACAGGCTGTTGCATCCTCCATGAGTGCGAAGGTTGCCTCGATTCTTACTTTCAGGAAGCGTGGAGTATGTATGTAATCCCCGATGGATGGAATTTTAGGCATAGCTGACATAGCTATATCTCCTATAAGGAATTGGTGGTTAGTGGGGGTTATTGGCTGTTTTGGAATATAAGATAAGAGCGGTTTGGCTCTCTATTGACTGGGCTGATGCCCGATTATCGCTGTGGGTCTCCAGGAATAACCGATCACGTCTCCTTGCTTGACTTCCTTGGTTTCCGAGTGTCGCTCATAGTAGATGATCCCTGGCAGGGCAGGATTGGTGTTGACGAAGTAGTGGAATCCCCTGGTGTAACCCTGGGTTGTTGCCCACTCGTTGTACCTTCCGTAGCACTCATGCAGGTAGGCCAGGATTTCATCAGGCTCCCCCTCAATGAACAGGCCGTATGATCTGCGGCAGGTTTTGTAATGGGATTTGAGGGCCTTGGTGATCATCGTGAAGTAGTGGCCTGACTTGGATGGGTTAAGCCTTGGGATGGGGAGTGATAGCTTTTGCTCATTTTCTTCAATCCCTGTGAGTAATGGCTGGTTCATGGTGCCTCCTTAGTAAAAGGGATGTTTGGGCGGGACGTTATCAGATTGAAGGCATTCTTTACTGGACGGATTTTCACCTTGATTAACTTCTTTTCCAGAGATACACATAGGATGCGGGAATGAATTGCCAAATCGTAAGCCGTTTTGATTTTCGACAGTTGGTTACGGCATTTCCGATCTCCATAGGTGTCAACGAACTCGTAGAGGGTCTTAATTGCCTTGCGTATGGCTGTGTCATAGTCCACTGCCTTTTCTGTGATTATGTATGGCATGGTGATGTCTCCTATTCGTCATCGGGCGGAATCAGGCATCCGCTGTTTTGAAGTTTGTCCAGGATGCAGTCCAGTATTGGCCTGTCCTTTGGAGGCACTTCAAAGGTTTCTGGGGAGTCCTGCACGGGAGTGAGGCACCGAATCAGCAGGTCCTCCTCACTGATGGTGAGGGTGTAATATTTCTCCTCATCACCTAGAACTGGGACTGATTCTGGTTTATAGGCTTCGGCTGGTATGGATGGGGTCTTTGAGCCACCGATTTTTAGTTTGTCAAGGATGCTGTCCAGGATTGGTCTATCCTCTGGAGCCACGGTGAAGGTTTCTGAGGAGTCCTGCATTGGAGTAAGGAACCTTGTTAGCAGGTCTTCCTCATTGACGGTTAAGATGTGCTGTACGAGTTCCTCACCGTAAATGGCACATAGTTCATTTCTCCACATATCCTCTGGTTTCCGTTTCTCAACTGGCATTCGTGGCCTCCTGTGGCTCTATGTAGGTGATGGTCAGTCTGCTGTTCTTATTGAACTGGTAGCTGAAGGGCTTGTCCCAGTTCTGATTGCCTGAATACCAGAACCTGAAGGCTTCCTGTCTTATATGATGAAATAGGTCTCCTATAATCATCCTTGCAGTGTTCCTGGTTACGATTCGGTTGTTTATCCTGTATTCAAAGAGTGAGTTGTACATAATGGTCTCCTGCCATAGTGGTTCCACTTGATGTGTGAGTTAATACGGAAGCCACGACCTGCCATTCCGCTCCCGTCCTGACGGACGCTCGCTACATTCCGGTCATAAGGAGTCAAGTGCTGCTTGGCCCCGACACTGCACAGGCAGTGTCAGACCTTAGCAGCACTAAATCTCCTTCTAGCCCATTCGTGCTTTTGGGAATTATTTTCAGTTCCAGCCATATATGTCAGCGACATAGTGGCCTATGGGTTTGGTGTATTCATTTATGACTGCCAGCCACTCCTCATCTGAGGCGGCAGACTGTAGCATGTTTTCAAAGTCAACAGGCTCTATGGAATATCCGTACTCCTCATACCTTGGGTCATCCTCTGGCAGGTCGACACCAAAGAACTCCCTGAAGGTTATGCGGTGTGAGGAATCGTGGTGTATGGTCTCAGACTTGATCTCACCATCCTGGAACCATACGTCTATGTAGTCACACTTGAAGTAGTCTAGGACGGAGTTGAGGTTATCTATTGGGTAACAGTTGCCGCTGTCTTTGTGGGTAGCTCTCTTTGTAAGCCTCTTAAAGGCTCTGTGCCTACCGTGCCATCTACCTACGTCAACAATGGCATAGAGGGTTCCATTGAGTTCCTTATTCAGGTTTGCCTGTTCTGCCTCGTAGTTGCACTGCTCGTTGAAATTAAGCTCATCGTTGATTAGGTCAAGGTAGGTCTTACGGCAGTGGGAGCATCCTTTGCGGACTACTTCATCGTCTGAGTATTCCCTGTCCTCTAGCTGACCAACGTCAATCAGGTAGTCTTTGACTGCTTGCTTTTCTCTGTCCATTTCCTGGGTAGAGAGGCAATGGACGGATTTGAATATGGTGTGTCTCTGCTCTGTCAGGACACACGTTCCCTGGCTCATACGTTTCTCCTTATGAGGTGTAAAAGGTGGTTATGGGGGTTGGTTACTGGTTGTTCTTACATTGTTTGGCTACATATTCGTCAATGCGCTACTGGCAAGCCATTTCGAGTGCCTCGGCTGTTGCCCATCTCAGCCAACATTCTTTGGACTGGCAGTTGCCGTCTTTGTCTTTGATTGCTTTCAGGTCTGGAGAGCAACAGCAAGTTTCAGCCGTAGGTGGGCACAGGTAACGATTCGCCATGATACTTGCCAGTGCGTCTATCTGTGCATCCTTTTGAGCCATGATGCCATGCCTGGGACAGTCTTTATCGTCCATAGTGGAGCTTCCTATCTCAGCTTCCTGTAATTTGCGCTTGTAGGGGCATCTGGCTTCCTCGGCGAACTTCAGCAACCTCAGATAGTGTCTGCTTGCTGACTGTTCCTCTTTGAGGGCGGCTTCGGTTTGGTTGAGTTTCTCTTTAAGAAGCATTTGCCACCGCCATTTCTTTTTTCTGTTCCCTGACTTCCGCAGTTGCCCACTTGAGCCAGCAGTCCTGGTGGGCCGCATCGCATTCAAAGTCGATGTCTGAGCCATCCTCCTCTGAGCATTCCCATGCAAGCTGGTTGCATGGGCCGTCTAGGTGCTGTGACATGTAGTGGGCTAGTGCGTCCCGCTCTTTTGCGGCCTGTTCATAACGCTCGATCCATGAATCCCTGTCTGCTATCCATGAATTGATCTGATTGTCTTTCTCGTCCAGCAGGTCGAGAATCCTTGTAATCACAGTCGTTGGCACTTCCCAACTCTTAATGTCTGGGCGGGACAGTCTTTCACGCCATGCTTGCCTTTGTTCATTTGTTACCAGCATTTGGGTCTCCTGATTTGAATCTGGTTGTTGTTGTCATATGACCATCCTGATGGTTGGCCTGTCGCCGTTCCTGCTCCTGAACAGGAGGACTTTCTGGCAGATGCCAAGGCTCCTGATGTGGACATCTATCTCTCTCTGGTCATCCAGGCTGATTTCGTTGTTGTTATACATTTGGGCAACTTTTGAGACTGCCTCGGCTTCATCAAAGGCATTTATCAGTACAGTTGTCTTTGCGCTCTCTTTGACTTCTACTTCGATGGTGCGTTCCCAGTCGGTCATGCGGCCTCCTCTTTGTTCGTCTGCGTTTTTGTGAAAGTCTTATTGAGGATGTGGTCTGCTGACTTCTGTGCCCTGCCGCTGGCTACCAGGAAGGCTGTCTTATCTGACTTGAGGTATGAGAGCCAGTTGTCTATGTAGGCGGCTTCATTCTCTATGACTGACTGGCTTATTCCTGATTCTGCACATAGAAAGGCAGAGGTAAGTTCAGCTATTAGTTCTTCCATTGCCCTTTCTTTCTCGTTTTTGGAGAATGCCCTATTGAGCCTGGTTGGGTGGGCTGTGCTATGCCCTAGTTCATGGAAGAGTACGTCGTAGTAGTCTTCATTTGAATGGAAATGCTCTTTAGGGGGAAGTGTGACTGTATCGGTCAGGCGGCTATAGACTGCAATGTCCCCTCCGTATTCAATGCTCGGTGGGTTTGGGTAGCCAGAAACTATGGATTCTGCCATTTCTATTGGGGAAAACTCTCGGATAGCTATTTCATTGCTTGGTAGTTCTATGTCTACCCCTTCGGTCTGCTCTATGTTAAATACATGGTAGTGCTTGATCATCCTGACTATCTTTGGGAGGTGGGAGAGGTCGTCATTGGATGGGGGCTGGCTGGTCTGGGATGTATTCTGACCTGTATTCTGCTCTGAATCCTCGTCTTTGTCTTTAATGAGCAGGTCTTTCCAGAAAACCACTGGCATGGCTTTCTCGCCTGCCTTGACGTTGCCCCCATGTTCCTGCGCCTGTTTGTAGGTGAGCCAGTAGGGAGAGGAATATCCCTTGAAGTGGCTATAGAAGGAGAGCAGGAAGTGATTAATCCCCCTGTAGAAGTTGCCTCTGACGTTCTTAGGGCGTATGGCCTTCTGATCCCAGGGCATCTTCCAGGGGACTACGCCTCTCTCCAGTGCCTCGGTTATCTGACCTGTAATGAGTTCAAAGGTTGAGGGTCTTGCTGGTTTGGACATTTTGTCCCCCTTAAATGAAAAAAGCCCGTCCGAATTGGACAGGCTTGGGTGTGGGTTCCCTTGGTCGGCAGGGGAATAAATGCGTTGTGCTATAGTCTTGAGTTACCGAATGGTGAGATTCTGGGGCACCCTTATGACAGACGACGGAAATACGGCATCAGGCAGGAAGCATACTGTTTGGTCATATATCCTTGGCTCGGTTGCGTTTCTCATCCAAGCCCCGTTTTCCGTCCAGTTGATGCTTGATGCAGGTAAAAGCTCTACGTTTCCTACTATGCGTCTTTGGTCGGTGCTGTTTTTCCTTCCATCATGGGTGATTGCGATATTTGGCATTGGTCAAGGCATCAAGGCCATCAGGGAGCTGTCTCCGACAGGAAAGACGTTGAGGTGGGCAGTCAATGCCTTGTATTTGAATGCACTCTCATTTCTGTTTGTTGTTATCGCGATTGTCAAGGTGTATTCAGGGCGGTAGACTAGAGTCTTTCACCCCTAGTACTCAATGTCCTCGGTGTCTATGGCTACAGGGCAACACAATAGCTGTTCTAGCTCCGCTGTGGCAAACTCTATGGCCTCATCGAATGGGGCAATGTCCTCCTGCTGAATACAGTTGAACGGCCACTGTCTGCCTATCTCGGCAACAAAGCCGTCCACATACTTCTCCAGACAGCCTATTGGCTCTGCGTCATGCAGGATGAGGACATTCCTCAGCGTGTCCCTGAGAGTAAGGGTTATTTGGGTAGCTGAGATTGATGGTATTGCTGTGTTTGTCTGATTCATTGGTTTTCTCCTATAAGCTAAGATTCCTGACAAAGACGGGTATTCCTTTTGATTTGCAAATATCTATCATGTGTTTCGTGCCTCTTGATACTCCATCCCATACGGCAATAAGGGCATCGGCTGCCTCTGCCATCTGCTCATTCCTCCTGTAGCCAGCAGACTTGCCGTACTTGTCCCAATTGGCAGGGAACCTCTCTATCCTTATTCCATTCCTGGATGCCCAGTTGATTGCCAGGGTGTCTACTCCTCTAGCGCATCCAGATATGACGGAGGCAATTTGAAAGCCACTCTCCTTTATGGCATCAGCTATCAGGCTTTCATCTGAAACCCCTCTGCTACCAGCTATGACTGTTCTGTACATGGTTATCTCCTATATGATAAAAATGCCTATATGACAGGCATATTGTTGTTTTGCTCT
>Ga0082212_10008676_pt1 | contig 13232 bp, 5 predicted proteins | sample TergutNt197P3_FD_71548 | JGI IMG/M metagenome (GOLD analysis project Ga0082212, IMG submission 71548) | Neocapritermes taracua P3 segment gut microbial communities from Petit-Saut dam, French Guiana - Nt197 P3 | ecosystem: Host-associated > Arthropoda: Insects > Digestive system > Gut ... | reverse complement strand
CGTTGGAAGCGTTCCTGATCCAGGGCATTTTCGACTTTCTGACTACTTCCATGATAGAGCCTTCTACAGGCAACGGTTTTAGTCGGTCGGTTTGACGTTGCTCTCGATAACTGAACATTTCGGTGAGCGACGATATCGCCGTATTGCCCCACATCTCTACAATCACGCCGTTGTCTTTGGCTTTCCGGCAGAATGATTTCAATTTGTCCTCGCCCACTGTTTCCGCAATTTTGTAGTCCACATTACAACACATGTTAGACACGCCGTAAACGTTCATCGCATTTTCGCACTCATTGGGTATGAACACGGTTTTCATACCGGCGTCAATTAATTTTGGCAACCCTTCTTTCGAATATTTGTCCATATCAGGTATGCTCCATTCTTCGATGACGCCATAGGAAGTAACTCTTTCCCGCCGGAGACCGGCTTTCCGATGAAGTGTTTCGTAAACCAGTTCTTTGCAGAATTCGTAGATATTAGCCTTTTCAACATGATTAGTATTACCCGGACGGAATAGTACTTCGACCGGCGACGTCGCAAAATCATTGACTAAGTCTCCACAATGTTCGTGGTAGTGCGCCATTTCGTTTTTACCGGCCTCTTTTTCAAACAGCGAATTGACATGCGCCACTTCGTTAGGCCAGATAAGGAGTATACCCTCAGGCGACGCTGTAAAGGAAAACCCCTGCAAGGTTGTTTGAAGCGGATGAAACTGGAAAATATTTGGATTTTCAATTCCGGGTAAATACCATTCGCTGGAATAGAACTGCTGTAAGTCTTCAAATCTGACAAGAGACGGTACGACACCGCTTCGGTTCCATATTTCGTTTCTGATGATGTTTCCGCCAATTTCCCAGGTAGCGCGGTCTAAAATGCGATAAATTGGATATTTGTCGCTTTTGTATATATATTGATAAGTGAATCCCTCCCATGTTTCCTCTTCAATTTGTCTTGTTAACGGTTCGATGACGAGTTGCAATTCCGTATCGACAGCCGGTTGAGGACTATCCGTCCAGTCACCCATGTTTCGACGATTCCTCACCGTGTGCAACATCCACTCCATCAATTCGGTGGTTGTTTGTTGCATGGAAAAAGTAAGTTTGATTTGACTTTCGGATACCGATTGGCGTTTGATCGTATAATCCATGAACCGGATGCCATCCGGAGTGGTGATTTCAACAAACATAGGGCGGCGGCGGCTCCGTAACGCCGTATTGCGGCATGTCACCGCTCCAATTCCGCGAAAAAAACCGTTTTCTGTTTGCAGTTCAAAACTGACGCCGTTTGGAAAAGCGAATGATTTGGAAATTATCTTGCCGTTCCTACGCGGCGAACCTGCGTCGGCATATCCAATAGACGATTGCGTTACAATAGCGCCTATGGCAACGCCTGATTGTTTCAAAAAATGACGTCTTGATTTCATATTCAATAATATTGGTGTTTTAGGAGTATTTATGTAATCGAATCAACCGGAACTCGGGCTGTTCGCCAATTCTAATATATAGTTCATCACCATTCATGCGCCTTTCGGGATGCCAAACACCATCTACAAACTTGCCATTATCATGCGAAAGTACTTCTACAAATTTTTTTTCACCGTCAAGCGGATGAAAATTCACAGATATGTTACGACCTGTTACATAATACTCTCCGGGAGCTGTGCATAATATTAATCCGCATGAACCGTAAATACCGTTATTAACGTCGCGTTGTTTGTGATAAATAACCTCGATACGGAAATCACCCAACTCAAAAAACTCTCTTCCTGAAGAGATGCCGGTAAAGCCTATATTATTACCTTTTCCCGAATGTTTCGACCAAAACGGGAGAAATCCCAACAGCGAGCCATAAGTCTCACCTAATGCCTGCACCACATTTTCCTGTAAACCGTCAATGGCGAATGGAGCAAAGCATATGGCATTATATTGCCCCAATGCATAATATACATTGGCAGCCGATCTGATATCCGGATTGGTTTCGGGGATAAAAAGCGGGTTGCCCGAAAAAGTATATTGCGCGCATACTTGCTTGAAATCATCCAGATAAATATCAGGAGCCAACAAGTCGATATCGGGCGCTGCGGCGCGCCATACAGTCATCATCTTAGAGACAGGGCCTCCACTGGGATAGTCAGGTTTCAGATTCCGGGAAAAACCCGGATCAAGCCATGCATTTGCAAACATGGGCAATGGGTAAGCCTGTTTGCCGGCTTTTGCAATATAATTGACAAATCGCGCAACGTGGTAAGCCATAAAAACCTCGTCGGCTCCATATCCGAACATTTCCTGCCATGTACCCGAAGTGCGGTCACCTGCATGTTGCATCATTTGTTTCAATTCATCGGTTATTTCGTTTTCATTTTGGCGGATGTAATCCAATAATACGGTCGGAACCTGTTGTATAAAAGCCTGTTGAGCAGCAGGTGATTTATCGCGCGTAGTACTGAGAACGCCTGTTTCGTTCTCAATCTGCATCATCAATACGGTTTGTTCGGCGCTGTCTATTTTTTTAATGAAGCGCATCAGCTCTGCAAAAGCGCGTGCATCGGCCTTCATCGTTTCATCACCCCAGGCTGACAATGCGCCAGTATTTTTCCCCGGTTCGCTCTGCATCCTTGGAAAACGCGACAAATCCTTTTTAACCCATTCAGGTACATATGTTGACCATGCGTTTTTCCATGTGGCAAACCAGATAAAAACTAACTTCATATTGTTCTTTCGGGCATCCCTGATTAGCCCCTCCACAAGTGTGTAATCATATTTTCCCTCTTCGGGTTCGAACAATTCCCACGAAATGCTTGCAATAACTGTATTCAGGTTCATTCTGCGAAGGTTTTCCCACAACGGTTTCATGTATTCGAGGCTGGACGAACTGGAGTTATGTAATTCTCCCGACAGCATGACGTATGGTGTTTTGTTGATAATCAATTGCTTGACGCCATTATACGATTCAATACGGGGCAGTTCCTGTTGTGCATGAAGACAATAGTTCAAACAAGAGCAAACTGTAATTAAAAATATCCTTTTCATGTCATTTATTTATTTTTTGAATTCAAATTCCACTTCGTTTACTCAATAGCCGGTTATCTGCTTTGACTTCTATTGACAATGTTACCATCCACATACCATGTACCGCTGTTTTTAAAAACAATTGTTTCCTTATTTTCGCTTTCAGGATATTTTACTCCGTTGAATTGAATTGAATAAACATTGTCCAAATAAAAGGCAGGACGCGGATCGGTGTTTGTGTAACGAAGGTCAACATTTTCAAATGTAATGTTTTTTACATTTCGTACCAACCAGCCCCAACAGGGAAGGTCGCGCGCATCTACATGAGGTTGACCCAACATAGCTTCGGATTGTGAAGCATTTGGATTACCCGTATATTCAATTGAAATGTCCCGGAATGTCAATTCGTCAAATACTCCTCCTTTCCAGCTTTCGACAGATGCTGCGTATTCGTTCACCTGCACGGCATTCACGCGTTCCACCAATATCTTTCCGGCGTTGTTTCCTTCATTCAATACGATCATCAGCGGATTGTTTACATTATTTATATTGATGTCATGAATATAAACCTTATCAACAATTCCCGGCGCTTTACCCCATCCTCCCGGTTGTAACAAGATAGCCGAAAGCATATTTTTACGTTGTTTCTCTTTGGAGGTGCGGTGCGGATACATGCCTGGTCCTGCAAAAGTACAATGGCTGACAGTCAATCCATCGGCGGGCATGATCATCCGGATACCGTTGCATGAAGAGTTGATGTGGCAATCGGTAATCACTATATCTTCCCAATACCCTCCGGCAATAGCGTCATCGCCGGTGTAGAACGATGAATTGCGGATGATAATGTGTTTTCCGCCGCGGATATGGATACCATCCCATCCCTGATTGACCGTCAGATTACTGAAGACGACATTATCAATTTCGTATGCCATGAATGCGTAATTGGCGGCATTATTCACTGTAAACCCGCTGAACGAAAGGTTACGCGATTCTGCAAATAGAATGGTATGCGGACCCCTCATTCGTTCTTCACCCTGTGGATCAAATACATGGTCGCCGTCTATAACGCCTGCTCCAGTGATGGCAGCATCTACAACGCCGACGCCCAGTATCAGGGCGCGGTTCCACCTGAATTTATTTGCATTATCGTACTTGCCCATCTCACGTGTCGGCACATAGGGTACATAGGACTCCAGATCGGCTACGCCCTTGATGACCGCTCCTTTCTCCAGTAACAATGTAACATGGCTTTTCATTTGTATGGTACCTGTGAGATATATTCCAGCCGGGACGACCACTGTCCCTCCACCCGAATCGGAACAAACCGTCACTGCCTTATTAATGGCTTGTGTGTTAACAGTTTTTCCATCACCGCGTGCTCCATAGGTTTTGATATTGAAAACAGATATGGATTGTTGTGCATTGACGATACATACCCAAAAACAGACTGCAAAAATCAATTTTATTCTTTTCATGACATTTATTTATTTTTCGAATCCAAATTCCACTTCGTTTGCCCAATGGTCTTTCCAGTCAGGATGAAAAGCCCTGTTGTTTCTTTTAGAAACGCTGCGTTGATTGGCCAATTCCATGGAACCGCCCCGTGCGCCATCGTCGTTTACGCGGAATGAAAATTTTATTTTCTCGCCTTTATCAAGCGCTTTTTTCACATCCGGTATTTCCGACCATGGGATGGCACATTCGGTATACAGCGTATTTTCTTCACGGCGCGTTACTAACTTTCCATCTTTCACCGCGCCATCAAAAGGCGATTTGGGCTGTCGCGGATAGAAATGCTTGCGGGGCATTCCCGGCGCTAACATTCGCCAAATCTCAAACCCTCCGCCATATTCGGGCGCCACCGTACTCAGGGCATATTCATAATCAGTGCATTTGTAACCCGTGTAGCGCGGCATGGTTCCTTTAGGGCATGCTTCCATCCCGTCTTCTCCGATAGGTATTACGTTGAATGCAATCTGTATGTTATCCATCGGTTCGGCCATTGAAGCGTCCGGTAATACAGGGTCTTTTCGGTAACTATACCTTCTAACGCCTTCAGGCCAAGTCAGCGTGATCAGATCATCATATTTTACCGGACTGCATGTTACGCCTGCAGGCAGTACCGGATTGATTCGCGAAAGGTAATAACCAATTTTACCATACACGCCTTTCCAGTTTCCGCGTGTATCAAAATCTTTGGCAACCATTCGTGCTGCTACAGTTTTCGATGGGTTTTCCCCGGAAGTATCAAAGAATATTCCTGCAACTTTTACTGAATACCACCAGCCGCCGGTCGAACAGCGTATCCGAACGCTGCCTGAAAGATCAAGCGACAGATAAGATCCATTCCATATATTCTGGATATTCTGGCTCAACAGTTCCTTGCCGGTAGCGCGGTCGGTCACTACTACCTGAATATTGTTCTGGTCGCGAGCAGGGAAAAACAGACTTACTTGCATGAAGCGGTCGTCGGGCAGATCAAGGTCAAAACCGATAGAATGTGTAGTTAAAGTATTTTCCCAATAATTCATCATGCGTTCTGTCCCATCAGGCAGTTGAAGCGCGTTTTCGTTGTCTGCGCCGGTTCTCTGGCTCGCTTCCACTGCGTCCATGGCCAACACGGTTTGCATATAGGCAGTAGCAGGATAGAAAAATTCGTCGTCGGGGCGCGTTTCAAACCTGTATGTCCCGCGATGAGGTGTCTTGTCAGCCACTTTTGCGGCAAAATAAAAATAATCATTGTCGTATGCCAGATAAGCGCTGGCAAGTCCTTCGGCCCCTGTTTCGAAATTTTTAAAGGGATACCATGCTGCTTCAGTCAGCGAAACGCTTGCCATGGAAGAGCCTTTCACCGTTTGGGGAATCATTCCTTCCCAATCATTCAACTTGCCATCGACTGTTATCGTTCTTTTTGCGATGTAGTTGACATGCATATCCTCCCAATGTGCGGCAATACCATCGGCGCCGGCGTCGAACCGTACTTCTAAAGGATATTGATTATCGGGATTAGCATCGCCGCCGGTCACTTTTATTTTTACTGTTTGCGTTTCATGCGGTTTCAATTTAAGTTGCATCGGGTAGTTGATTTTCAACTGCCCTACCGTCACAGTCAGCGCGCCTGAAATGTTACGGTTTAAAATATTTGTTATTTGTAATTCCATTTCCGGAAGCAAATGTATTGGGCTGGTAAAGTCTTTGGCAATGATTTCTACCGGTTCATAGCCTTCAATCCGCGCTTGTCTCAATGCTTTGATTAACTTATCGAACGATCCGCGGGAACCATCCGTCCGGAGGTAATATCCGCGATAATTAAGAGGTATTTCATAAGTTTTCTTCACGGATTCAATGGCGTTGCCATAAAAATCGTACAACCTGAAAGAAGGATCGGCATGAATGATCATTTTTCCGTTTTCCATCGGTTCATAGCTGTTAATCTCTCTTTCCAATAATTGACGGTCTGGCGCTCCTTCCGGTAAGGATGTCAATTGTTGGCGTAGTTTTAACTTTTTATTTATTTCATCAAGGCTTCTTACATTCCTGAACAGTATGTTTTCCGCTCCGAATGCTTCACCCAGATCGCCGGCTACAACAACTGTACCGTCATCCCGGTTATTGTTGTATCCACCAAAAACCATCACCCACGGCAACCCGTTCGGGAACAGCAGTTCACGGAAGTCGCGTTCGCCGATCATACTTTGTACAGCGCCCATGGCAGCAGCCGGCGACCATGAATGATGCAGTGACGGTATACGCTCGACACCATTTGCCGTACGGATAGTCTGCCGGTCATTTTCGTTGAAATGACCTCTTGTATACATGTACCCGCCATAAATACCCATCGACCGGTCATAGCCTGTCGAACGGTTGGTCGCTACCACCAATCCGATACGGTCGTCGGTATTTCCTACCCAACTCTCTGTATCCCAGATCAGAACACGTCCCTTATGGTCTTTCCGGTTGTTCCATTCGGGATATAACACCGGCGAATCCATACCCTGGTAGTGAATGGATACGAAATCGAATATGGGCAACATATCCATTGTCCCGTCGCTAAAAAGTTTATCCCATGCATTGGAATTGGAATCGCAACCTCCTACCAGTACATCCGCACCTTTTGCCCGCGCTTCCAGTACACCGTCGGCCATTGCCTGATATATCTCGCGATAACGGAGCATGTCGGCTTGCCAGCCCGAAATGGAAATACCTTCCCATGGTTCGTTCCATAATGAAACAGCAGTAACCGGTCCTTTGGGCCAACCGTGTTTGATACATATTTCCCTGACAAATTTTTTGAAATCGTCATCTAAAGAAGGTAGCCATGCATAGTCCTGTTTTGTACGCAAATAGACCCCGTTTTCGTCAAGAAACGACCGTGGCGTACCCAACGGAGTTAATGAAGCGCCTTCGCCGAACATCAGAAGAACGGTGATATTGTTTTCCTTATATTTTTTCAGCTCGGCGTCCAATTTGCGCATCTCATTCTGGTAATCTCTAAGAGTTGTAGGAATATAGGAAATACCGTAACGGATCGCCTGAACGCCAACACGACTGAGAAACTCCACACCCAAATCGTCAAGTGATTGTTTGGGATATTGCATGGCCACAGGCGATGGTTTCATACTCCTCACAAGGCTGGTTGCCAATCGCCTTCCGTGTTCACCCAGATCGAGCGCTAAAGCGTAACCGCCGAACTGTGCAGGGATATCGGGCGATACATCAATGTTGGTATATCCGTTAGGAGCAATTTTGATGCTGACAGGGATGGATTGTACATACCTGATAGGGTACATTTCGGGTAGCCAAATATCACCGGGTATTCCTTTGGCGCCATATTGAATCACATCCACTTTTCCTTCCATTTCAATAGGTTTGTCAATATTACTTGAAACCTGAAAGGTAAACGAAACATCGTCGTCCGGCCAAAATACATTGGCTGGCGCGCTTGTGTAAATCAACTGAACATCGAAATCGTAGTGTCGTAACCCGTTTTTAAGATTAAGTACTTTTTCGTAATTCACCCAGTTGTGAGGTGAAACCATTTGCGCCCACATCGGTTTTATTATCCCGAAAAGACTAAATAAACTGATAAAAAAATATTTTTTCATTACTGATAATGGTTAATGATATTGACAATTTTATTTATTCTCTATATTTATTCGCTGCTTCCATATTCTGTATTGTCAAATAATACTGATAAATCTCTTCCCTGATCGACTGATTGTTCCCTCCCGCTAACAACTGTTTTTTTTTAATGATAATTTTTTGCGCTATATCTTTCATTGGCCTGAAATCCACATTTCCTCCCGAAGCAATCAGAACATCTAAATAGGGCAATGCCTGTTCGGGTTCGTCCGATTTCATGTGGAGGATTACCAACTGACGCGCCGTTTCAGGCGTCTTTTTCAATGCGTAGGCTTTTCGCGCATATAAAATACCTTGGGGATATTGTTTGGCGTCGATACACAGGTTGACAGTCTGGTTATAAACAGCGTATTCGTATGGATATTCCAAAATGAACCCTTCGGCAGTTTTCACGGCCTTGTCCAATTGTCGGGTACTGATATAATGTTGTAAGAGTTGCAACATGGCGGGTTCCCATTTAATGGTTCGCACAGCCAAACCGCCGGCAATCGCTTCTTCCAAGGATTTCTCATGTCCGTCGTCTACCGGTATGGTTTCGTTGAAAGGCCACCCTTCGCGCAATAGCCAATTTGCATAAACCCCTGTCAGACTGTCCACTTCTGTCAGGGGCAACGCCTGCCATGCCTCCTCAAAGGCAGCTGCATGTTGTTCGAGATTCTTTTCACTGGTCATACATCTGAAAAGAACGTCGGCAATGATGAAATGCCCCCGCAGGTTGGGATGCAAGTGTTCCAGCATCAGGCTTTCGCCGATGATACCTCCCGGTGAATGTTCCTCGAACGCATTTTCAACGTCTACAAAAACAACGTTATCATATCTGCCCGATAAATCCCGGATGATTTCATTGATTGCTTCCGGCGCGCGAAACCGCAGGGCGTCAAATTCTTTCGCTATCATGTATGCCTGCTTTGCCACCGCGTACTCTTTTTGCGAAAACATGGCTTCGCCCTGTTGGTACCAACTCATCGCATTGCAGGAATCTAATGAAATAAACGGCGGTAAGTCCTTGAGATTACTTACGGTATTGGTAAGGAATATCTTAACGCCCGCCTTGTGGTATTTCTCTAATGCGCCTTTCAGGTTCTTTTCAAACTGAGCGATTCCAGTGCGGTACATTTTTGAATCGAAGGGTATTTCCTGACTTTTGACCATGCGTTTCATCAGGGTCTGGTCGTAGTCGGTCTTATTTGCGTCCTGCGAAAAGGACGACATGACTTTTGAAAGTAATTGCCCCGTTTTGGTTTTGCGTAATGATATGCCCATTCGTCCGACAGCGACGCTGCCGCCAATTTTCCCGGTAGAACCTACCCCCAGCGCTCCGTAATATTCGTTGTGTCCGGCATTGATGATCACAGCATCGGGGCGTTGTGCTATGATTTCGTCCGCAAAGTTGTATAACGCATATGAATTAAGTGCAGTCATCGACAGGTTGACGACCTCCCATTCCGTTTCAGGAAAGGCATGTTGTAGTCTGTAGGACAACATGCGGGGAAAAGCGCCGTTGTGGAAATAGGGAAAACCTACGGCTGTTGATTCACCCTGCACAAATATGCGTACAGCGCCATTATTTTTTGTTTTGGGAAAAAGTTCAATGTTTCCCGTGGTTGCATTCTTTTCCTGAAGAAAAAACCGCAGAGAAACTTTACTGTTCAACCGCAGAAATTCCGGATGATTGGAATCTTCAATAAATAAAGAAAGATTGTTGCCAAAGCCTGCAATCCTCAATGCCAGTTCCATAAAAAGGAGCAACAGCAGGGGTAAAAGGCATGCAATAACTTTGAACCAACAATCTTTCTTCTTCGACATAGCGTTATATCCGGGATAATTGAACGATGCTATTGGTTTTCATATCCCGCGCTTTGCGCGATGGCCGGATTGTTTTCCAGTTCCTTTCTGGGTATCGGAAAATACAGGCTTTTAGCAGCATATATGGGCGGCCCCACAGCGGTTTTCATATACCATTGATTAATCTCCTTATCCAGCGTTTTCCAGCGACATAAATCAATCCAGTGCTGTACGCCTTCGCCGCACAATTCAAGGAATCGTTCTTCGCGAATGTCATCGCGTAACTGCGTGCCGGATGAAATAATATCGACTTCCGAAGGCGCATTAACAGGCAAGTCGTGCGCTCTCCTTCTCACTTTGTTGACATATTCCCGGGCATTTGCCTCGTCGCCGGTTGCCTGACATGCTTCTGCATACATCAGGTAAACATCAGCCAACCGCATCAGGTACATGTTGATGCCAACGCTGACCGCCACTTCATAAGTCGAATAGGTCAACGGGTTGTATTTGCGCATTGACCAACCCCTTGATTCGCCCGAATCCATGTATTTGATAACAGTAACTTCTCCATCGGAGTAGTTGAGTTTTGTTCCGGGTTCCACAGCGGTAATGTACAATCGCGGATCGGAGCCAAACCGGTCGATATTGGCGTCGTGGAAAAATAAATTACTCCAACCTACCGCTTCCGTATCTCCATTGTCGAATTCGACACAAAATGACACCAGCATGGCATACATGCTTCCTTCGCTTCCTCCCCAGTTGCCCCAACCGGAGGCTGATCCGTTCTTGTAATTGATTTCCTGAATGGATTCGTCATTGAAGCGGATTTGATCTTCATTGAACATCTTCGAATAGTCATCGAATGGCAACAGGTTTTTTCCGCTGTTGTCAATCACCCCTTTCAATTCGCTTTTTGCAGATTCATAAGCGCCTTGAAACAAATATACCTGTCCACGGAAACTTCTAACCGAATATTTGGTGGGTCTGCTTTTGTCGGCAGTAGCGCTCCATGATTCGGGCAAGCGTTTTTCCGCTTCCGCATAATCGCTCAGTATTTGCTCGTACACCTCGTTGACAGTAGCGCGGTCCTGATTCATGGCTAATAAGGATGACGGTCTTGAGGTATGTACGATAACACCTTTCTTGTCGCCATCGCCATTGCAAGGATACCCCTCGCCCCAAAACTGTACTAATTGCTGATAGGCCCATGCACGCCAGAAATAGCCCTCGCCCTTGATTTGTTCCAATCGCGTCAGGTCAGTCTGGGTAAAGGCGTCAATATTTATATTTTCAGCTTCGTAAAGTACCATATTGCTCTGGTTAACCATTTCATAGTAGCCAAACCACATGGTTTGAACATATTCATTGCCTACGGTGATGCTGTTGGTTGCCATTTCGTTCCAGTGCGGATCGGCAACCCATGCCAAATCCACGGTATGATCAACCACAGAGGTACCTTTAGCCATAACCCTTTTCCCGTACAGATTAAAACCGTTGACGGTTGCATAACACGATGTCACCAACATCTCCATATCGGCAATAGTAGTCGGAAAGTATGCCGGAGAAAGCGTCGAGGGGTCTGAAAGATTCAAAAAACTGTCAGAACAGCTATTGCAGAAAATGATAATAACCGTCAAAAAACATCCAATTTTTTTCATATAATTTTTCATGTTGATAAATTTTAAAAAGTTACATTAATGCCGCCCATAACCGACAAGGTGGCAGGCGATCTCGTTTCGCTGTAAGCATTACGTTCTAAGTATCCGCCACCAATTTCAGGATTTCCCTCAAACTTGGAAATGGTAAGCAGGTTGTTGCAGTTGACATATAATTTGATACCCTGAATTTTTACCTGGCTTAAAAGTGACGGGGGTAAGTTATATCCAAAATGCAATGTTCTTAACTTCAGGAACGTACCGTCCTCTACAAAATAGGATGAATGGTGTTTGAAATTCCCGTTCGGATCGCCGTTGACGATTCGCGGATGCCTGGACGAGGCGTTGCCTGTTGTCCAGGCGTCATAGACTTTGTAGGTGGAACTATAATCGCCATATAAATTACGCGCATAGGCTTTTTCGATATTGTATATATCGAACTTGTAGTTTCCAACCCAGCCCATATTCAGGTCAAAGCCTTTCCACGACAAATTGAAATTAAGCCCGTAAATCAATTTTGGCCATGGGTTGCCGATGTATTCCTTATCTTTTTCTGTAATCTGGCCGTCGCCGTTGACGTCTTTATATCTGAAATCGCCCGGAGAAGTACCGGCAAACTGGTAATATTGATTACCCTCCTCGTCCTTCGGCGCGCGGGCATTGAGCGCGTCAATTTCCGACTGATTCTGGAAAATACCCTCCACTACATAGCCATACATCTGTCCCATGGGATAACCGTTTTCAGTACGGTATTGAGCGCCGTCAAACGTCCATGACCCGCCTCTGTAGATAAGCGGATTGATCTCATCGCTCAACTTGATCACCTTGTTATTGTTGGTCGACATGGTGAAAGACACATCATAACTAAAATCGCGGCGGTTTTCCCTGTACTGTATCATGAAGTCGAAACCTTTGTTGCTGATCTCGCCAATGTTGGCAGGAAATGAACCGCTCCGTATGCCGGCTGAAGGAGGAAGACCTATCCAGTATAGCATATCGGTTGTTCTTTTCGTATAATATTCTGCAGAAAAATTCAGCCGGTTACTCAAAAGACCGACGTCCAAACCCAGATCAAATTGAGAAACCTCTTCCCATTTGATAGAAGTATTGGGGAATTTCCCGTACCTGAACCCTCTGTTGACTTGTTGAGAGTTATCATACGAATAGTACATTTCATTATTTGTAAAATCGGCTTCATACAGGAATTGGCCAATCGTATTGTTTCCTATTCTACCATAACTGGTACGCAATTTCAACTGCGAAATGAAGTTGATATTATCGGCGATAAACGATTCTCTGTGAATGTTCCAGCCAGCCGAAACCGAAGGAAAATAACCAAAACGGCTATCGGGTCCGAAATTGTCGTATCCGTCGCGACGTATGGAACCTTCTATCATATATTTACTGTCGTAAGCATAATTAAGACGGAAAAATTGCGACAATCCTCTGCCATTTCCAACATCGCCGCCGGCATACTGTCTCCCCGTACCCAATCTGATATCTTCGGCTACTTTTACAGGAAAATCTTCAATCCGGGCGTTTGCTGAAGACCCGTGATTTCTACTGGCTTCGTACCCTGCCATCGCTTTCAGGTAATGTTTTTCCGCAAAAGTTCGATCGTATGTAAGGGTGAAAAACATTC
>Ga0082212_10008675_pt1 | contig 13233 bp, 12 predicted proteins | sample TergutNt197P3_FD_71548 | JGI IMG/M metagenome (GOLD analysis project Ga0082212, IMG submission 71548) | Neocapritermes taracua P3 segment gut microbial communities from Petit-Saut dam, French Guiana - Nt197 P3 | ecosystem: Host-associated > Arthropoda: Insects > Digestive system > Gut ... | reverse complement strand
CAGTCCACACCGAGATCAAATGCGTCAACGCATCTCCTGATCATTTCAGGATCGTCTACAAAGGTAAACAACGGATCGCGCTCCATGATTCCCTTGAGAATGGACATCATATTAACCATACAATTGTCATTATATGTGATACGGGCAAAATAACCTCTCGGATTGGGATAATACTGGGGCCATCCGCCATTGGAATATTGTGCTGCAAGTATGTACTGCAAGGCTTTCATAAACGCATCCTTATATTTTACGTTGTGCGTTTTGTTGTACATTTTCGCCAAAAAAACCGGTTCCATATACGTGGCGTCGTTGTCCATGGTGCTGTCGTTGGTTTTATCTTTAGCGGAGAGTATCGTTTTCTTGTCGATTGCGCTCAATTTTTGGTGCATCGGGATATTTTTGGGCCATCCGCCCGTGTTACGCTGATAGAGCAATACATTTTCGGCAACCGCAACCGCTTCGTCCGTACCGTACCAATCGTCGGGTTGGTTCAATGCTACCGTACTCCAGCGCAAATCATAAATGCTTCTTTTTAAATAACCGGCAAGAGGCAGATTCAATTCGCGTATTCCTCCCACAGCCATTTGTGCATACCTGAAAGCGCCCAATTCATTCAGATGCGTATCGTCTTGCAAACCATCGGGATATTTGGACGATTGTCCGGGTTGCAACCACATATACAGGCGTTTGGATTCATCCGGGCCGATACTCAATAAATGTCGTCCGGTACGTTCAGCCATATCAATCATCGGTACGTCGAGTTGTAGCGCCAATTCACGAACTGCAGCGGTATATTCGCCGTGTGTATCAAGCGGTAACGGCGATCCGGAACTAAATTTACGGCGGGCGATGGGCGTCATCAATACCGGACAGGCGCCTTTAGCGCGAACGTCGTTCACATACATTGTCAGAAAGTTGCGATAGGAGCCATTCGGATCAGTGTAACGTTTCGGGTCTTCGCTTTTTTCGTCATTGTGACCGAATTGAATGAACACATAATCGCCGGGGGTTAACTTATCGACAATTGGTTTCCAACGTCCTTCATCAAAAAAACTTTTGGAACTGCGACCATTAACAGCATGATTCTCAACAACAACGCGATCGACGTCAAAAAACTGCTGCAATACCTGCGCCCAACCGCGCTCGGGATTGCCATTCGTTGTGTCTTTGTTTGCCATGGTTGAATCGCCAATGGTGTAAACGGTGATTTTACCGGATGGCTGTATGAATGCCGACAAAAAGATGAGAGCAACGATGGGGAAAAAGATAAATGGTTTGATTTTCATTGGTTACATTTTATTTTCCACAAACGTACAAGAAAAAATCGATCATTCCAAATAAATTTTCATTTCTTCCGCATCCACCGATTCGTCAATGCTCACATCATTTTTGCCGGTAATATTAATGTTTTTGGTGTTTTTACCTGATACGCTTATTTTTGCCTGCTCGTTTTCATTTCCTGAAAAATCGTTGATTTCAATATTCTTGGCATTACGTAAAATCAGATTTGTACCTTGGACGGCAATTACACGCAGGTTATTCAATTTCACACCGTCGGATTCGGATATTTCTGCGCCTCGATGGGCTGTGACAGTCACATTGCTGATGTTGACATTGCGCACGTTCATTTCTGGCAAACCATTGAAAAACATGGCACGACCCGCTCCATTACAAGCAACATTGCTGATATAAATATTCCTGAATTGAGGCGTTGCTTCGGTGACCGGCTGTAATTGTTCATTTGAAACAAGATCATGTGTCGGCTCATCTCCTTCGGGAATGGGCGCTGTTCCTCCATAGAAAAGGTCGAACAGCAACGGTTCGGCAGGTATTTTCACCATGTATATATCATTGATGTAAATATTTTCGACCACGCCGCCGCGACCACGTGTGCTTTTGAAACGTAACCCGACGTCTGTTCCCATGAAGGCGCAATTGGAAACCTTGATGTTACGTACGCCACCCGACATTTCACTACCCACCACGAAACCGCCGTGTCCGTGATGGACAATACAGTTGTTTACAATCAAATTTTCGGTAGGTTTTCCTCGTTTGCGACCTTCTTCATCCTTTCCCGATTTGATACAGATGGCATCGTCGCCCACATCGAAAGTACTGTTGATAACGATGATATTTTTACATGATTCAAGATCAAGTCCGTCGCCATTTTGCGCATACCAGGGATTAAGGACGATAATACCGCGTATGGTGATATTTTCACACATGAGCGGATGAATGTTCCAATTCGGCGAATTTTGAAACGTGACGCCTTCGAGAAGTATTTTGTTACACTCCTGCAAACTGACCATAACCGGGCGCAGAAATTCTCTTCTGTCGGGAGGCGACCATATATCACCTTTTTCATTAAGCGATCCGTCTAAGGTGAGCAGTTTTTTCCATTGGGCATCGTCATTTTATATTTTTTCACCGGTCGCCATGCATCGCCCCATCCGTCAATCACACCCTTTCCGGTAATGGCGATATTGGTCAATCCCTTTCCGAAAATAGGCGATTGGCAGCGTCGGGAAATTCTGCCTTCGAACGATGTTTCGATGACAGGATATAAGTTTAATTCCGGACTGAACAGTATCACAGCGCCTTCTTCGAGATACAGATTGATATTGTTTTGAAAAACAATCGGTCCTGTCAGCCAAAGACCTTTGGGAACAATCACTGTTCCACCGCCTTTTTTTGTTAACGCATTGATGGCTTTGGCGAATGCGTCTGTGTTGAGCGTCACGCCGTCGGGTGTTCCACCATGGCAGACAATGTTTTCTGTATGGTCAGGAAAAACAGGTACTTCCACTCTCGGCATTTCAAACGGCAGATTTTCATATAAATAATCGTACTGTTCAGAATGCGAACAAGCCTGTGCGAAAAAGGCTATAATGATAAAAATCTTCAAATGATTAAAGATTAATTATTTGATCGTTATATGTATTTTTCTGTTCTCGTAGCAGTGTTTTCATTTCTGCTATTTTTTTTGAATATTTTGGATCTTTGAGCAAATTATTGATTTCCGCAGGATCGCTCTTTAAATCAAATAATTGTACGTTTTCAACGCCATCCACATGATATTCTATCAATTTAAAATTATCCTTCCGCACAGCCCGTTGTAAATGACGGTATGCATAATACATAACCTCGCGTTTTTTTTGCGAGAGAACGGATTGGGACTCCACCGATGCAGGTACAGGAGTTTTCGTAAGTTCACAGAGTGTCGGGAATAGATCGTGCAAGTAAGTAAAACGTTCCTCTTTTTTACCGGCTTCAAAACCTTTTCCGACAAATACAAGAGGCACTTTCAAACTGTGCTCATACAGATTCTGTTTACCGAGAAGTCCGTGTTGACCTACTGCCAATCCATTGTCGGCAGCAAATACAATAATGGTATTCTCATACAATCCTTTTGCTTTCAGCGCCTCAATCACACGACCGATTTGTTCATCCAAATGGGTGATCATGGCATAATAACGCCAAATTTCTTTTTTTACTTCTGACTGCTGACGCGGAAACCCAAGAAGGAGTTCGTCCCTGACCCGCATCTCTCCGTTATCAAAAGGATGTTCGGGCATGAAATTAGCCGGTAACGCTATTTTTGCAGTATCGTACATATTCATGAATTTCTGCGGCATTACACGCGGGTCATGCGGCGCCATATACGCCACATACATGAAAAAAGGATTTTTACCGTCATAACTGTTGATAAACTCAATGGCATGGTCAGAAAACAGTTCGCTTGAATGTTTTCCGTGCGTGAAGTGGTCGGCATGATGGTAAGCAACCTGCTGTGTTTCAAAATTGACCGTATAGGGGATTAAGGCGGCATACTCGCCGGAAAGGTCATAATCGTAGACAGGCACATTCCAATGGTCCCCCATCCCTTCAAAAAAAATTTCACTACCATCTCCGAATCCACGGTTAAAGGTCTCTTTGCCATTGTGCCACTTGCCGATTCCAAATGTCTGATAACCGGCTTTGTTGAAGGCTTCGCCCATGATGGTGTGCTCCGGTGGAATCGTTTGACCTTCGCGGTCGAGCGAAAACAGGTAGCGACCAGTCATGAGCATGGCTCTGCTGGGCATACTGACCGCGCCACTGGTGCCTCCCATGATGTAATTATTGACGTATGAAGTTCCGCATTGTACCAATTGATCGAGGATGGGCGTGATGATCTCATTATTGCCCAAGGCACGAATGGTGTTCGAGCGCATGTCGTCGGCAAACAGGAACAGTATGTTGGGACGTTGCTCTTTGGAAGATTGCGCATTTACAAGGGATGGCGACAACATGCAAGCGACGGCAAGCGTTTCGGATATTCTTTTGGGTCTCATTTGATTCGGATGATTTCATGAACGTCACAAAAGTAGTCAAAATAAAATACAATTAGAGGGGACAAATATTTTATTTTATCAATGATATTCGATATTTTTGTGGCATCAAATTTTATTCGTATGAAAATGAAATCTTTAAAATTTACAGTTTTATCGGGGATTATTTTTGTAACTTCATGTACAACCAATCCCAACACACAAACTCCGGTTTCTATTCAGAAACCGCTGAATTACAAGATGCTGGAGCATGAGAACATAGGGCGGGGCGTCGTTGCCATGCCTTTGGAAGTAGGGAAAAGGGTGTTCAGCGGGGAAGGCACATTTTCCGCTGATCAGCGGAAAGTTTACATTGGTTGGCGGTTGTTGGCAAGCGATCCCGATCATGTTACTTTCAATATTTACCGTAAGGACGGAAATAGCGCCGCTACGAAAATCAACGGTTCACCGGTAAAGGGTTCCACCAATTTTGTGGATACGGAAATACCCGATGGCGAGGATAATTTCACCTATACGGTTGTACCTGTGGTTGACGGGAAAGAAGGAAAGGCGTCGCTACCCTATTCTGTAGATTATCATGCAGACGCAAAACCCTACAAATCCATCAAACTTACAGGGGATTATTCTATCGAAAAAATAGCCATGGCTGATCTGGACGGCGATGGCGAAATGGATTTTATAGTGAAATACCCCGGAGGGAATGTTGATCCTTTTAAGTTGTATTGGTTTCCCAGTCCGGATACTTACAAATTGTCGGCTTACAAGAGTACCGGCGAACCATTGTGGACTTATGATTATGGCTGGGCTATCGAACAGGGAATATGGTATTCGCCTGTCATAGCCTATGATTTTAATGGCGATGGTAAAGCCGAAGTTGTTGTCAAAAGCGGCGAAGGTGATCCAAGAGATTTTTCAGGTCTGCATCCTGATTATATCAACGGACAGGGTAAGGGTGTAGTTCAAAGCGGACCGGAATATCTTTCTGTTCTTGATGGTATGACGGGCGAACTGATTGCCCGCGCCGAATGGCCGGCGCGTGAACCGTTTTTTGAACTCAATTCCGGTTCCGATTATAATTTATCCTCCCGCAACCAACTTGGCGTGGCATATTTAGATGGCGTCCATCCTCATATCATTGTCATGAGAGGTGCAAAAGTCCTGGTAATGGTGCGTGCTTACCGGTTAATCGGTAAAGAGTTGAAGCTCGTTTGGGAATGGGACAACAACGATTTGAGGGAACAGTCGAATTACAATTGGAGAGGATGTGCGCATAATTTTGTTGCCGCCGATGTTGACGGCGACGGCTGCGAAGAATTGCTGCTTGGCTCCTTTGCTCTGGATCACGACGGTACCCCTTTGTGGACAACCAACTTCGGACATCCCGACATCATGCATGTCGGCGACATTATTCCTGAACGTCCCGGATTGGAAATATTTTTCGCTGTTGAAGAACAGGCGCCGGATCATCTCAACGGGATGTGTATGGTGGATGCACGTACAGGCGAAATCATCTGGGGATCGGATTTCCCGACCAATCACGTACATGGCGGTTTTTGCAGCGACATAGACAGAGTAAACCCGGGCAGGGAATGTTATGCCTTTGAAATTGCTCCTTTTGAAGGAAAAGGTGATAATTTTGCAGTGATGTACAACAACAAAGGTCAAATCATTGACCGTGATTTTATAACTACCTTGAGTGTTTTTTGGGATACCGACAACCAGCGTGAACTGTTAGATCGGGGGAAAATATCCAAATACAAAAGTCCCGCTATTTTCAATACCGAAATTCAGGGTAGAGTGATGGCAATTGCCGATATTTTTGGCGACTGGCGCGAGGAAATTATTACCTGCGTTCCGGGCGAATTACGGATTTACACCACAACCATCCTTACCAATAACCGCCATAATTGTCTGCTCCAGGATCCGATATACCGGAATTATGTCGCCGAAGCGTCAAATGGTTATTATCATGTGCCGATGACAACATACGACATTCCTTTCAAATCATCGAGATAAAAAATGATATGAAATTGTTTGTATCTTTCACCAAATTGCATGTTGGTTTCGCTCATAAATATTTCTAACCTTTGGTTGAGTTCTGCATATCCGAGCGCAAATTTACCACATCAGGACAACACGGAATGTACATTTTAATGGTTGTTTTACCTGGGTATTAAAATCGCTAATCTTGACAATAAAGGTGATAAATCCCGGTCTTATTTCGTAAGAATAATTTTCCGAATAAAAATAACCGTCATCCTCGCCATAAAATGTATATGGTAGAGGAGTTTGAACAGGTTCATTGTTGACATTCTGAATCAGATGACATACCACTGCTCCATAATCAAAGACAAAACCTGTTAATTCAGTAATTGGAAACTCAAATATGAATATATCACCAATCAAATCATCAAAGACAGGTGTCCAATGTTCAGATAAAACTTCAAAATCCATGATGAACCAATTTGCAGACTCGCCATCCTGACCATCAGTTCCATTTCTGCCATCTCTGCCATCAGTTCCATCTCTACCATCCCTACCATCCCTTCCATTAGTTCCATCTCTTCCGTTCCTGCCATCAGCTCCATTCAAGCCTGCAGGTCCTTCAGGCCCCATTGGTCCTTCACACGCCGCAAGTCCTATCATTACCACCAACAAAAATCCCCAAAAATTCTTCATATTACTTTAAATATTTAAATTAAACAATTCTTCTAATTTCTTCTCTAATTCATCAGGTTGAAGCCCCTTGGCAAGTATCGTTCCGTTCCTGTCCAACAATACGGTATAAGGAATTGAATTGACGGAATACAGTCGTGCGCCTTTACTTTGCCAGAATTTCAAGTCCGACATTTGCGGCCACGTCAGTGCATCATCCTTGATGGCTAATACCCATGCGGCTTTGTCCTTGTCAAGCGATACGCCAACGATTTCGAAACCTTTGTCCTTATATTTATTGTATAACTTGACTATATGCGGGTTAGCAATTCGGCAGGGTCTGCACCACGATGCCCAAAAATCCACCAGCACATATTTACCTTTATCGGCATAATCGGAAAGAGCGATTTCCTGACCATCGGGCGTCGGTAACTGGAGATCAACAAATGGTTGCCCTATAGCCAGACGTTCGGCTGCGTCGGCTTTTTCCCTGATTCTTTGTACCCATGGCGAGCGACTGTTCACAGCATCAAATCCGTTGGCATAATAGCCCAGTTCTTCGGGTAAAATATAATACGAAAGGTTACTGTCCACAATCAGCGCGGTGACGATGCTGTTGGGATTTTCTTCTGCAAACTGCTTCATGTCGTTAATACGTTGCTGCCGAAGCGTGTCCATACGGGCAACATATTCCTTTTCCTTTTCAATATCAGTTTCTTTTGAGTTTTTCAGTGACATGTAATCGTCATTCACTTGCTTGGCGCTTTTTTCAAAAACGGCCATCCGGTTGATGTATTCTGCCAGCAAATCGTTTTCTTTCGATCCTGTAACCTTTGAATTTTGCATGTTTTTCAGATCAAACGCTATATCAATGACTGCGTTTTCGATAAATAACCGTAACGGGCCGTTATCTCCCACATACAATTCACAATATTCAGGGTACTCCACTGTGCCTTTCATCCTGAATTTTCCTTTCGAGATGATGCAACTGTCCATACTTACAGCCTCGGAATCCATGCTTAGTTTTTTCAATACCACTTTCAGTCCGTTGGCATCGGCCAGTTCGCCTCTGATGGTGTATCCTGCGTGTTCCTTGCAGGTTTGCAGCATACATGCCGCTATGATGATCCAAATGATACGTTTCATAAATTTATTGATTTTAAAAACACACAAAAATACAACAAAAACATTGACATTCTTTTAAAAAATCGCAAAAAATATTATTTTTTAAACTATCTTTGTCGCAGAAAAAATGATTACAATAAATCTTCAATAATATGGATAGAATAACAGAACAACCCTCAAAGTACCGTCATCTGGAGAAAATGTCGGTAGACGAGTTAATCGTCAACATCAACAGGGAAGACCAGACCGTAGCGCTGGCCATAGAAAAACAACTTCCGCAAATCGGCAAACTGATCACTGCTGTGGAAGAACAATTGAAAGCCGGAGGCAGGATGTTTTATTTGGGAGCAGGTAGCGGAGGCCGGCTTTCAGTACTGGATAAAATAGAGTTGCCCAACACTTATGGCATTGAAAAAGGCATCATTAATGTGATTCTTGCAGGTGGCGAGGAAAATCTGGTGTCGGCGCTGGAAGAAATGGAAGACGACGAAGAAGACGCTTGGAAGCAAATGCAGGTATTAAAAGTGTCGAAAAAAGATTTCGTGATCGGCATATCCGCCAGCGGAACAACACCTTTCGTAGTGGCCGGTTTAAAAAAGTGTAGAGAAAACAGCATCCCCTGCGGCTGCATTGTCAGTAACCCCGACTCACCGATAGCCGCCGTTGCCGATTATCCTGTCGAAGTGATCACAGGTACTGAATTTGTGACAGGCAGTACACGTATGAAGTGCGGTACCGTACAGAAAATGCTTTTCGATATGATCAGTACTACCGTGTTGATTCGTTTGGGGCGAGTGGAAGACAACCGTATGGTGAATGTGCGGCTGATCAATAATAAGGTAGTAGATCGTTCGGTCAAAATGCTCATGGAAAAAAGAGGGTTGACAAATTATGATGCAGCCAAAGAGTTGATTCTGAAATACGGAAATGTTAAAAAAGCAATGGATTATGTAGATTCGTTAGTATAAAACATCAATATCATGAGCAAAGCATTTAATCGCCGTCATTTCATCAAATTGACAGGATCAGCAGCAGGCGTTGCTTGTCTATCGCCACGTTTTGCATTTGCAGGATCGCCTGCCTCCACCCGTAAACTAAGGATTGGTGTAGTTGGCGGCCGATTCGGTCTGTCGTTCTACTTCAACGAGCACCCCAATTGTACGGTAGAAGCCGTCAGCGATCTGATCCCTGAGCGGCGGCATGCATTGATGAGCACTTATCAGTGCCAAAAATCATACGAATCACTGGAACTGTTGCTTCGTGATCCCAAAATAGAAGCAGTAGGTTTGTTTACTCCTGCCCCTGATCATGCGCAACATGTCATACAGACGCTTAACGCCGGCAAACACGTTCTTTGCGCAGTGCCTGCGGTGATGAGTCTTCAGGAAGCCCACGATGTACTGGAAACGGTGAAGCGCACCGGACTCACTTATATGATGGCCGAAACGAGCACCTATTTTCAAACAGTGATCTCTGCAAAAAAATTCTATAAGGAAGGATTGTTTGGAAATATTTTCAGCAGCACCGGCCAATATTATCACCCCGGCCTCGAAGAACTGTATTTTACAAAAGATGGTCAACAAACATGGCGGTACGGATTAGCGCCAATGCAATATCCTACTCATGTAACGGCGCACATTGTGGCCGTTACCGGTGAAAGGCTTACCACCGTCAGTTGCAACGGGTGGGGAGACGACAGTCCGATCCTGAAAAACAACCGTTACGGTAATCCTTTCTGGAACGAAACCGCGTTTTTCAAAACCAACAGGGGAAATACCTTTATCGGTGAGGTATGTTGGAAAGGTGCGATTATAGGAACAGAACGCGGCGAATGGCATGGCGATAAAATGAGCTATTATTCGGAGTATAAAGGATCTGATGATCATCAGGTGTTTTCCGGCGAAGAACTGAGTACCGATCATGGCGGTTTTGTTGTTGCCAAACCAAAGATGATATCAAAGCCGCGGGAAACTTGGTGGAAAACCGACATGTTGCCCGAATCCCTGCGTCACAAGAGCGGACACGATAATTCCCATTGTTTTATCACGAACGAATTCATTGATTCCATCATCAATGAACGTGTACCTGAAGTCAATATTCACGAAGCGCTGGCTTATACCGTACCGGGAATCATTGCGCACGAATCGGCATTGAAAAACGGCGAACAGATGAAAATACCAAACTTTGATTAAATTTGGTCAGATGGCCATTTTTTTGGCTTCTTCCCAGATCATATTCATTTCGTCAAGCGTCATGGCAGTCAGAGGTCGTCCGGCTTTGATGGTATGATCTTCTAAATAGTTGAAGCGTTTGATGAATTTCTTGTTGGTACGTTCCAACGCAGCTTCGGGATCAATTCCGTAAAGCCGTGCCGCATTGACCATCGAGAACAGCAGATCGCCAAACTCGTCTTCCATCTTTTCCGTGTCCATTTGCTTGATTTCTACTTTCAACTCGCCCAGTTCTTCTTCAATTTTGTCCCAAACCTGTTCGCGTACATCCCAGTCGAATCCAACGGCGCGTACCTTATCCTGTACACGATGGGCTTTGACAATGGCAGGCAGCGATTTGGGTACGCCAGCCAGAATGGATTTGTTGCCTTCTCTGATTTTCAGATTTTCCCAGTTGGTCTTCACATCATCCGCATCGTTCACCGAAACATCGCCAAATACATGCGGATGACGATAAACCAGTTTGTTACAAATGCCATCAATAACATCAGTAAGTGTAAATTTGTTGGTTTCCGAAGCAATTTTAGCATAGAACACAATGTGTAACAACAAATCTCCCAATTCCTTACGAATGTCTTCCATGTTATTTTCGAGAATGGCATCTGCCAGTTCGTAGGTTTCTTCGATGGTCAGATGCCGCAGGCTTTCTATGGATTGTTTCTGATCCCACGGGCATTTAGCCCGCAGTTCATCCATAATATCGGCCAGACGTCCGAAAGAGTCTTTGGCTGTATGATGATCTGTCATTAATCGGGGAAAACGTATACTGTTTTATTAATTTTTTCACTTCCGTCAATATCCACTTCAATAATTTTCGGAACACGCGACGGGCAGAGTTTGACACCGAGAAGCAGTCCAAGAACAAAGAATATAGCGATCAGAGCTAATGATACAAAAACCAATTTGTCAATTTCAGCGATCGTATAATAATACATGGATATCGTAATCGTGATCAGCGAAACTATTGCGCGTGAAGCAATCCAACTGTAACTTTCAATCCGGTACAATAACACGCCAATCAAAAATATCACATCCAGCACAACGCTTAATCCAAAGAAAATATCCATAACTAAGTATGTCCCCAACTCTGAATGAACAATAATAATAACATCTAAAATCATAGCAGCCAGCAACAAACCTGCAAGCATGTAATTGAACATCCGAAATTTATACTTCATTAACTTGGACGGGGTTAATTCAAGTTGTTTCACAATAGATACCTTATCCTTATACGACTGTGACAGTTCTTCGAGTATTTGTTGTTTGGGTATACCCTCGTTAATACGTGTAATAACGTCCTTTTTAATTTGTTTTCTCTCCAATGTTTTTTCTTTATTCATATCACTGTTTGTTTAAATTATTGACTTATATTTTATTAATACCACCGGATTTAAAATCCAAGTAAGAAACGCAAAGGTACACCATGTTTACATCACAAACAACAAATGAGTGATTTTTTTTTCGTATCATGAGAAATTTCATTTATTGACCGTATAGTTATATAAAAAGTTGTTTTTACTCCCCACAAACAGGTTAAAACCGGCATTTGATCTGTCTAAACGGCCAATCGAAAACAGAGTGCTTCCTTTCAGCGGAAACCCTTTGCATACTTTTCCCTTATGGTCGTAGAGCCAGATGTGATTGTTTTGTGGCTGCACAATTCCGATCCTCATATCGGCTGCAGCAAACATGTACACGTAAGGGCGCATCGTGACGGGCTCTTCCGTTTCTACCTTCATGATTTGTTTTGCATCCTGCCGGAACACTTCTAATTTGTTGTCGGATGCGAAGATAAAATCGCCCTGTCCATCACCGTTTACATCCTGAAAAACGAAAAAATGCGATGAGGGAAAGGCTTTAATTGTTTGTTGGGTCATGTTGCCGTTGGTGAGGGAAATAAAATGAACGGTTCCTACGGTGTCGGTAAGCGCCAGCCGTGAACGTTGCCGGTCGAGGGCTATGACTGTTTGACGTCCTACCGGCAGGTTGTGTGCGGGCGTCACACGTGTACGTCCCTGACGATCTAAGATATACACACGGTATTTATCTGCAAAAACGATATAATCCTTGTTGTCTGTCCGGAAATGATATATGTCGGTTTGCACAGGATGCTCGCTCTGTTTGAAACTCCATCCGTCCACTGTTTTACCTGTTTTGTCGTAAACGTAAATTTTACGGTCTTCGCAGGCAACTATCATCCTGTATTGTTTGTTATTGTCATAATCGAACAGGGCGACGCCACCAACGGCAGGCGATTTGAGCCTGATCGGGAACTGATCAACAAAATTCCCCAGCCTGTCCATCACATACAAGTGATTCTTTGTGTTGAACAGCATTTGCAATTTTCCATTGCGATAGATGTCAATTTGGTACACCTGACTGATGATGGGTTCGGGAAGTTGCACTTTCCAGAGTATTCGACCGACATTGTTCAGCAGATAGACGTTGTTGGCCATATCCTGTACGAAAATATCCGTTTCTCCGGTACTATGGTTCTGAACTAATTGAGGTTTAAACGCAATGGCAGTGTCAAGCAGACTTTCCCACGAGGTTTGTGTTCCTGCCGCAACGGGCTTGTCGGCTGAAGAATATTTCAAAAACAGGTTGTTGTACAATTTTCCACCGGAGTTGTTGATTTGGTACGCGATTGCCTGCATTTGCGAAAGAACATCGGCTGACTGTTGTATTTCCCTGTATTTGTCGTCTTTCAGAACATTTTCGAAAAGACCGTCCGAAAGCGCCGGATAACAAAAGAACTTCAGGTTGCTGTACGTGGAAAAAAGATTGGTTAATTTTCCGTAACTCAGGTCGGTTTGAAGGGTTGCATGCAGTGCTGTGTAGTGCAGGTATTTTTGCAGGTTATCCGGCGAACTTCCGAAAACAAGGTAGTT
>Ga0082212_10008674_pt1 | contig 13234 bp, 9 predicted proteins | sample TergutNt197P3_FD_71548 | JGI IMG/M metagenome (GOLD analysis project Ga0082212, IMG submission 71548) | Neocapritermes taracua P3 segment gut microbial communities from Petit-Saut dam, French Guiana - Nt197 P3 | ecosystem: Host-associated > Arthropoda: Insects > Digestive system > Gut ... | reverse complement strand
ATGATTGACATTGCGTATACCGAGGGTGTTAAGCAAAGAAAACATAGAGATTATTATGACAGCGATGACTCCTGCGTTGGAATCGCGGGGTTTCGTATCACAAAGTTGGGCGGATGGGTTTTGGGGATAACCGACTCCTATGAAGCCCCGGAAGCGGCCGTCACACAAAACGACGACGGCGGACTGGTTGTGCTGCCCGACTACTCCGTTATCATTTCAGGGCTGAAATGCCGCATTGAACACGAGACAACCTTTAGTAAATTCTTGACAAAGGTATCTGTGGATGAAAACGCGGCGGTTTACAAGTTGGATTTTCAGTCGGCGATACGGGCGTATGACCGTAAGATAACACCTCAAAAAATCAAGATGAGTTTGCAAAAAGCGAGTGACAAACCGCTCCCTGACAATGTATCGCGTTCTCTCGATGATTGGCAGGCGAAAGTCGGAAGAATTAAAATACGCACACTGACGGTAATCGAAGCGGACGACGGCCGTTTTGCTGATACGAAAGTTTATCTGACCGTGGTTGAGGCTATGGAGGAAGCGTTGCGGAAAGCCCGCGATAAGCAGGAGCAGGCGGAGCAGCCTTTTGTCTTTTTCGGCGATGAGCTGGACGCCGACGCACGGAGTTCGGTTTTAGCGACGGTCGATACCAGACGGGAAATGGGACCCGACGAATATCGAAAGAGGCTAAAAAAAGCCCGCGCAAGCCTGGAGCGGCTGCACAATGCTATGTACAGGCAGCGGACGCCAGCGGCAATCGCTTTCGAGGGCTGGGATGCGGCGGGGAAAGGCGGCGCAATCAGGGGGCCTGTCGCCCCCCCCGGCCCCCGCGGGGGTCGCCCGCCCGGGCCCCGCCGGCGTTGCCCGCTCCGGACCCGCCAGCATTGCCCGCTCCGGACCCGCCGGCGTTGCCCGCTCCGGACCCGCCAGCGTTGCCCGCGCGCCGGATGTATACCCCGCCCTCGCCGACTGATACCCCGGCAGGAAAACAACCTTCTTTCAAGGCCTTGGAGAAGTAGCGAATCTCAACAAGCTTTTGTATAAAAATCGCAACCAGCACAGCCGCAATGCCGACTATGGAAAAGGCTGCCGCCGCTGACTGAAACCCGGCCGGTGCTTCCCCGTTTGTCCCGTAGTAGAAAATGTATGCGCCGCCTACCGCGAGCACAAGCCTTATCGGCCTTCCAACGACCGCCACTTCGTGGGGCGCAAGGACCTGCCTGCGCTGCGGCGAAAGTTCTTTGCATAGGATTTCAAACGTCAATGGCGAGCCCTCCCGCAGTTACAAACATCAATAGCCAGCCTTCCTGCAATTTGCAAACGTCGATGACATGTCCTCCCGCAGTTGCAAACGTCAATGGCCAGCCCTCATTTAATTGCCGACGACGACAGCGCGGCCCGGACCGCGGCTTTGACATCCGTCTTTTCGATGACCGCGTCGTGGATCACCGCCCTTGTGTCAAGCGTGCCGAGGCTCTCCGGCACAGGGAGCCTCGTCGCTATTTCAAGGTTCCTGATGGTGCGGAACTCATCTTTCCCCGACGGGATCGAAAGCGCGCCCGCTACACTGCCCGCGAATTTGTACGGGCTTGCCGTCGATGCGATCAGCGTTTTCGTATCGTCACCGGATTGCGCCCTGTAGTCGAGATAGACAGTATAGGCCACAGCCGTATGCGTATCCAGCAGATAATTCTCCTCGCGCCAGAGCGCAGATAGCGCCGCATGCGAATCGTCCATCCCTGCATAACCCCCGTAGAATTCATGCAGCGCCGCCCTCACGTCCGAACCCGCGTCATAGACCCCGCTTTCCCCGAGCTTCGTCATCAGTTTGCGGACCCGCTTGCTGTCGCCGCCCGAAAGATGCCAGAGCAGGCGTTCCAGGTTGCTCGACACAAGGATGTCCATCGACGGTGAGCTCGTCAGGATGAATTCGCGCCGCGAGTCATAGACGCCGGTGTTGATAAAGTCCGTCAGGACCTTGTTCTCATTGGAAGCGCAGATAAGCCGGTGGATCGGCAGCCCCATCTGTTTTGCGTACCAGGCGGCAAGGATATTGCCGAAGTTCCCGGTCGGCACACAGACGTTGATATTCTCCCCGGCCGCGATCCAGCCGCTTGCAAGCATCTGCGCATAAGCATACACATAGTACGCAACCTGCGGCGCCAGACGCCCTATATTTATCGAGTTTGCCGAGGAAAGCCGGATGCCGTCCAAAGCCAGCTCTTCCGAAAACGAAGCGTCGCTGAAGACATCCTTGACGCCTGTCTGCGCGTCGTCGAAGTTGCCCCGGATGCCATACACATGGACATTGCCCCCCGTCTGCGTAAGCATCTGGCGCTCCTGCACGACGCTGACCCCATCCTTCGGATAAAATACGATGATCTCGGTACCCGGGACGTCAGCAAACCCTGCGAGCGCCGCCTTCCCCGTATCGCCCGAAGTCGCCGTAAGGATCGCGATCTTCTTATCCTCTTCCTCCTTACGGACGGCCGTCGTAAGCAGCCAGGGCAGAATCGACAGCGCCATGTCCTTGAACGCAGCCGTCGGCCCGTGCCATAATTCCAGAAAATACGCATTGCCCGTTTTCACCACCGGCGCGATGGCCGGCGTATCAAATTTTTCATCGTATGCGCTGCCCGCACAGGCGGCAATCTCTTCCTCTGTGAAGTCCGTCAGGAAAGCCCCCAGGATCCTTCTCACCACGTCCCTGTAAGCAGCCCCTTTCAGCTCCGCAAGCCGGCAGGGCATGGCCGGCAGCTTCCCCGGCACATAAAGCCCCCTGTCCGGCGCCAGCCCCCTTATGATCGCGGCGGCGGACCTGACCTGTTCGCCATCGCCCCTTGTACTGATGTAGTTGATTTTTTCGCCCATAATTGTCCTTTGCCTTTACAAAGGTTATTTTATCACACACAAGACAAAAGGGGACTGCACCGCGTCTGAATATAGAAGGATGGCTCCTGTGGTGCTACTATTCAGTCATTCACGTCCAGCCACGCAGGGATTTTCAGTTGGTGCTGGCCTAGCCTGCCGTTTGGCCTGCCTCGTGACCTGTCTCATATGCAGATTGGCAGGAAATTGCGAAAAAATGTCCGAAATCAGGACTTTTGTATGGTTTTCCGCAAGCAGATGCCCTGCAAAATGACTATATATGGAAAAAAGAGGGCTTTTTGAAGCAAATACTGCCTAACACTTCCAAATAAACGAACACAAACCATACAAAAGTCCAATTTTCGGACAAAAATCATCAGAATCACGGCAGAGTATGCCGAACCCCTGTGTGTTCGCGCCGTTCGCGCCGTTCGCGCCAAACCACAACGCCATACCGCAACGCCATACCAACGGACTTGAAGTGGTGTTTTCTCGCTTCGCTGCAAGAAACCCCATCGCGCGTGGCGGGCATTCCCTTATATTTCGGCCAAACGTGAACAGTGACCGGCGAGGGTGTAGAACTCGCGGGGGCTGAGCGTTTCAGCGCGGCGGCCCGGGTCGATGCCGGACGCTTCGAGCGCCGCGAGCAGCGCCTCTTCCGTATAGCCCGCGCGGGCAAGCGAGTTTCTAAGGGTCTTGCGCCGCATATCGAAACCGGCGCGAACAAGGCGGAACATCCGGGCCGCGACCGCTGGGCTGTCACCCGACAGGTCCCTCGGCCTAAGGCGGATGACGGCCGAGTCGACGCCCGGCTTCGGCACAAAGACTTCGCGGGAAACCGGGAAGAGTATCTCCGCCCCGGTGTAGTACTGTACAAGGACGGATATGGCGCCGTAGGCCTTTTTCCCGGGCGGGGAGACGAGACGCTCGGCCACCTCCTTTTGCACCATCAGCACCGCAAGGCCCGGAGGGCAGGGCGCTTCGTGTGCCGCGCTGTGTTTTGGCTGCCCGCCACTTGCAGAAGCATCAGGCTTGGCCTGCGCGCCGTCCGCAGAAACTCCACTTCCCGGACGCGGCTGCCCGCCACTTGCAGAAGCATCGGGCTTGGCCTGCGCGCCGTCCGCAGAAACTCCACTTCCCGGGCGCGGCTGCCCGCCACTTGCAGAAGCATCGGGCTTGGCCTGCGCGCCGTCCGCAGAACCGCCACTTCCCGGGCGCGGCTGCTCGTACAGTTTTGCTATTATCGGAGTTGTTATGTTGTACGGCAGATTGCCTGCGATTTTAAACGGCCCTTCAGGAAGGCTATATTTCAAAAAGTCCTCGTTTACGATATCAACGTCAGGCAGGCCGAAGACCGCCTCCCGCAGCGCAGGGATAAGCCTCCTGTCGATTTCGACAGCAGTAACGCGTCCCGCCGCCTGCGCAAGGAAAACCGTCAGCGCCCCAAGGCCGGGGCCGATTTCAATCACATGGTCATCAGGCGAAAGCCCGGCCGCCTCCGCAATCTTCTCGAGTACGTTCCTGTCTGTCAAAAAGTTCTGCCCCAGGGCTTTTGAATAACGCAGGCCGTGCGCCCGCGAGAGCCTGTCAAGCTCCGACCTTTTCCATGTTTCGATCATGTTGCCAGGGGCGAGGGCTTCACTGTACCTCGACTGCTTCTCTCTCGGGGAAGACATAGAGGACCTCCCCGTCCCGCAGCATATGGTAGCGGTCCCGCGCCTGCTGCTCGACGTACTCGGGATCGTCGACGAGGCCCAGCTCCTTTTCCAGCCTGGATTTTTCGGCAAGCCTCTCCTCGAATCTTTTTTCGTAGACAGCCTTGTCGAGGTTCATATTGATGATCCGGTAACCGTTGAATATAAAGACAAGGATCGCGATCAGGACCACGCCGCCTACCATGATTTTCTTCCCACGCGACATTTTCGGGCGACTCGCTTTTTCCGCTGCCTTTGCGCGGCGGCGTAGCGCCTTTTCCTTTACTTTCTGCTGTTCCCGTTTTTCCTGGCGCCGCTTTTGTGCCTCTTCGATCTCAATTATCTGGGAGGTTGCCCTTCGGCGTTTTTCGGGTTGCTCTGTTTTTCTCTTTATTTTTTTCCCTGCCATTTCCCTGCGTGAAGCGGCTTAAGGCCACACAAACGCGGTCATGCCGCGTTTGTCCCCTATCTTCCATATTGTTAATATTTTATCAAACGGGGGTGTTTACTACAAGATTCCGGGCGTGCCCCGGGATTTGCCTGAAGGGAGGCTGATTGTCACTGTTGTGCCGCGCCCAAATTTGCTTTCGGCGCCGATCGTTCCGCCGTGCGCATCGACGATTTTCTTTGAAATTGCAAGGCCTAAGCCGGTTCCGCCCGTCTCTCCGGACCGTGATTTTTCGACGCGACGGAAGCGTTCGAAGACGCGCGGGAGGTCTTCCTCGGGGATTCCGACGCCATTATCCGATATTACGATTTGGACACAGTTCTGTCCCTGAATAATGTCAACGTCTATTCTGCCTTCTTCGCCTGTATATTTGATTGCGTTTTCAAGTACGTTGAGTATGACCTGCTCGATGAGGTCGCGGTCCATTTCAATGCTGACGCGGAGGTTTTCAGCAAACATCCGGTTGACCGTCTGAGCCTTTTTGCTTGCCACCACGTCAAGCTTTTTCATTGACAGCTTGACGAGTGAGGGCAGGTCGCTCTCCGCGCATTCTACGACTGTATCCGTGTAGTCAAGGCGCGCAAGTGAAAGGATGCCCTTTACAAGCCTGTCCATCCGGTCGGCTTCGGTCACGATGATTTCAAGGAAATCGTGCAATGTCTCGGGGTCGTCGACCGCGTCGGTCATCAGCGTTTCGGCATAGCCTTTGACGGAAGCGAGCGGTGTCTTCAGCTCGTGTGAGACATTGGCGATGAACTCGCTTTGCATGTTCTCGACATTAGTGTACTCGGTCACGTCGCTGATCACAGCGACAGCGCTTTGCCCCCGGTCCTTTTCAGGGACCAGCGAAACATACCCCAATTTGAAGAACTGGCCGCCCACGCTGATAATCTCTGCCGGCCGGTTCTCCTGGGCCGCCTCAAGGATCGCCGCCCGCTCGAGCTTCTCACTGAACCCGGCGGCGTATTCATCGTAACGGGGCCCGTCCAGGTCGCCGTCAAAAGCGGCAAGCAAGCGTTTTGCTGTTTCATTGACAAGCACGAAATCGCCGTCGTCGGCCACGATCACAACGCCGTCGCTGATTTGCCGCACCGCCGACTCGAGCATGCGCAGGCGGTGATGGACATCGCGTATCTCTGTCGCCAGCGACCCGAAGAAGCCCGCCTCCTTGTACAGAATAAACCTGTAGACAAACCACCAGCTCACCACCAGCGCGGCGATGATGGCCGCGGACGCGATATACGCCTCCGTTTTTTCCACCGCCAGCACGATCACCACAAGCATCGCGGCAAAACAGATGAGCAGCAAAACGAAAGACGCGAAACGCGCCTTTCGGATCCCTAGCAAATCATCTTTCCTGTGTTTCATGCAATTTTAAGGCCAAAGGCCCGCTCAGGATCTGTGGAAATAGTAGCCGACACCACGTTTCGTAAGCACGTATTTGGGGTCGCTCGAATCGTCTTCAAGCTTCTCCCGGAGCCTGCGCACAGTCACGTCCACAGTGCGGATGTCGCCGTAATACTCATAGCCCCATACGTCCTCGAGCAGCTGCTCACGCGAATAGACCTTGTCTTCACGCTCGGCAAGATACTTCAGGAGCTCAAACTCCCTAAGCGTAAGGTCCAGCGCCTCCCCGTTTTTGCGCGCCTCGTAACGGTTTGTATCGATCGTGATACTGCCAAACTCCGTGACATTGGCCGGGTCCGCCCCCACAACATCCGTCATCCCCCTGCGGCGGATATTCGCCTTGACGCGCGCTATCAGCTCACGCAGGCCGAAGGGTTTTGTAATGTAATCGTCGGCGCCCAGCTCAAGGCCGAGCACTTTATCGACTTCCTCTTCCTTGGCCGTCAGGATTATGATAGGCACGTTGCTCTTTTCCCGGATCTTCCGGCATACCTCAAAGCCATCCATCGTCGGCAGCATCACATCGAGCAGCACGAGATCCGGGTCGTTCTTCAGCGCAAGCTCAAGGCCCTCGGCGCCGTCGTACGCTGACTCGGTCTCAAATCCCTCTTTTGTTAAATTGAACCGGACAATATCAGAAATTGGCTTTTCATCTTCGATGATAAGCACCTTTTTACTCTCCATATAAGCAAAACCTCCTTTGTTGGTTCTATAATAACATACCTTAAGTGAAATTTCGTCACTTTTTAAATCCGCGCCCACCGTCCCCGTTGTTACACTACCTCTTCGCGCTCGTAATCGGTAAGCGGGCTGCCAAGCTTCTCCAGGATTTCCCTGGTTGTGAACTCTTTATCCGCGATGCCCCTCAGCTCCCTGTCCGAAAGGCCCACCACACAGATGAACTCGACTTTGCCGTTTGGCGTTTCGATGACGCCCGCCTCATCAGGCAGCATGGCAAAGCCCGTCAGCTTGCTTTTCCCGTTGAGGTCGAAGCCTTCTGTTTGCTTTGTCCAGATATACTCGTAGGGCTTGAACCCCACTCCATTCCCAAACACATACCGCGCCATCGTCTGCAAAACGCCCGCGATACATTTCATCTCCGAATCATCGATCCACGGGTATTTTTTCAGCTTGAGGGTGAGCTCAAACCCCCACCCGCTCCATTCGGGGTCTTCCCCCTCGGTCTTCGTGTACAAATCGGAAAACCCGAATGTCACAAAGTGCCAGAACTCCCCGCCGTCGTAAATGCTGACCCCGTCCAGCGGGTCAGGGCCGCCTAAACTGTATTTAATAAGGGTCGCGTAATGTAATGGCTCGGTCTGCCCGGGATACAGTCGGTCAAAGCATTCCGTGATCGCGTCCCAGCCGTAGGCGCATAAGTCGTCGTCGTCTTTTTCAGCGAACGGCTCGCCATTACCGCTCTTCTTCTTGAATTTATCAAATATACCCATGTGCGCACTCCTTTCTAAGCTGTGTACACCATGTCAAGGTCTTACGGTGCTTTTGCGGGCGCCTTTATCGAATAACAATCGCACGAAACGCCGTTTTCAAGGACCCCTGAGTCCTGGCAGCGCGGGCAGGTGTAACGCATGTCCGTATAGTCCGGCGCGAAGCCTGCCCCCGTTAGCAAGGCTTTACGGCGCCCGGCAGCGCCTGCGATCTCTTTGTTCAGGCTCTTCACTGCGCTTTGCTTGTCCTTCATCCCTGAGGTGAGCGTCTTTACAATCTCAAGGTTGAGTGCTGCGATCTCATCGTCGACCTGCTTTAAGGCAGGCACGGCCCCATATACCTCCTGCAGCCGGGCAGCGGCCGCGTCTTCGTTTTTCAGGCGCATCCCCCTGTAGTATTCGTTCCGGTCACTCATCCCGCTCCGTGATCCCTTAGGGCCGGCAGCCCCGTCTGTTTCTTTGCCTTCGGCTTCCCTCTCCTTGCGGATGATGCCGCCCAGGTATTTGAATTTGTTGCCGACGCCGGCTGTCTTTTCGGCCAGCTCCAGCAGGCGGTCCAGCGTGTACCCGAAGTCGTCGATCCAGCGGTCGAATATTTTTTCTTCGGCCGCCGTGATAACGCTGTAACGCATGCCGAGCGCTTCCATAAGCTTCTTGTAGGCTGCGTTCCGGGCGTCGGTATCGGCGAGATAATCAAGCGCCTCCGCCTTGGTTTTAAGGCCTCGTCCGGCCCATTTTTTAACAACCTTGCCAACGTACCTTGCATCTTTTTTGCCGTATTTGCCCAGACAGTGAAGGTACGCGAATTCTATCAGTTCCGGCGTGGCGTCGTCCTCTCCGATCCAGGAGATGATGCGCTGCGCGTCGCTGCCGTCAACCGACGGTTCCCCGCATATGCCGGCAATCTTCCGGAAAAGGCCGGCAAGCTCCGGGTCGTTCAAGCGCCCGGCTGCGCTTTTCCCGTCCGTGGCCGAAGCCGCCTTGTCCCGCTGCCCCCCCGCGTAGAGCATGCCCTTGACATCGACAAACTCCACATCGAAACGCCCCTCGTCCGCGGACGTCTGCGGAAAGAGCCTCACGATGCGCCGTTCCTCGAAATACCGCCAGGCCGCCTGCACCTTCCCGAGGCTGAGCCCGACGCTCTCCGCTAGCCCCTTGTGCGTCAGGGCAATGCCCTGGCGGCAGCACATAAGTGCGTAGATATAGACCTTGACGAAATCCCCGTCCGGCACATCAGGCATGAAGTCCGTAATGAAAAGGTTGGGGACCGCAGTGTCTTCGAGATTTATGTTTTTCGGTTTTTCGATTGAATACGTCAAAAGGCTCCCCCTTTACTGCCTTGTCAGCAAACATATGGAAAACTGCCGATGCAAAAACCCGCGTCTACTCTTCCGGATCCGGGCTGCCTGTGGCATTACCGCCGACGTTTGCAAGCCAATCCGCGTCCCTGTTGTAATGGGAGAATTTCGTGTATTCGCCCATCCAGCGTAAAGTGATAGAACCTGTTTCCCCGTTGCGGTGCTTTGCGACGAAAAGTTTTCGCGTAAGGTTAACGTCAGGGCCTTCCCCATCATCTTTGTTGGCTTCCTGGTAGATGAACATTACGATATCCGCGTCCTGCTCAATGGCGCCCGATTCGCGCAGATCCGCGAGCACGGGCACATGGCTGCCGCGCTGCTCGACCGCGCGTGAAAGCTGCGACAGGACAAGCACCGGGCAGTCAATGTCGCGGGCAAGCTGTTTGAGCATACGCGTCAGCGTCGCTATTTCCTGCTGTCTGTTTTCGGGCCTTGACGACGCCTTGCCGCTGCCGCCGAAATCCATCAACTGCAGGTAGTCGACGACTACAAGATCCAGTTTTCCTTCTTTTGACTTCAGCCTGCGGCACTTGTTCTTGATTTCCCCGATCGATATCGAAGAGGTGTCGTCAATAACAATTTTCGTCCCGGCAAGCTCCTGGGCCGCTTCCCCTATCCTGGATGCCTTTGCCGTATCCTTGATGGCCTGGCCGTTACGGATCAGCGTATGCTCGACCATCGAATGCACCGAGAGCAGGCGCTGCCCGAGCGAAGCCTTGGACATCTCCAGGCTGAATACCAGTACGACGGCCTGCGCCTTTATGGCCGCGTTGAGCGCTATATTGAGCGCCAGCGACGTCTTGCCCCCGCCCGGCCGCGCGGCGAGGATGATGAGGTCCGAAGCCTGAAGCCCCAGCGTCAGCCTGTCCAGGTCGATGAAGCCTGTTGTAAGTCCCGTCAGATCCCCTGCGCCAAGCTTGCTGAGTTCCTCCATGCGAATAATGTTATTGTCAACCACGGACGAAATATGCGTATAGTCCTCTTTTTGACCGCTGCGTCCGATTTCAAGAATCTCCCTCTCCGCGTAGTCAAGCACAGCCGCTGCGTCGTCCTCGCCCGCAAAGCTCTGGCTTATGATATTCCCCGCCGTCTCGATAAGCCTGCGCCGCGTCGAGTGCTCGCGCACGATGTCCGCATAATGGCGTATGCTGGAAGGAGCGGGCACCGCGGTAACAAGCTCCGCGAGAAAGCGGACGCCGCCGACGGCGTCAAGCATGCCGCGCCGCTTAAGCGCCTCGGAAACCGTGACGAGATCGACAGGCGTGCCTGCCTGCGCAAGTTCCGCGACCGCAGAGAAGACCTCTGCGTGATACCTGTCATAGAAGTCTTCCTTTTGCAGGGTTTCCGCAGCTTCGTCCGCGGCATAAGCGTTTTGCAGCGCGGCGCCGAGCACCGACTGTTCGGCGTCGTAGCTGTGCGGTAGTTCCCTGTCGCTCATCGGTCGGTCATCTCCTGTCCCGCGTCGTAGTGCGGGAGTCCCCTGTCGCTCATCGGTCAATCATCCTCATCCGAATCGTCAGCATCATCCGCTGCGTCCGCTTCGGCTTCTTCTTCCTTTATATCGTCGCCAGCGTCTTCAGCGCCCGCGTCATCCGCATCGTCGCCAGCGCCGTCAGCATCATCCGCGTCATCCGCATCGTCGCCAGCGCTGCCAGCATCAGCCGCGTCATCCGCCGCGTCATCCGCATCGCCAATGCCACCGGCTTCCCCGGCCTCGGCTTCCCCGGCCCCACCGGCTTCCCCGGCCCCGCCGGCTTCTTCGTCCCTGGCGTCATAGACATAGTTGCCTTCGCTGTCGTCTTCTTTTTCTTCGTCTTCAAGGTCCTCGTCGGCGTAAGTGTCTTTCAGGCCCGCTGTTGCCGGAAGCACTGGCGCGCCCTCTGCAAGTATGTTGACAATGATAGCCGCTTCGACTTCGGGATATATCCTGTACCGGACCTCATGCAGCCCGATCTCCTTGAGCGGGGAGTCAAGCAGCAGCTTTCTGCGGTCGATCTCATACCCGAACTTCTCATTGACAGCCTCAGCGATATCATGCGCCGTGATCGAACCAAACAGCCTGCCGGCGTCCCCGGCCTTTGCCGTAAAGTCGACCTGCTTGCCTTCGAGCGCGTTTGCGAGCTCCTGCGCGATCTCCTTGTCGGCCGCCTTTTTCAGGGCAATCTTTGTACGCCGGTGTTCAAGCGTCTTCATATTTGTCTTATTGGCCTCGATCGCAATGCCCGACGGGAGCAGCTTGTTGCGCGCGTATCCGTTCTTGACTTCGACTACATCGCCCGCCCTGCCGGCGCCGACCACGTCTTCTAACAATATTACTTTCATTTACTTTCTCCTTCCGATTCGCGAATGATTTTTTTCAGTTTGGCAATGACCTCGTCGATAGTCGTGTCCTTGACCTGCGCGGCCGCCATCGTCAGATGCCCGCCGCCGCCAAACCTCTCCATGATGACCTGCACATTGACGTCCCCGAGGGAACGTGCGCTTACCACCACGTCCTTCTTTGTCGCGCCGACCACAAAGCTCGCCCTTATGCCCTTGATATCGAGCAGCTCGTCCGCCGCCTGCGCGATAATAATCTGCGCGTTGTCGTGTTTCCCTTCATTTTTTGATATAGCAATGCCGCCCCCGGTGAATTCCGCGTTGGCCGTAATGTTTGCCCGCTGCCGGAAATCATCCATATCGCCCCTCAGGAGCTGCCGCACGGTCGTCGTCTCCGCGCCGTTCATCCTGAGCCACGCCGCCGCCTCAAAAGTCCTGGTCCCCGTCTTTACGGAGAAGTTGTTGGTATCGATGAAAATGCCCCCGAGCAAAAGCTCGGCCTCGAACTTGTTCAGCTTGCGGATATCGTCGTCAAACTGCAAAAGCTCGGTGACAAGCTCCGCGGTCGAGGAGGCGTTCGGCTCCATATACGTGAGCGTCGCGCCCTCGATGACGCTCTCCCGTTTGCGGTGATGGTCTATAAGGATCATCTTCTCCGCCTTCGCAAGCAGCGCCGGCTCTTCGACCATATCGGGCACATGCGTGTCGATCACGATCAAAAGAGTGTCTTTCTTTATCAGGCTGAGCGCGTCATCTGGGTAGATGAAACGGTAATTCCCGCTCTTCGTCACTATGTCCATGGCGTCGTCCAGCGACCGGTTGTGGCTCGACATTATTATTGCCGCTTCCTTGCCGCGCGCCAGCACCATGCGGTAGATCGCGATCGCGGCGCCCAGCGAGTCGATGTCCGCGTGACGATGTCCCATAATGAGTACATCTCCGGATTCGCTGATCAGCTGCCTTATGGCATGCGACATAACGCGGGATTTGCCTTTGCTGCGGTTCTCGATCACCTGGACCCTGCCGCCGTAGTAAGACACCTGTTCCGGCGTCTTGACAACAGCCTGGTCGCCCCCGCGCCCGCGCGCGAGGTCAAGTGCGTAGTCCGCGTATTCCTCCGCCTGCGACGGCATATCGCCAAGCCCTATGCCTATGCTGAACGATGTCGGAAAATCTGCGTCGTTCTCAAGAGCCCTGGCCTTGTCGAGGATCGCAAACCCGTTTTCGGCCAGCTTCCTGAAATGCTTATGGTCGAATACGATTTGCCAGGAAGCCTCCCTGTACCTGAGCAGCGCGCCGTCAAGCTCTTTCGCAAACCCGCGCACAGTGCTTTCTATCGCGCCCTCGCGCACGCCCCGCGTCTGGTCGGGCGAAGCCTGCAGGATATCCTCGTAATTGTCCACTACAAGATACAGGCACGCCGGCTTTTCGTCTTCGTAGACTTTTTTAAGCTCCTCATATTGTGTAATGTCAAAGAAAAAGTACATGGCGCTGCTTTTTCCCGCCGGGCTTACAAATACTGCCTTCACGGCGTATTCCGAATTACCCACCTTTATCCGGGCTTCGGAGTCTTTGTCCGCCCTGAGCGCCGCGATGTGTTGCGCGCCTATGATGCCCGCGATCTGTGTCTTGAACACCTTTGCGTCCGGGAAGATCGCCTTGAATTTTTCGTTCGCCATCACGACCGCT
>Ga0082212_10008673_pt1 | contig 13234 bp, 11 predicted proteins | sample TergutNt197P3_FD_71548 | JGI IMG/M metagenome (GOLD analysis project Ga0082212, IMG submission 71548) | Neocapritermes taracua P3 segment gut microbial communities from Petit-Saut dam, French Guiana - Nt197 P3 | ecosystem: Host-associated > Arthropoda: Insects > Digestive system > Gut ... | reverse complement strand
ATCCGTTATGCTACAAGCAGTATCCATTTATACAAAACCAACAGAATGGACTATTGAAGAAATGTTGCCAATAATGAAAGATGTTGCCCTCACTTCTCTAAAAATTATAGGCGTAACCGAATAAGAAAAATAATTAAAACCCAAATAAATGAGCAGCGGATTATATTCCACATCAGCAAAAGACTTCGATAAAACATTGGATTTGAAGCAGGTAAAGCCTTACGGCGATACGATGAACGACGGAAAAGTGCAGTTAAGTTTCACTTTGCCCGTTCCCTGCGGCGACGAAGCCATCGAAGCAGCAAAGTTATTAATGAAAAAAATGGGGTTGGAGAACCCGCAAGTGGCGTTTTACAAAGAACTCACCGACGGATTTACCTTTTTCAACTGCTACGGAACATGCGCCGCAACGGTTGATTATTCCAACATCCACGTTCCGAAAGTAGAATCTTCCATTTGGAGTATGCACGACACCGACGTCTTCATCAAAGAACACATCGGACGGAAAATCGTCGTTGTAGGCGCCAGCACCGGCACCGACGCGCATACCGTTGGCATCGACGCCATTATGAACATGAAAGGTTACGCCGGACATTACGGATTGGAACGTTACGAGATGTTTGAAACGCTCAACATGGGCAGTCAGGTATTGAACGAAGAAATCCTCGCCAAAGCCATCGAGATGAACGCCGACGCCATTTTGGTATCGCAAACGGTAACACAAAAAGACGTTCACGTTAAAAATCTGGTGGAACTTATCGAAATGGCAGAAGCCGAAGGGTTGCGCAGTAAGATGATTATCGTGTGCGGCGGTCCCCGTATCACCCACGAATTGGCGAAAGAACTCGGCTACGACGCCGGCTTCGGCATGAACACCTACGCCGACAATGTAGCGTCGTTTGTGGCGCAGGAAGTTGAGCGGCGAATGAATGAATAAAAGATTGATTTTCAAATTAAAAGGATAAAAATATTATGGATAAAAATCAAATACGTGAAGTCATCGCCGGACGTGCGGCGTTAGAGTTGAAAGATGGTGATGTGGTTAATCTGGGTATCGGGTTGCCGACCTTGATTCCGAACTACATACCGGAAAATGTACATGTTGTGTTACAATCGGAAAACGGATTGCTGGGCATGGGTCCCACACCCGAAGCCGGAGCGGAAGATCCAACGTTGGTCAACGCCGGAGGCGGCTATATCACCGCTTTACCCGGAGCCGTTTCCTTCGACAGCGCTACCTCGTTTGTCATCATTCGCGGCGGACATGTCAATGTTACCGTCTTGGGCGCTATGCAAGTAGATGAAAACGGCGATCTCGCTAATTGGATGATTCCGGGAAAACTTACTCCGGGAATGGGCGGCGCCATGGACTTGCTCATAGGCGCTAAACATGTGATTGTAGCAATGGAGCATACGGCAAAGGGCGCACACAAAATTTTGAAAAAATGCACGCTGCCCCTTACTGCAAAAGGACAGGTTAATCTCATCATCACCGAAATGGGCGTGATGGAGATAACACCCGAAGGCATTGTGTTACAGGAACTTCACCCAGAATTTACCGTAGAACAAGTACAAGCCGCCACCGAAGCACAACTCATCATCAGCAAAAATTTGAAACCGATGCAAGGATTGTAAAATCTAATATGGAACAACAAAAAAGCGAAATAGTTATCTATCAAAATGCCGATGAACACATTTCAATCAATGTGAAATTGGAAGATGAGAACCTTTGGTTGACTCAGCAACAAATGGCTGAACTTTTTCAATCTTCTCGAACAAATGTAGTTGAACATATTAAACACATTTACGAGGAAGGTGAATTAGATGAAAATGCAACCTGTCGGAATTTCCGACAAGTTCAAATTGAGGGTAACAGAAATGTAGAAAGAGAGTTGCCCTTTTACAACCTTGACCTGATAATTTCTCTCGGTTATCGTATAAAATCGCGCATTGCCACGCAGTTTAGAATTTGGGCTACGCAGCGACTGAAAGAGTACATCATCAAGGGTTTTACAATGGACGACGAGCGGCTGAAAAATATCGGCGGCGGCGGTTATTGGTACGAACTGCTGAATCGCATTCGCGATATTCGTTCTTCCGAAAAAGTATTGTATCGCCAAGTACTCGATTTGTATGCAACAAGCGTTGATTATGATCCGAAATCGCTCCTTTCCATTGAGTTTTTCAAAATCGTTCAAAACAAATTGCACTATGCCACTCACGGACATACAGCGGCAGAAATAATATTTGAACGCGCCGACAGCGATAAACCGTTTATGGGACTTACCACATTTTCGGGAAGCCAACCCACACAAAAAGATATTTCCATTGCAAAAAATTATTTGACGGAAACCGAATTGAAAATTCTGAATAATCTTGTTTCGGGATATTTCGACTTTGCGGAAATTCAAGCAATAAAGCAAAAAACGCTGTATATGAAAGATTATATTCGGCAGTTGGATAAAATTTTAGATTCAACCGATGAAAATGTTTTACAAAATGCAGGGTTGATTTCACATGAACAAGCGGTTGAAAAAGCCCTTTCCGAATACCGAAAATATCAGGTAAAAACACTTTCGCCCGTTGAGCAGGCATATTTGGAAACAATAAAAAACACAGAAAAACAATTATCTGAAAACATAAAAATTTCTTAACCCACATTGATATGCCTCCAAAAACACAAAAAGAGCAATTAAAAACAGATATGTCGAAACAATCGGATATTGTTTACGTTAAGAGCGCCAATCTTTTGACTGATGTACAGCAGATTATAGAAACCGCGCAGAGTTTTGCCTATCGTGCGGTTAATATTGCTATGGTGCAACGAAATTGGTTGCTTGGAAAACGCATTGCGAAGGAAGAATTGCAAGGAAAAGAACGCGCGGAATATGGTGCAGAAATCATCAAAAAACTCTCTTTTGAACTTACGCATATTTATGGTAATGGATTTACAAAAAGCAACTTATATATTTTTACAGAGTTTTATAAAGCGTTTCCAAACATTTTCCAATCACCGATTGGAAAATTCAATGATGAGAATTTCCACACAGCGTGTGGAAAATTCAATAACGAGAATTTCCACACAGTGCGTGGAAATTCTTTTTCGCTACTCACATGGTCGCATTACAGAACGCTTTTGCAAGTACAAGATTCAGATGCTCGCAATTGGTATATGCAAGAAGCGGCAGAGCAAACGTGGAGTGTGCGCACTTTGCAACGCAATATATCTTCACTATACTATTTTCGTTTGTTAAAATCGCAACATAAAGATTGGGTAAAAGCGGAAATGCAGCAACTAACTTCTTCGTTTAAGCAAGACAAATTAGAATTTATCAAAAATCCCGTTGTAGCAGAGTTTTTGGGCTTTGCGCCAAATAGTGATTTTACGGAATCAGAACTCGAAAAAAGCATCATATCCAACCTGCAAAAATTTATGATTGAGCTTGGCAAAGGCTTTGCCTTTGTAGCACGCCAACAACACATTAGAACAGAAAAACAAGACTATTTTGTAGATTTAATTTTCTACAATTATATTCTCAAATGTTTTGTTCTTATTGATTTGAAAACAAGTAAAATTACGCATCTTGCTACAAAATACAAGATCTGTTTACCATCTGAAGAAGAGTTGCGCACAGAAATAGAAACACAAAAAAGAATATTTTATCTGCAACAAAATAAAAGTTAATAATATGGCGAAAAAGAGCAAAATAACCAATTCGCAGGGCGACATATTTAACATACAGGAACAGTTGAAAACCGCTCTTTGCGTGCCTGCCATTCGTGAAGCAGTAAAAACATGGAGAGCAAATAAATATCAAGGTATCACGGAGACTACCCGCGAACTGTTGAATTTTTGGTTTCACACCGACCATATTTTATACAACGGACAGCCATTTCGGTTTCACGTCGCACAACGCGATGCCATAGAAACATTGATTTTTATTTTTGAAGTGGCTAAAATAAAAACACGCACAGAGTTGTTGGAAAAATATGCCTTTAACACCAAAGATTTGCGCCTTCCGCCTTACGACGACTTTGCGCGATACAGCGTAAAAATGGCAACCGGCAGCGGTAAAACATTTGTGATGAGCATGAGTATTGTGTGGCAATTTGCCAACTATCTGCGCGGCGAAGAGGGTTATGCCAATACATTCTTAGTACTTGCGCCCAATGTGATTGTGTTCGACCGTTTAAAATCAGATTTTGAAAGCGGCATCACTTTCAGAACTTATCCTTTTATTCCCAAACATTTGCTATGGCTGTGGGACATGGAATACTACATGCGCGGCGATACCGAAAGAGCGCACACGCAAGGTGCCCTGTATCTTACCAATATTCAACAGTTTTACGAACGCAACACCAAAAACAGCAACACAGAAACCGACATCATGACTGCTATGCTGGGGTCAATTCCGCCAACGCAAAAAACAGAAATTAGCGATTTCGACGAGCGTATCGCAAAACGCGACGGCTTGGTAATGGTTATCAACGACGAAGCTCACCACACCCACGACGAAGATAGCGAATGGAATAAGTTTATCCGAAAAATAAACACCCAACGACCGCTCGCCGCACAGTTAGACTTTTCGGCAACACCCCGATACAGCAAAGGCAGCCTCTTTGCATGGACAATCTTCGACTATCCCTTAAAACAAGCTATACTCGACCAAATTGTGAAACGCCCCGTCAAAGGTATTGCTCAAATTGAAGAAGCCAAAAGCGACCACGCCAGCATTCGTTACAGCGGATTTTTAACAGCAGGCGTTGAACGTTGGAAAGAATATTGCGACCAATTAACACCTCATAAAAAGAAACCTATTTTGTTTATCATGATGAACAACACAGAGGAGGCAGACGATATTGGCGATTGGTTGTGCACAAAATATCCTGCCCTTTTTGGCGGAGAAAAAACATTAATCATCCATACCGACAACAGCGGCGAAGTTTCTAAAAAAGATTTAGACCTTGCCCGAAAAGTGGCTCGGGAAGTGGACCATGAAAAAAATCCGGTCAATGCTATTGTCTCCGTTCTCATGCTTCGCGAAGGGTGGGACGTTCAAAATGTAACCGTTGTAGTCGGGTTGCGTCCATATTCGGCAAAAGCAAATATTTTGCCCGAACAAACCATTGGTAGAGGATTGCGCCTAATGTTTCGCAATAATCTTGGCGGCTACACGGAAAGAGTGGATATTATCGGCAACAAGGCTTTCATGGAATTTGTTGAAGACCTTGAAAAATTTGAAGACTTGAAGTTTGAAACATTCCAACTTGGAAAAGACAAACTTAAAATTCTCACCATTCAACCCGACGAAAACAAGAAAGATTTTGATATTGGTATTCCTGATATTACGCCTTTGCTTTCACGAAAAAAATCACTCTCAGAAGAGATTGCTGCTATTGATGTGATGAAATTTAACATAAACAAACTGCCCCTTAAAGAAAAAGAGATCGCCGATACAAGAAAATTTATGTATGAAGGCAGGGATATTTTAACGGATGAAAAACTTTTAGAAAGAGAGTATTCTATTCCACGAGCACAAACAGCCGAAGAAGTGATTGGCTATTATGCCAGACGAATTACACAAAACATAAAACTCCCCTCACAATTTGCCGTTTTAGCTCCAAAAATTCGAGATTTTTTTGAACATAACGCATTTGGTCAAACCGTTGATTTGAACGATCCCAATGTAATAAAAGCGCTAAGCAGCAACATTGCAAGTTATGTAGTGATAAAAGAATTTGAAAGAGTGTTAAGAGAAATGATAGTGGAAGAAAAACAACCGCAACTCATTTCAGCAGACCGGTTTCTTTCTTCTACACCACCGTTCCCAACTTCTAAAAAAGTTATAGAATCTAATAAAACTGTTTTTAATTACACGCCTTGCGATAATGACTATGAATGGGCTTTTGCTAAATTTCTTGATAAAGCAGCCGACATAAAATCATTGGCGAAACTGCCGGAACAGTTTGGCTTCTGCATTCAATACACCGACACATTAGCTAATATTCGGAATTACTTCCCCGACTTTATTGCCATAGATGAAAACGGGAATCGTTGGCTTATTGAAACCAAAGGGCGTGAAGATGTGGAAGTAAAATTAAAAGACAATGCCGCAATAAACTGGTGCAACGCCGCCACAGAACTCACAGAAACAGAATGGAATTATCTGAAAGTGTTGCAAAAAGATTTCGAAGGTTTAAGACCGGATGACTTTTCAGAACTATTAACAGGATTAAATCCTCCGACATTGTTTTCGGAATTTGAGGAGGAAATATAAACAAAAGTAATATTCAAAAAACAATGTACAGCATAATCGTTGAAAATCTGACTAAAAAATTCGGCAACTTTACTGCGGTAAACAATATCTCTTTTTCGATTAAAAAAGGAGAAATATTCGGTTTTTTGGGCGCAAACGGTGCCGGCAAAACTACCGCTATGAAGATGATGTGCGGATTGCTGCTACCTACCTCCGGCACCGCAAAAATATCCGGTTACGACCTGACCACCCAAGCCAAACTGATAAAGAAAAATATTGGCTATATGAGCCAGCGGTTCTCTTTGTACGATGATTTGACCGTATATGAAAATATGCAACTTTTCGGCACGATTTATAAAATTGAGAAGACCATCCTGAAACAACGGATTCACGACAGTTTGAACGAACTGAATATGAATGTTTTTGCAAACGAGTTGGTACATTCCATACCGTTGGGCTGGAAACAACGGCTGGCGTTTGCCACCGCATTGTTGCACCGTCCGCAAATTGTTTTTTTGGATGAACCCACCAGCGGCGTTGACCCTATTGTGCGCAGAGAATTTTGGGGGTTGATATACAAAACCGCCGCCACAGGCGTTACCATTTTTGTAACTACACACTATATGGACGAAGCCGAGTATTGCGAAAGAATCTCCATCATGGCAGAAGGGGAACTCAAACTGATTGGAACCCCCACAGAACTGAAAGAAAAAATGGGCGTGCAAACCATTGACGACCTCTTCGGTAAATTTGTAAACAGGTAATTATGAAAGCATTCCTCTCTATTTTACTCAAAGAGTTTATCCACATTTTGCGAGACCGCGTTTCTCTGTTTCTCATTTTAGCCATGCCTATTGCCCTCATCTTGCTCTTCGGGTTCACCATCAGCACCGAAATCAGAAACGCCAAAATCTCCATCCTCGACCAGTCGAAAGATACGCAATCCAAACAGTTGATTGAAAATATTACCGCCTCAGGCTACTTTCAGGTGGTTAATTTTTTAAATACAGAAACAGAAATTGATAATGATTTCAAAAATAAACAGATAAAAATAGCAATGATTATTCCGCCGCGATTTGAAGAGTCGCTGGAAATAGATCATATTGCTAATATTCAAATTATTAATGATGTATCGGATATTAATATTGCTTCCATATTAAACAACTATTTAAGAAGTGTGTTTCACGATTTCATTATGGAATACAACAGTCAAAAAAACGCCACAGAGAATCCTATTTCCATTGTTACGACCATGCAATATAATCCGGAACTCAATAGCGTTTATATGTTTGTTCCGGGTATTATCACGCTCATTATGATTATTATCACGGCGCTAATGTCGTCTATTACCTTAGCCCGTGAAAAGGAAACCAACACCATGAACATGATGTTGATAACCACCGTTAAAAAAATAAACATCGCCATTGGCAAAGTGATCCCTTACATGATTCTTTCTTTAATAAGTACGGTTTTTATTTTGATTATCAGTGTATTTGTATTTCACATGCCCATCAAAGGCAGTTTGGGGTTGTTAATTTTTTTGTGTATTATTTTCATGTTTACCGCCGCTTCTTTCGGGTTGCTCATCTCTGCGGTATCCAAAACGCAATTAGATGCCATGATGGTTACCATGATGGGGCTGTTTTTACCCACCGTTTTGCTATCCGGTTTTTTGTTTCCGTTAGACAATATGCCGCTCTTTTTTCAGTGGCTCGCCGATGTTTTCCCTGCCAAATGGTTTATCCTTGCCATCAAAGATGTGATGCTCAAAGGAGCCACATTCATAGATATTTGGAAATATTTAACTATTCTCACCGGCATGTCCGTGCTCATGGTGGGATTTAGTTTGTCGCAGATAGATAAGCGGTAATTTGCCGAATTAGGAAATAAGCAGATTGGAGATTTAAAATAATCTATTTTTCTTGCAGCGTAGTTTTGTCGTTTTCTACGGTTAATGAATAATTTGCGCTGAATTTTAGCGCTACGTTGGTTTCGTCGTGGCCGGCGGGAAAATTAAAAGCAATGGGAAAGTTGTACTCTTCGCAGTGTTCACGAATAATCTCCTCAAAAGTTTTGCCAAACGCAATTTCATTATCCTTTACTTTTGTAAAATTACCCACTAACAACCCGGCTAAATTTTTCAGTTTTCCGGCGCGCTTCAATTGCAACATCATGCGGTCAATATGGTACAAATACTCATCTACATCTTCTATAAAAAGAATCTTCTGTTTAGTGTTAATATCTGACGCAGAGCCGGAAAGCGCGTATAAAAGCGACAAATTTCCGCCCGTAAGTTGTCCATTACATGCTCCGTTTCTGTTTTGCAGATGCGGCTTACACTTGTAAATGGGATGTTCGCCAATCAAGGTTTGAAAAAGCATTTCAAGATTTACCAAATTATTTTCGTTCATAGAGTATGGCATAGCAGCGTGAATTGTGGCTATCTCCAACACTTTATTAATGTGCGAATGCAAAACAGTAATATCGCTGAATCCGCAAATCCACTTCGGTTCCAACCTGAAACTCAAAAACTCTAATTTGTCAATAATTCGCAGAGTACCGTATCCGCCGCGAGCGCAAAAAATGGCTTTTATCTCACTGTTATCCAACATATTTTGCAAATCTTCTGCACGCTCTTCGTCCGTTCCTGCATATTGATGATGGGCTGCAAAAAGGTGTTTTCCCAATGCTACGCGGAAACCTTTTTCTTCCCACCAACGAATAGAGAACTCTAATTCATTGCGATTTACTTTTCTTGCCGGAGCCACAATACCAATGGTATCGCCGGGGTTTAAAAACGGAGGATAGATCATAATGATATATTTTTTTCATGGATTAAATTTGCGGTTAGTTCTCTCAGTAATTCCCTTTCGTTGCTTTGTAAAAAACGACTTATGACAGGAATCTGTTTGCTGTTTTTAAAATAACCTCCTGATATTTTTCCCATCTCTTCATTTAATGCCAAATAAATAGCAGTTTTTGCGCCATTTTTGGGAGATTTCATGAACGGGCGTACAAAAACTGCACAAAATTTGTCAAAAAGCCAATTATTCATGGCAATTATTTTTGTACCCACTATACCCGGATCGCTGCAATTTACGGCAATATTTTTTTCTTTTAATTGTTCTGCCAAATCTAATGAGAAATAGAGCAACGCCAATTTTGAGTTGGAATAATTTCTTACTTGCTGCACCCAAGAATTTCGTCCGCAATCAAACATTTGAGAGTAAATTTTTCCGTATCTGTATGTTAAAGAGCACACCGTAACAATTCTTGCATTTTCATTAAGTAGGGGTAACAGTTTCTGAGTAAGCAAATAGTGTCCGAAATAATTGACCATAATTGTGTAATCCCATTTTTCATCTAACGTTTTATTTTTTGGATAGAGTGTTCCGGCATTGTTAATTAAGAGGTCAACTTGGTTAAATTTCTCTTTCACGCTTGCCACAAAACGATCAATAGAATCTACGTCAGCCAAGTCTAAATCTCCGTATATCACTTCGCCTTTTGTTTTATAACTCATTTCGTGACAGATTGATTCAAGTTTTTTGTTTGGATAACAAGCCATGATTGTAAGATAACCTGCTTTTGCTACTGCTTTTGTAATTTCTCTGCCCATGTCGCCATCGGCTCCGGTGATAATTGCTATTTTTTTCATTATAGTTTGTTTGTATCTGTTGGTTGAAACCAACGGTAAATTAATAGTTAGTTTTGTTTTCTAAATTAAACCGCCCTTTTTTTCTGCCTCTCATGCCGTAGTAAAATTTTTGAATTTCTTGTAAATCGGTATCATAATCTCCTGTGGGATAAAAAATAGGACCCACGCCACCTTTTCTGTCGCAATAATCTAAGTAGGCTAAGGCAATGGGCGTTTCTGCTTTTTGGGCAATATGATAGAATCCGCGTTTCCATACTTCCACTCGCCTGCGCGTTCCTTCCGGTGTAATCAAAAAAGCAATTTCATCTTTTTCTTTAATATAATTAGAAAGAGTATCGGTCAAGTTTTTAGTTTTTTTTCTATTCACGGGGTAACCACCTAAATATTTTAGATAGGGTCCTAAGGGGAAAAAAAACAACTCCTCTTTAATCAAAAATGTAGTATGAATACCCATTGCGGTTAGGGCTATCTTTCCAATGGCAAAGTCAGTCCAACTGGTATGTGGCGCAAAAATCAATACATACTTTTTTTCTTTGGGTATATTTACCAAATCTATTTTGTAGTTTAACAGTTTTAATATTAATATGCAGAATTTTTTCATTTCTTTTTGAAAAGATGCAAAGAAAAATAAAATTGATTACATTTGTAAAAATATCCCTTTTTTCAAAGCAGTAAAAATTTTTTAAAACAGCCCTGTATAATTTTGTGGCGTAATATTCAACAACTCTTTCTTAATAATTTCCGAAATATTCAAATTTTCAATAAAATTTTCCATTACTTCTTTGGTAATGGCTTTGCCTCTGGTGGCAACTTTTAATGTTTCATAAGGTTCCGAATAACCTTCTCTGCGTAAGATAGTTTGAATGGCTTCGGCAATTACCGCCCAGTTTTTTTCTAAATCATCATTTAGTTTTTCTTTATTGATAATAAGTTTTTGGATACCGCGTTGCAACGATTTTAGTGCAACTATGCTGTGGGCAAGCGGCACGCCGATATTGCGCGTTACTGTGCTGTCGCTCAAATCGCGTTGCAGCCGTGAAACCGGTAGTTTGGCGACAAACCCTTCAAACAAAGCATTGGCAACACAAATATTCCCTTCCGCATTTTCAAAATCAATGGGATTTACTTTGTGCGGCATAGTTGATGATCCGACCTCTTTTTCGTTTGTTTTTTGCGTAAAATAATTCATTGAAATGTAAGTCCACACATCTCGGGCAAAATCAAGCAAAATGGTATTGATACGTTTTATCGTATCAAAATAGGCAGCCATCATATCGTAATGTTCAATTTGTGTGGTAGTTTGCAAGCGCTTCAATCCCAATTTTTCTTCTAAAAATTTGTTTCCGAAAGTTACCCAGTCTATATTCGGATAAGCCACCGATAGGGCGCTGAAATTACCAGTTGCACCGCCAAATTTTCCGCAAAAAGGGATATGTTCCAATAAGGTTAATTGATTTTCAATACGTTCGTAAAACACATACCATTCTTTGCCTATAGTAGTAGGCGAGGCAGGCTGCCCGTGCGTGTGCGCCAACATCGGGATTTGTTTCCATTCCATAGCGCAGTTTCGCAAAAGTTGTTGCAATTCTTTCATCTCTTCAAACCAAATATCGCGATGAAATTCTTTCATCAGATAAGGAATTGCGGTATTGTTAATATCTTGCGAGGTTAATCCGAAATGAATAAACTCTTTATATACAGATAATTGCAATGTATCAAATTTTTCTTTTAAGAAATATTCTACCGCCTTTACATCATGGTTTGTAACGTTTTCTATTTGAATAATATGCCACGCATCTTCTTCCGAAAAATGTTGATAAACGGTGCGCAATTCATCAAACATATTAGGGTTAATATTTGTTAATTGCGGCAGTGGGAGTTCGCACAAGGCAATAAAATACTCAATTTCTACGAGCGTTCTCGCCCTTAGCAGCGCAAATTCTGAAAAATAGTTCGACAGCGCAGCAATTTGTTTGTAGTATCTTCCGTCAATGGCGGAAATAGCGGTTAAACGGTTTACGGACATATTTTTTATTTTGATTGGCAAAGAAAAACATTTTTCCCAAAACAACGTAGAGACGTAATGCATTACGTCTCTACTACAACAAATTCGTGATTCCGACAGGATTCAAACCTGTAACCTTCTGATCCGTAGTCAGATACTCTATTCAGTTGAGCTACGGAACCGCTTTGAGGCGACAAAAATATAAAAATTTTGATATATCGCTGTTGGCTCTGAAATAAAAAATCAGTAATACCTGAAAATGAGGCGCTTATTTGCGTGAGTTTTTGTATAGAAATTTGGAGTTTTTGAAGTTTTAAGAGTGCGAAATTTGATTTTTTATGTGCGGTTTTGAGGTAATTTTGTGGCTGGTTTAAACATTGGTTTAAACAAGTTGCTTGTTTCGTTGAAAACAATGTTGGTTAATAAATAAGTTAATTAATTGATTTATGTATAAATACAAATGTCTTAGATACAAAAAAATCCCGCCCATTTTTGAGCAGGATTTACGGTGTTTTTATGATGTATTTTGTGAAAAAAGCAGATTAAGCAAAAAGCATTGTAATTATTAAGTCGCTATGAAATTCAAAACTATCTGTTGAAAGTTTAAAAGCAACAAAAAATGTGCATTGCTCTTTCAAATAAAATTCTAATGCTTCTCTGTATTTGTTATCTTCTACAAGTTTCATGAATTGTCCTACAATAGCCTTTGCGGAATTTGTAGTTGCTTTATATCAACGCTGTGATGTAACTTTTCTTTTTTTCATTTGTAAGATTTTAATTGTTAGTGTTTTTATCTTTTAGTTTTGATAATAATAAATAATATTTTTTGACAAAAAAGAGAAAGCCCAAAAGACTTCCCCTTTTTCTGTCAACGGCTAATGTTCTATTCTATGCCCTTCCAAAAATATAAATGAACATCTACCTTATTATAAGGCTTTACCATGTTTATTAGTCTGACTTAGCACTTACTTATTTGTAGTTGGCAAGTGCTTTAATCGCTTTCTTGTTCCCTTTGTCTTTTCGGTTTAAACATTGGTTTAAACAAAGCAAGTAAAACGCTTTAAAATCGTGTTAAAAAACCGCCTAAAAACGAAAAAAGCACTTGCCGATTTGACTCGTAAGTGCTTGATTTGTGCGTTTTTATGTAAGGATTCAAACCTGCAACCTTCTGATCCGTAGTCAGATACTCTATTCAGTTGAGCTACGGAACCGCTTTGAGGCGGCAAAAATAGATTTTTTTTTTGATTAGATGATGAGGTGATGAGATATTTTTTTGTAGAATAGCGGTTATACAAATTGTATTTTTTTACTATT
>Ga0082212_10008672_pt1 | contig 13235 bp, 15 predicted proteins | sample TergutNt197P3_FD_71548 | JGI IMG/M metagenome (GOLD analysis project Ga0082212, IMG submission 71548) | Neocapritermes taracua P3 segment gut microbial communities from Petit-Saut dam, French Guiana - Nt197 P3 | ecosystem: Host-associated > Arthropoda: Insects > Digestive system > Gut ... | reverse complement strand
GGCGTCGAATTTGCAATAAAAGACATCATCGTAATGCTTGTTCCCGAATTCATTGAGCAGATACGTTTTTCCGCATTGACGCACGCCCTGTAGAATGAGCGGCTTTTTTTTCGGGTTTTCTTTCCAAGCGATTAATTTATCCATAAGGATTCTTTGCATATATGTCACGCCCCTTCGAAAACAGTATATCACTAAAAAAACAAGGTGTCAACAATTTTATGGTGTTATTTTGCCGAACACATCAGCAATTATGCACTATATAATTGCCGTTAGGGTTTATGGCTAATATACATTACAATTGATTCCAATATTTTTTGTATTTTTCCCCGCTCCTTGCCTTGATATATTAAAACACGCCAAATGTTTTCATATCCAAATATCGCATAAATCAGCGGAAGCTGATTTCCCTGATCTCATCATAAAACAAGTCATAGACGTTCATAGCGCAAAGCTTGTCAAAATATGCTTTCAGCCCGAATATCGCCTCTATTTTTTCCAATGTCAGTTCGGTAAATCCATGCCGCCTGATCACATCCATTTCCCGCACTTCGATCAGGCTTACACCGCTCGCCGTTCCTATGGCATCGCACAATTGAATGAGTTTGTCATAATCGTTGTACTCATTATCCTTCAAAAATGAAATGATTATTTCGGTTTCTTCCAACGAGCAGTCATTTATCCCGAAAAATTCGTCAATATTTTGATAAGGGAACGAATGGGACAAGCAAATTTCGCCTATCCGCCCGTATCCTTTGCTTTTTAACAATTCGTAGCCGGCGAATACATGGTGCAATCCCCTGATGCCCTCATATCTCCCTATGTCGTGCAACAGCCCCGACACATATGCCCTATTCCCATCAAGTCCGCATTTGATCGCTATCGTTTCAGCCGCCCTGGCGACGACCCTGCAATGATCGGCCCATGGACCGGGATTTTGCCCGTGCGCCCATATCAAAAGGTTTTCCGCTTCGTCTCTTGTCGGCATTTTTGAATCCATATGTTTTTCCTTTATGTTCATTGTCAATCAACATTTTTATTGTACCATACAAATACAGTCAGAACAAGCATTTCGAAGCAAAATTTACATTTGATTCCAATAAAAAAACAAATATTTTTCAAAACCGCCTAACATATCGCTATGTACAATTTGACATCACGGACGGGGAAAGCTCCATATCCCCTTATGGGGAGCTATCTATCCAAAATCCGGTATATGACAGCGATACGGATTCATACGCCATCGTGTTCAAAATCGAAAAACCCGTCGGGCCCGCAAAGGGCATCAAATTGATCCAGTACGACATTACGCTCCTTGAAAACCAGGCGATCATCATACCGCTGAAATAAAACATTTATCGGCATTATTATCCCCCTGAAATCAATACGGCCCATATGCTCCGGGACATTTTCTTGAAATATTGAAATTGTCTCGGGGTTTTTATTGCATAAATTTTAAAACTGATATTGCAATTCCCAAAATTTTGTGCTATACTGCTTTAACAGGAAAGATGCGATAAACTGAAAAAATAAAGGTGGGGGCGAAAACCGTGAATGAATTGCCCGTGCGAAAAAATATGCGTTTGGAAATCGGAAAAATAAATCGAACAAACAGGAGGAAGTTTTTATGAATTTTTATGAAAGCGAATCGGATTTCATCGTGGGCAAAAGGGGAAGGCTGCCCAGGTATTTAGTGTGCTCGATGCAGGGGCATTTTCCCGTCTTGGCAAAAACGGGCCCAAACAGCTTGGCGGCGATTTTCCGCACGGGTGGGCCGCACATGGGCACCTCGGCCACGTTGGCCGTCGCCTTTTCGGAAAACGGCGGCATATCGTGGAGCGACCCGAAAGAGATAACGCCGCGTTGGCAGGACGCGAGAAACCCTGCGCTGGGCACAAACGCCAAAGGGCACATCGTCGCCGCATACTGTAAAGCGATAGCATTTTACAGCCGGGAAGAACTGGAAAAGGGGCGCACGGCGTGGACCGGCAAAGCGGACAGCGTTTCTGTTTTTTGCCGGATAAGCCGCGACGGTGGAAACACGTGGGGCGCCGAGATTCCGATTGCGGCGAACGCCCCCGGATTCAAGATGTACTGCCCCTACGGGCGGATCATATCCGACCCGGAGGGCGTGATGTACATGAGCGTGTACGGGAGCTCCGAAACCTCCGACACGGACAACGTCGCGTATATGCTGCGCAGTTATGACGGAGGCGAAAGCTGGGGGGGCGAATCCGCCTTTCCGCTCGGCTTCAACGAAACCTCATATGTTTTCACGAAAAGCGGGGACATGGTCGCCGCCGCGAGAAGCGGCGCCGGGGCGGTTCATGTCGCAAAAAGCGATGACAGGGGCAAAAACTGGAGCGAGCCCGTGCAGGTGACACGTGTGGGCGAGCACCCTGCGGATCTGTGCGAACTCGAAAGCGGCAAACTATTTATGACATACGGGCGGCGCATACGCCCGATGGGCTGCGGCGCGCTTGTAAGCCATGACGGTGGCGAAACTTGGGATCATGACCGCGAGATACTTCTTGCGGGGGACGGCATATTAAACGGGGATCTCGGATATCCGTCCACAGTGCAGCTGGACGACGGCTCCATAAACACCGCGCTCTATTTCGCATCCGGCTCGGAACCCTCGCTCGGGCTGTGCGGCTCTTACGGCTGGGGCGATGTGAGTTGCCAGCTGATAAAATACACAGAAAGCGATATCGTGATTTGAAAGGAAATGTTTTGGTCGAAAACTCATATTTATTCACATGACAAAAACGCCGGAGAAAAGGGAACAAAAAAATCTGGCCGCATTTGTGGCGATCACGGTCATATCCGGAATCGCCGCAAATATACTGTCTGAAGGGTATATACAGGCATATTTGATAAAACTCGGCTTCGGCACGCAGGCCATAAGAAACTACGGCGCGACGATCCAAACCGTGTCCATATTCGCATATATCATATCTTCGCGCCTGCCCCCGATGAAAAGGGGGCTGAAAAAAATATATGCCGCCACGATTTTGCTTGCCTGCATATTTCCCTTGGCGCTTGCGGCGGCGGGCTTTGTCCCGCAGTTTGCCGCCGTATATATGGCTACATTGGCCGCCGCTTCGTATAGTTTTCTCGGTTCGTTTCGGGCAGTGGCGGAATTTTCGATGATGCCCCATCTTTTTTCGCGCAGCCTGTACGGGAGCGCGGTCAGCAGGGCCATGGCCATAGGCGGGCTTGCAACCGTTTGCATATCCGTTTTTGCCGGATTTTTGTCCCGGCATGACGACGGACCGGGGACATACATCCTGCTGTTTGGCGTTTCCGTTGCCATGCTTCTTGCATCCGCGGTTTTGGTCCGTTCATATAAATTCGAAGAGGGCGGCGCAGAAAGCCCGCCGGAGCGCGCCCCATATCGCGATTTGATCAGAAAAATCGCGTCGGCAAAATATTCAAGGGCGCTTTCGCCGCACTTTCTGCGCGGGGTGGCCATCGCCGGCATATACTACATCGTGCCCTCCGCTCTCGGGAACATCGGCCTTTCAGACAGCGAAAAGTCGTATTTTATCGTCGTTTCCGTGGTTTCGACGATGGTGGGCAGTTTTCTTTTCATGCGTCTATGCAAAAAAATAAAGTCCGGGGCGGCGACTTTCGTTTCAACCCTCGTCTGCGCGGCGCTTATGCCGCTTTTGGCCGTATGCGAAAACAAATATTTTTTTTTCGCGCTCTATTTCGTTTTTTTGACATTTAGCGTAGTCTCTTCGATAAGCATACCCACGGGCGTGCTGCGCTCGACCCCGGACGACGAGCTTTTGCTGATCACCTCGATGCGCTTCGTATCGATGAGCCTTTCCTCCGCCCTCTTCATTTTCATTTTCGGGATTATGCTGCAATGCATCGCCCCGGTATATATAATGCTTTTTTCCGGGGCGGTTTTTGTTCTCTGCGGGCTTCTGTGCAAAAGGCTGTTCGACGACAGGCTGTGAAAAATTTTTATTTATTATAAAAAAATATCATGTAATTTGCCAAAACATCTTGACATTTTGCGGAATAGCGAATATAATATATTTTAGGAAGGGTTTTCGAGTTTTGTTATTTTAAATGGTTCCCGTGGAGGTAATGATAAAAATATGAACGAATATTTAACGACGAAAGAAGCAGCGGAGCAATGGGATGTGTCTGAACGTCAGGTACAGGTTTGGTGTAAGGCTGACATGATAAACGGCGTTACGCAGTTCGGAAAATCTTGGGCTATTCCCATAAGTGCGGTAAAACCAACTCGCACAAAGAATTATAAACCCGGACGCAAATCAAAAGATAAAATTGTTGAAAATTCGGCAATATTATAAGCGGAAATATAATTCAATATGCCGATAAATTAATAAGAACAATCTCGAAAAAATTACGTAGAAATGACTTGGCGAAAAATCTGTATTGGAATTATATTCCAATTAACAGGAAATAAATGGAAGACTATGTATGAATTGAAACGGAAGTGATTACGTGCAAGACAAAAATGAAAATTTCAAACGTTCCTATCAGTTTTTTGCGGAAAAACTCAAAAAAGAACAGCCATTTACATTGTATTGTAATGATGATCATAGCATGGACTTCATTATTACACGCAACTTTTGAAAGCGAAGGAATCGACTATTATTATGATAAAAACGGTCAGCCGGAGGTGTTATAACAAGGGAATATGGTATATATTATTCGCTTAATAATACATTAACAATTCCTTTACAGGTGATTATGGAGCGACAGAATTGGCAAACAGATAACATGAAAAAATATCAAACGAAACATTATCAAGAAATTAAAAATTACATTGACGCTTATCAGGCAGATTTATCAGAAGAAATACACGCTTCACAGGAGTACAGTTTTCGAATATATTTAGTGCCAAAACTCGGTAATCATCAAACATCATCAGATGTAGCGGTTGAATTTATAAAATACGATCCCGAAAATCCAGAGCGATTTCAAGGGTTGGAGAAGCAAATCGTGGCAATTAAGGAAAATCGAACGATTCAGGTGGCTAATCAAGGAAAGTATAAGCCTAAAGATGTCAGCAAAATCGTTGCGTTAAAGATAGAAAAAACTTTTAAGGTGTCAGATCATACAAAAGCTTGGAAATTTTATAATGAAGCTTTCCCAACAGTCAGAAAAAATGGAAGATGGGGTCAAAAGATTTCGGAAAGGACGGATGGATAATGCCAAATTCACTTGTAAAGCCATATTTGAAATGGGCTGGCGGCAAGCGCCAGTTATTGCCGGAAATTAAAAAACACTTACCTAAAAATTTCAATAGCTGCAAATATTATGAGCCTTTTGTTGGAGCTGGAGCTGTTTTTTTCGAGAAACAGCCTAAGAAGGCTGTGATAAATGACTACAACACTCAACTTATGCTTACTTATAGGGTTATTAGAGATAATATTGATGATTTAATAGAAGCCTTGAGAGTTCATGGCCAAAACAATAACGAAGAATACTATTATGAGATTAGATCAAAAGATCGCAATGTAGAAGCATTTAATGCGCTTTCAAATACTGAAAAAGCTGCAAGGCTTATTTTCCTAAATAAAACGTGCTATAATGGTTTATATCGTGTTAATTCTCAAGGGTTGTTTAATGCTCCATATGGGAGATACATAAATCCAGCCATTTGTGACGAGCCTGTATTAAAAGCAGTTCATAAGTATTTATCAGATAACGGAGAAGTGGAAATTTTGAACGGCGATTTTGCGGAAGCTGTACAAACGGCAAATGGTAAGGCTTTTGTATATTTCGATCCACCGTACCATAGCGCAGATAATACAAACTTTACAGGCTATCAGGCGGATAGATTCGGAACAGAAGAACAAACACGGCTTCGTGATACATATGTTGAGTTGACGGAGCGGGGCGCGAAATGTCTTTTAAGCAATTCGGATACAGAGTTTATACGTGGACTTTATACTGACGACAGATTTGAGATCATAACGGTTACCGCCAAACGCGCTATCAATTCTGATGCGGCGGGACGAGGCAATGTAAATGAATTATTGATAAGGAACTGGAAGTAAGTATATGGCAAAAATGAATATTGAGCAGGCTTGGGAGTTTCTTTTTGATAGGCACAATGTCATTGACAAGGTAAACGTTGACGGTTTATTTCGTATATCCGCAACAGAAATAAATACCATAAAAGAAGCCCGATTGATGGCTAAATTTGACCAATCCTCCCAACTTCCCCAAATATTTCAAAAAAATAAGCTATCAATACTTCCTGTCACAAGGGGCGAATACGTAATTGGACGTTTTGCTACGCATAAAAGAGTAGTGTATCCGGCGGTGAAACCAATTCCTGTCGAAATTCCGAGTTTACAAACACTTGATTATACAAATTTATACAGCGAAGCGGCCGCCTTGTTATTCGCATATAATAGCGGAATAATTAAAGATATTATGGGCAATTCAAACATATCGTTTACAGTCAACGGCAGAATGTCATCGGGGAGTTTTGAATATAAAATCGAGGACTTCTTAAATCCAAAAAACACAAACAAAATATGTGTGCAAAATGCACAGGTCGAAATTGATGCCGGTTACGAAAGTGCGGATGCGTTCTGTATTTGCGAAGCTAAAAATGTCGCGGCAGAGGAAATATTGATAAGACAGTTATACTATCCATATCGTTTGTGGTCGGCTAAAATTTCAAAGCCTGTTATTCCTGTATTTTTAGTCTTTTCAAATGATGTTTTCCACGCATTTGTGTACAAATTTGAAGATATGTATAATTATAATTCCATTAAATTATTGACGCATAAAGCGTATACCTTTGCAAATGAGGATATTTTATTAAGCGAGGTCATCGACTTATGGAAAACTACAACACGTTACACAGAGCCGCAAATTACATTTCCACAGGCTGATTCATTTGAGCGCGTTGTGGATTTGATGTCTGTCTTAGCAGATGGTGGCTTAACAAGAGATGAAGTAAGCTTGAAATATGAGTTTGATGGGCGGCAGACAAATTATTATATTTCCATTACCAGACAAACGAATGATTTGCGAAATTATGAGTACATCCAACTTATCAATAAATAATACAACTATAGAAAGGCGTGCATCTACCGTCCGTGGGTGGATTGATTGGATTTTAAAAATGGCGGTGTCGGAATAAATATGACAAATAATCAAAAGAAAATACACGCTTGGGAACCTAATAGTTTCAAACTAGAAACGAACAGCATTTGGAATTTCCCTGAACGCGGTGATTGGGCAACGCATGATTCAAAATATCGCGGAAATTGGTCGCCATATATTCCTCGCAATGTTTTATTGCGCTATTCAAATGAAAATGATTGGGTACTCGACCAATTCGTTGGGGGAGGTACCACTCTCGTTGAAGCGAAATTGTTGAATCGTAATGCAGTCGGAGTTGATGTTAATGATCTTGCGATAATGCGTTGTCATGAAAAATGTGATTTTGAGCAAGAAAATACAAGAAAAGTTGTTATTAAAAAGGGTGATGCCCGTAATTTAGATTTTTTGCCAAACGATACAATAGATTTAATATGTACACACCCACCATATGCCAACATCATCAAGTATAGTATGGATATAAAAAATGACATATCGCTATGCGCTGTTGATGAATATTTGAAGCAAATGGTACGTGTTGCCGAGGAAAGTTTTCGTGTTTTGAAACAAAATAAATTTTGCGTTGTTTTAATGGGCGATATGAGATGGCAAGGATATGTCTATCCTCTTGGTTTTAAGATTATGAATATTTTTGAATCTGTTGGTTTTAAGATAAAAGAAATAATTATTAAACAACAGCATAATTGTCAAGCAACGGAATATTGGGCGAATAAAGCCATTAAACAAAACTTTTTATTGTTAGCGCATGAATATTTATTTGTTTTTAAGAAATGATGAACGTTTAAAAAGTATCAATATAACAACTCATACAATTTTAATTGTTTTAGGAGGCGAAATTTATGTTAAAAGCGGCATTAATCGGGTTTTATGGCATGCGCGGAGAAAACGATCCCTGGGAAACGATAAAAAAATTGTCGGGCTGGGGATACAAGGCGCTGGAAAGCGGATATTTTTTACTGCACGGCGATGTGGGCGAAAATCTCAAAAAACTTGCGGAATACGATTTTTCCGTTTTGTCCGTTTCCACCGACATCGAGGGATTGAAAGGCGATCTCGGCGATATTGCGGCAAAAGCGGAAGCTGTCCGGGTGAAAAATGTCGTTTGCTACTGGAGCGACGCGCAAAATTACGGCGAGGCACTTGAAAACGCGAAAATATTCGACAAAGCCGGCGAAAAATTGCGCGGCGAAGGCTTGAGCCTATGCTATCACAATCACGACCACGAATTCAAAAAAAGCTTTGGCGGGGCAAAATATTTCGACATATTGATGGCGCATACATCTCCCGAAAATTTTTATCTTGATCTCGATGCGGGCTGGGCGAGCGTGGGAGGGGAAAACGCCGTCGAGCTTGTGAAACGGACCAAAGACAGGATAAAACTGATGCACTTCAAAGATTTTTACGATTTGGGCGACAGGAATTCGTTCACCGCCTTGGGGACGGGAAAAGTAAAAATACAGGAAATACTCGCCGAAGCCGCCAAAACAGGCATTGAATACGTGACGGTAGAACAGGATATAGTGCGCAACTTAAATGTCGACGACACTGTTTTGCTGTCCTATCTGACGTTAAAAGAGAGCGGGCTGGTCGAGTGAAATAAAGTCGCCCGCTAACTCTTAGCGAGCCTTTCTTTCAGCGCGGCGAAATCGGAATTGCCGGACAATTGTTCCCAGTCTTTGCCATTCAACCAATTCAGAAATTGCCCGCGCGATGTTTCGGTGGAGCTTTTGAGCGTGTTTGCCGTCGAATGGCCCATTTGATTTACAAATATCGATGTATAGCGCGTGAATTCCTCCGGCACGGCATCATTGGCGGCAGCGTGTTTTTCCGCCATCAACAAATATTCCACGGCTTTTTCGGCGTCTTTTGCCGCATAGCAGCGCGCAAGCTCCAAACAGATTCCAAAAATCCATGTATGGTAATACAATGCGTTGCCGTCATAAAATATCGTTTCGTGCAGTTTCAATGCCGCTTCCAAATGCGCGATTTTTTCTTCGCCGCCGAGCTTGTGAGCCAATTCGGTCAATTCGTAGGCCGCATACCAGATGCAAAACAATATATTGCCCTGTTTTTGCTTGATTTGCCGGTCGCCCTCGCAAAGCGATGACAAAAGCCAATCGCGGGTCGCGGAAAAAGAGGGCATTTCCTCGGCAGTTTTTATGGCCTTTTCTCTTTGGCCCAAATCTTTGTACGCTGTGCACAATATCTGCATGGTTCCGTTTCGCGTGTTGGTTTCGGCGCAATCCTCCAAAATACGTTCGCAAAACTCGACGATTTCTTCGTTTTCTTTGCTTTTGGCATCATTGTCCTCCGCTTGGTTATACTGGTTCCATTGAATGGCGCGGGCGAGAGTGAGCATAAACCTGTAATTTTTCGGGTATTCTTCCAGCGCCTTTCGCATGAGGCTTATGCAGGATTTCATATCCCCCAGATTAAAAAGCTTGCGGCTTTTTTCTTCGTATTCTTGGATTTTTTCGTCTGTGATCTGTTTGTTCTGCGAAAACAATTCGTCCGTGCCCACTCCGAAAAAGTTCGCCAGCGGGACAACTAGCGTGATGTCGGGCAGCGCAGTTCCGTTTTCCCATTTGCTCACCGCCTGATAGGATATGCCGAGATAGTCCGCGAGCTTTTCCTGTGTCACATCGCGCTCCTTGCGCAGCTTTTTTATGGTTTCCCCGATTTTTATATCCATGCCAAATATACCTCGCTTAATTAAAAAATAAGCCCTGTGCGCGTTTCTGCATATAATGATACCACGCGGCAAAAGTAAATGCAATAACATATTAAGCGAGGCTGATGCAACCGCCGGTTGAAATACTTCATTCCATGTACTCCATGAAATCCTCTAAGGGAGCGTCAAAATCGTCAGACATTTTAAACTGCCCGCGCATACAGCCGAGCATTTCCGCCATTGTCATTTTATGCTTTTTTTCAACGGGAGCCACCGCGCTGAATGGAATGCCATTATAATTTATAACGCTTTTTATAAACATGCTGATAGCGTTTGATGGCGAAATCCCTATCATTTCGCAGACACTGTCAAACTGCCGTTTTGTCGCCTCGTCTATGCGGGTTGAAACTTGAATTGACACAAAATCACCTCTTTTTGTTATCGTTTGCTGTCATTATACCACAATTTGAACAACATGTCAAGTATATAATATGAAAAAGAAAATCAAGTTGAATTTATATTGAATTTTTCAAAATTTTGTGATATAATTTCATATGCAAAAGCAAATAAAAGCAGGCAGGTAAAAATCAAATGGATAATCTGGTGCAAATGTCCACGACAGGCAGGCATAACATGATATTGCAGTCGTTGATCGGGACGATTTATGACTTGATACTGAAGTGTTCGATTGGGGCGATGAAATTGCCGGAGCAATCTTTGGCAAATGTCCTAAAAACGCAAAAAGGGCTGGAATTTGATTTGCGTTATTTGGCCGATTAAAGGGATATCACGCGAATGAGGGACGACAAATACGGGCGCCTGTGCGAAATAGCCCTCGGGCTCGACGAAAAAATAAAGAGGCAGATAAACGGGGAAAAAGAGCATTTTATCGGCGCATCATATCCTTCGCCGCTATTGTGGCATGATTATCTGCTCGAATTGCGCGATAATGGATTTGACAATTACCCGGGAGTCAACATAGAAAATCCGGAGGCGATATTTTTCACGGAAAAAATAATCGGGTGCAAGATGCGCCACATTGGCGCCCAAAACGATTTTTTCCATACATTCTGCATTCCCTGCATAAAAGAAGCGGGCGACATAGACAAGATAAACGTCGATTTATCGGAAAGCCCGGCATGGAACGCCTATTATGGCAACATACGGGCGCATTTGATCTCTCCGGCCTCGGAGCTTCCCATATGTCTTCCGGCGTTTTGCCCGCTGGACACGGCCTGCGCGATAATGGGCCCGGCCGAATTTTTGGAGCTGCTTGGAAGCGATATGCAAGGGGCAAAGCATATCATCGCTTTCGTTTGCGAATTATATATCAAAATGGTGGCGCAGATAAAAAAACTGAACATAAAAACGATAAGCGCCAACGGATATGCGGGAACATACGCAAGCGACCTCAACACGGTAAATATTTCCCCGAAAACGCTTGAACAACTCATTCCGTTTTATGAACAAATCGCGGATTTTGCCGGAGGCATGACGCTCAACATCGCCGTTTCCGACATATCGCTGATGAGTGATATTGCCGGCATAGCTTCGTTTTGCGGATTCTTTTTCGATTCACGGCTTAAACTCGAAGATATTTCAAAGATACTCAAAAAAAAATTATTTGTGATCTATAACTATATGTTCGACGACGCGTTAAACGGGGTGACGCTCAAAGATGGGGCATACATAAACCCGATCGTGCACGCGCACAGCCGCAATATAGCCGAAGCGTTCCGCGAGCTGGCGCACAGCCACAGCATACAGGCGCAAATATTCCGAAATGACAAAAATGAAGCCATTGATGTGGCGAATAAATTGAGATGAATTGAAGTGAATTGAAATAAAGAAAGAGGGCAAACCATGAAAAAACGAAAATTATCGCTTCTTGCTGTCATCTGCGCGGCATCGCTTGCTTTCGTGGCTTGCGGCGGCGATGGCGCAAATGCGGATGCGGACAAAAAGGCCGAAAACGCGGAACAAGTCGAAACAAATAACGAACAGCTTCAGGAAACGACGGATATGCCGGACAATCTGCCGGAGCGGGACTTCGGCGGATACAGATTTCGGCTATATATGCGCGGCGGCACCGAAAGGCAATCCGCGGAGTTCTATATGGAAGGCGAGACAGGCGACATAATGGACGACGCCAAATACAGCCGGAGAATAAAAGTGGAGGAAAGATTCGGCATCAAGATCGACGAAATGTCCTATGATTACAATGATCCCGGCGCTTCCGCCGCCCAGAAATCGATTTTGGCCGGCGACGATGCATTCGACCTTTTGGGCGTGCACGGAGCCTCGATGGCCGCCATAGCGCAAAAAGAGTATCTTCTCGATTGGATCGAAAATATGCCTTACGTGAATTTTGCCGCCCCGTGGTGGCCCGACGACGAGGCGAAAAGCATGAGGATAGGCGGCAAGCTGTATTTCACGATCGGCGAGCTGACTTATGCCAACACTTCCGGGGCGGCCTGCATGCTGTTCAACAAAGAACTGTTCAAAGATCTGAGCATCGACTATCCGTATGCCGACGTGACGGAGGGCACATGGACTCTCGACAAATTCGTATCGGTTGCCAAGCTCGGAATCCTCGATTTGAACGGGGACGGGAAAATGGCTCCCGAAGACGACAGGTACGGACTTGAAATATACCACGACACGGTTTACCCCGTCAACGTGTTTTTTTGCGGGGGCGACAAGATCATAACGGTGCGCGACGACGGCAGGCTCGATCTCACCGCTTACAGCGATCGGACGATTTCCATATTTGAAAAATTTTTCGACATGATAAAAAGCGACGGGGCGTGTTTCCAGAATTGGACCAAATATCCCGACGGAATGAATTCCGCGTTCAGAAACGGGCGCGCCTTGTTTTACGCTGGCCTAATGATGCATATCATAACCCACAGGGATCTGGAAATCGAGTTCGGCGTCGTGCCGGTGCCAAAATATGAGCAGTCCACGCCGAAATATTATGCGAACTCGTATTTGGGCTCGCAGGTTTTCGGAGTTCCGATCACAGCGGCGGATACCGAGAGGATCAGCATAATAGTCGAGGCGCTCTCCGCCGAAGGTTACCGCATATTGAAACCGGCATATTATGAAGAGGCGTTGAAAAGAAAGTTTTCGCGCGACGAAGAATCCGAAAGCATGATCGACTATATAAGGGATGGGATCGTGTTCGAGTTTGCCCAGTATTTTGGCAACATAGGCGGAAATTTCAGTTTTCTCGGGCAGCAGCTTTTAAGCCAGAAAGAGCCGAATTTCGCGTCGTTTTATGAAAAAAACGAAGCCCAGATCCAAAAAAACATAGATAAGGCAAACGAAGAGTACGGCTACGATATAAACTAAATTAATAAACAAACAGGAGGGACGATAAAATGCATGATTTCTTTTTGGGCGCGCTGGTGGATTTCCCGGACGACTGCGTAGACAG
>Ga0082212_10008671_pt1 | contig 13236 bp, 17 predicted proteins | sample TergutNt197P3_FD_71548 | JGI IMG/M metagenome (GOLD analysis project Ga0082212, IMG submission 71548) | Neocapritermes taracua P3 segment gut microbial communities from Petit-Saut dam, French Guiana - Nt197 P3 | ecosystem: Host-associated > Arthropoda: Insects > Digestive system > Gut ... | reverse complement strand
CAAGAAGCGGTAAAGCGTATGAGGGCGGAGCATTTATCATGCCGTTTTATCAGCGTGTATCTTATGACCAATGCCTACGCCGAGGGGGAACAATACTTTAACCAGCAATCCGCGGAACTGCCCTATATGTCCGCTTATCTGCCGGAAATACAGGCGACCGCAAACGAACTTTTGAAAAAGATATTTAGACCGAATTACAAGTATCGAAAGGTTATGATTGGGCTTACCGGATTGGGGTTTGACGATAATCCGCAACTGGACTTATTCAATACGGTTTACAATCGGGGTAAAGAACTGGAACCGTTAATGCAAGCCTTTGACAACATCAATGAACGGTACGGAAGGGGTACAATTAAATTGGGGTGCGGTATGGTGGGAAACAAGCCCCAGGACGGCGTAGCCGATCCGTGGAAAATGAGGCGGGATTATTTATCGCCGATGTATACTACCGATATTAGGGATATACCGAGGGCGTTTTAGGGTATGACGATTGTTGATTTATATTTCCGACAATGGTAGAGTTTCAGTCAAGGAGTTTTGAAAATGAAAAAAATAACCGTTATTACAAACAATACGCCGCTTATCGTTTTTAATAGCGATAATTGGAAAAATGAAAATGATGAAATTGAAGCCATAGATGAAATTATTGGATTTATAAAGCAAAATAAAAATGATTTCGAGTATTTTTTATTACAAAATAGGGCAAATGAAATTGGTGATACGAAGGCTAACCCGATTATACTGGTTCGCCCTACAGAATACGGCGGTTTTTTGGGTACGGTTGAAACATACATAAAAGATGTTATAAATGATTTGATACAGGAAAATAATACAGTAGATGGGTGAATTATACATAGGCACAAGCGGTTATGACTACAAGGACTGGAAAGGCGGTTTTTACCCTGAAAAACTGGCACAAGCGAAATTCCTAGAGTATTACTCCACACAATTTAATTCCCTTGAATTGAACGGTACATACTACCGTATGCCTACGCCTGAACAAATGCAGGACAAGATTACCAAGTCGGGGGGGAAAGTAAAGTTTACGGTAAAGGCTAATCAAGATATGACCCATGCGGCGGATAAGAGCCAATATCAGCCGCTTGTATCGCAATTCAAAAAAGCACTGGAACCGCTATTGAACGCTAATCTTTTGATTTGTGCTTTATTCCAATTCCCGGAAAGTTTTCATTATGACAAGCAAGAGAGGATTTACCTAGACAGTCTCCTAAAGGAAGCAACCGATATTCCGATTGTTGTAGAAATGAGAAATACCAAGTGGCAGAATGACCAAGTATATAATGCCTTGCGGCAGAGGAAAGTAGGCTGGTGTATTACCGATAACCCTAACCTGAAAAACCTTTTGAAACTGGATTATGTCGTTACCAGCGATATTGCCTATATGCGGTTTCATGGCAGAAACGCTAAAATGTGGTACGGCGGGGACAATGTTACCCGATATGATTATTTGTACAGCGACAGCGAATTACAGGCTTTTGTAGAGCCTATCAAGCACCTTTTGAAGAATACCAAAATTGTACAGTTATTTTTTAATAATCATGCGAAAAGTCAGGCTACCATAAACGCCAAGAAGATTGAAATGTTGTTGAAATCAAACAACTAAATTCTGGAAAAATATTATTCTCTACAGTATTTTCCATTTATTTTATCCCATAAATAATTATTCCAAGCCAAATCCATGTATTCCTTATCTATTACTTCAAGAACTCTAAATCCATTTCCAGTAAATTCTACCGGGGGATAAGGTTCTTCAAAATGTATATAGATTGGCACTAATAATAATTGAACAAAATCACCTTCTGTTGCGTCATATCCAAAAACAGAAAAAACATATTCATATTGCGGGGGGTGTAAATAAATAGATGTTATTAGATTTATTCCGTTATTATTATAATCTCCGAATGAAATAAGTCCGTATTCAGGTTTATTTCCGGGGATTTTTTCCAGTAGTATATCCCTTATATTGTCAAGATAATTTCTGTAACCCACTTGATATTCATTTACAATGTTTTGATTTTTATCAAATGAGTATAGCCCAAAAAAATTTCCTCTGGGTGGAACACTGGCCATTATATCAAAACTTTCACCCCTGCCAACATTAAAATCATCATAACCGACAAGAAAACATAATAAACCGGGTATTATATCGTCTACTTTTACTATTGTATTTATTCTGCGGCGTTCCGCTACAATCTTCTGAAAATCCAGTATTGCGTTTTTATAATAGTCAATCGGATAAATCATTTCGGGTTTATCTTGATTTTTTTGAATAAAAATATCTGCATAATCGCTCAAAACAGTTTCATTGCCGATATAATCAGCATTTTTTTTATTACATGAGGGTAAAATGCACAATAATAATATGATGCCTGTAAAAACCTTACTTTTCATTAAACAGTCGCTTTTCATGTAGATTGTAGCAAAAAGACCCAAAAAAATATAGAACACTACAAAACCCCTAAATTGGCACATAAGTCCCATTTTTTTCTGTCTCTACCCTGCCTATCTTGAAAGTATGATAACGGACGCAAAAAACCTGTATTCCCTCATTCCCCTTGAGGATTTTAAGGCGGTTTTGGGTATAGACGACAGGGAAGATAAAATTGCCCGATTTTGTCTGGTAACTTCCACTCTTACGATTGAGCAATACTGCAAGCGGCGGTTTTTGCGGAAAAAGCATTTTGAACGCCTTGAATATGTCGGGGATTTGGTTATGCCCTTGCGGGAATACCCTGTCAGTAAGGTTTTGGCGGTTTATGCAATGGGGAATAGGGAGCGGGGATTAGGGAATGGGGAAATTGTAGAACCTGAATTCTATTCCGTTGTTCCCGATTGTGGTACAGACATAGATTTACCCTTTTCAATCGAATTATCCCCAGCCTTGAAACGGTATCGGGGTTTGTCTGCTATCAAGGCGGTGTATTGGGCGGGATATGCGACTGACAAAGTACCCGCTGATTTGGCGGCGGCCTGTATGGAACTGGCGGGGTGGAACATGAACCGATACAGGGGACGGCGTATCGGCATGACAGGCAACATTCGTGGGGCTGGCAAAGAAGGCGAACATTTTGAAATGTCCATGCCTGAAAATGTCCGCTACCTGCTTGAGCCGTACAGAAGGAAAACGATATGAAAGATTTTATTGAACAACAGATAATTTCCGCTGTACGAAAACTTTTAACCGGGCGGGTTAATGAACTGTTAGGCAAAGTCCAGTATGCCGTACCGATTGTTGAGATTGGGAATTACGGCGGCGGTACTGTAATTGTTCCTGTTGTTTCCCTTGCTTCATGTGAACGGTCTGAAAAAGAACGGATTATCAATATTGACGCTTATTCAATGGCGGTTACTTTTTCCCTGCCGGAAAATTCCGAAAGCGAGTTGCATTGTTACATTTACGCTTGGGCTGTTTGTAAGGCGTTAGAGGAAAATCCCACATTGGGCGGTGTTGCGGACAGGGCGGTAATCAGCGGGAAAAAATATATTGCACCGAAAAAGGCGAATTGCGGGCAAGGGTGGGAAATTGTTTTAACCTTGCGTGTAACGGTTGAGGGAACTGTCTATGCCGGTTAAAGGGTGCGATTGTTCAATAGTGGTAAAAACCCGACATCGGGAAACGGATATACCCTATTCCGATGAAACGCTGCGGGAAGCGGTGTCCTTTCTGGAAGAAGAAGCAAGTATTGAGGGGGACGGTGTATGTCGTGGCATACGGAAAAGCGGCGGCGTTACAGGGTGCATAGTTTCTCCACTCACAATCGGGACTGCTCCGCTGTTGCTGTACCTTGCAATGGGGGCGGCGGGTAAACCCGCTTTTGTTTCTGAAACAAGAGACTTGTATAAACATTGTCTTGATTTGTTACCAACAGAAGATACGGAACACTTTGATTTGATACAAGACCGGGGCGGGGAACGGTTTTTGTATGAGGGCTGTCGTGTCCTGGGATTTGAACTGCGGGTTATGCGGGAAGAAGCAATCAAACTGAAACTTGAGATTTGCGGGGATTGTCCTCCGAGGGCATATCCCTATACAGATACATTTGAACGTGAAGCAGGAGAGCGATTTAAGGGCGATAGCGTTACCTATCAGATAAACGGACAGGAATACAAAAATATTTACGGCGTTACACTTGTGTCAAAAAAGCAGGGCGGCACTAAAACAGAATTATGGATTAAAAGAACATTGCAACAAGGCTATGACATTCCGGCAATTATTGAGGATTTTTCTTTTACTGCTCAACTGTTGCGGGAAAAATACGAATACAGGTACTTTGGCACATTCCGCATAACAATCAAGCGGCTTGTGTTAATTGCTGACGAAACGGAAATCAACACAAGTGGGGCGGTTATCGCTCCGCTTCGGTACTTTGTGGCTGGTACGGTCTCTACCGAAGTTTTTACATCTTCCGGCGAGGCTTTTGTATGAAATTCTATCAGGTAGACAATGCCCTGCAAGAAGCGATTATCGCCGCCGACAAGCCTGTCCGCATAAAAATAGAATTTGATTTAGGTACTCATTTTGAAAGCGTTTTTGAACAGGATATTATCGAGGCCAATTTTTACGGATTAAAGGAAGCGGCGGGTGGTACTTCCGCAAGGGGGGAACTGTTACTTGATAACACTATCGGGATTTACGCTTACTCCACCGTTGGGGCGGGTTCACAAGTAAAAGTTTCTTTTTCACTTGGCGAGGGGTTGCCTTATTTCCAACGGTTCACCTTTTACATAGACGATAAGGGCATACAGGACATTCGGGGTGCGGGACGCAAGCGGTATGTCTATATAGTTTTGTTGGACTTGTCGGCGAAACTGCGGAAAACCGATGAGGCGAGGGATTGGACTTCCCCTGCGGTATTCACCTATTCGGTGGTGTGCGATAAAACGCAGCCTGAAAAATCCCTTATTCACGGTATAGCCCAACGTGCGGGGTTTTCGGTTTCTGATATTGATTGCTCTACAATTCCTGTTACTTTGCCTTATGTGCGATTGCGTAGAAACATTTGGGCGGAACTGTCCGGCCTTGCAACCGCCTACCGTTGCCATTTGGAATGCCCTGTTGAAAAGCCGCTGTTGTTTGCCCATTCGCCGTATCAGGCAGAACCGCTTGCGGATAATGAGTATTCGTATACATTCAGCGGGAATGACATTTTTTATTTGCGGAAAACGGCAAGGGCGGAACTGTACCGCAATTCGGTACGGCTCAAAGTCAATATGCCTGTATCGCTGGAGAAACAAGAGATATGGCGGTATGACGAACACCCTGTTTTTTATGATGAATTCCTACAACCGCATTATCCGTTCAAATACCCGCTTGTCCGTGAAATAGAAGCGGGAAAATATGAAGCGAATTATAAAATTATCGACACTGACGGCAGGGAAAGGAATGTAGTTTTTGCCGACCGGATAGATACGAAAGAAGAAGCGGAAAACAGACTTGAATATGATGGCGGGGATTTTTCCTATACCCATTACGACATCACCAGTAACCCTGACAGGGCGATATTAACCCTTCATAAAGAAAATGACGGTGATGTATACAGGGCTTGTATTTACGGCCGCCCTATTGTGCTTGACCTAAACCGTTCCTGTTTTATGACGGACAGCGAAGCGGCGGCAAGATACGGAACTGTAGCACTGAATGTTACAGGTTCTTTTTTCTCCGATGACATGGTAACAGACAAATTATCTGTCACCATGCAAGGTAAACCCCACTACGAAGATTGGGTTGTTCGGGAACTGGCGGAGCGGTTACAACAGCGGCGTGAATTTACGGTGAAAACACACAGGCCGATTTTCAATGCCCGTGTCGGGGCGAAAGTTAAAATCCAAACCAAAAATGAGGAATTGGCGGGAACGGTAAATGCGTTTTCGTTGAGATATAAGCGGGATAGGGCTTTTGTCGCCTCATTCCGTATCACCGAGGAAGGGGGTAATTATGCGGAATAAAACCATAAGGCAAGGGGGAAGTATGACTAATGAAGATAGAAGGCTGATTGTCGAGACGTTAGGGGAAATGAAGGAACTCAAGGGCGAAATGAGGGAATTCAAAGAACACGTTGTGGAGCGTGTTCAGAAACTTGAAAAAAAAGAAGGTGAACGAAGCAAAGAGCGGTTGTCCGTTTTGAGCGTGATTATCGCTTCACTGGCTCTGCTGGTGAATTTCATTTTTAACTTTATAAAACACGGGGGCAAATGATGGGTATTAAGTGGAACAATTTAATGGAAAACGAGAAAAAACAATTTGAGAAAATGAACGAACATGACAAGTTTGTGTATTTTCTCCTGTTGCAATTCGGCAGCCCTTACGGTTGGGGAAAGGAAAACCCTATAACGTCCGACTGTTCGGGGGCGTTGTGCATGGCGTTGTTTGCGGCAACAGGGCTTTTGATACGGACTACCGCTGACGATTTATTAAAACGTGTATTTACGAAAGTAAATCCGCGAGGCGGCGATATTCGGGCGGTGTTTTACGTTACCAAAAAAGATAAAAAACACGTTGACAGGTATGTAGCCGCCGGAACCGCCACCCATGTTGCGGGGTTTTTAGATGACGGCGTTATTCTCAATTCGCAAGAACCTTACGCAAGAGTACGCCGGATAAATGAAGTTTCGGACTGGTATCAACGCAACGAACACGAGGTGCTTGTCCGCGGATTAGACCGTGAAGCCCTGGCACGGCTGGCAAGGGAAGGGAAAACGGTTTACGACCTGGACAAAGAGTTTCACCATTTTTTTGATGTGGGAGCGTAAAATGGAAAATGAAAAAACCTGTATTGACTGCCTGAATTGCAAGGTTTCGGCACAGTCTACCGAAACACAAAGGGTTTGTTTTTGTGCGGAGAAAAAGAAAAAAACACTACACAAAGAACATTACTGGCTGGCGAAAAAAACCTGCAATGAATTTGTAGACATGGGAAAAAGAGTGAACCAGATAATTATTTTTCCTACTGTTGCCGTTGTAAAACGCCAACCGCTTATAAGGAACAGAATGTATGTCTAATAGTGACGGCATACAGATTTCGGATAAGCCGACCTGGGAACATTCTTTTAAGGAACTTTGGGTAATTTTGGGAAAGAGGTGTATTTCGTTTCCTTCCAAAATGATTGGCTTCAAGCCGATGTGCCTTTTGATTGCGACATGGCTTTTGGTGAACGGACATATCAAAGATTGGATTTGGTTTTGCGTTTTGGTGATTGTCATGTTCGGCGTGGTGGGCTTGAAGGTGCTGGCTCAATGGAAGTTGGGGGGCAGGGAATGAAACATTATTTAACCGATTTTGCGAAGGGTATAATTATCGGCTTTTGTGCCGGAATTATTGTTGTCGGTTTAGCGGCGGGTTTAGTGAACCGCCACAATAAAGATAAGGAGTTAATCGAGTATGCGGAAAAACAAATTGAGATTGAAAACTTGCGGGAAGATATTGTCAATCGCTCTCCTGATGAGTTTCTTGAAATTCCCGATGTTCGCAGAGCCGCTGACGGAGCAGCCGCTGAATTTGACAGAAAGCGAGATGAAATTCTGGAGCGATACCGAAGTCGATTTACTGATTGACGATATTTCGGAAGCGGCTTATGAGGCTATCGAACGGGCGGCGGCGGAAGCGGCAAGGGCGGCGGCTCTGGCGGCACTGGAACGTGAAGCGGCGGCATTGCGGGAAGCCCAAAGGTGGCGAATGGAAGCGGAATTGCGGCAACAGATTATTACGGAAACAAAAAAAGCGGGTGTTAAAAACGCCGTTATTACCGGGCTGGCTTGTCTGTTAGGCGGGCTGGCTCTTGGAGTGGGCGGAACTTTGATTATCGGGGGCAGGTAAAATGAGAGACAGAATTAGAATTCGGGGAAAAGTTACTATTCAGGTTTTTGACCGAAACGGAAAATTGAAGCGGCGAAGTCCGGGGTTTTTCAGGCGGCTTCTTGGATTGCAGGGTGCTTTCTTGGTTCAGGAATTCCACAACATTGTTACCAGAGAGGGGGACGCCATGATTGCGGACGCTCTTTTGGCTTCTCCCACAAAAAGCAAGGTAACATCGTCATCGGGGTATATTCAGGTTGGTACTGGCTGGACTGGCAACTCTACCAAAACAAATACACGGTGCAATGCCGCTACAGGTGCAATGAAAGCCCTGGATAGCGGCTATCCGGCTCTTAATGCCTCTTTTGGCAGTAATGGCGATACTACCCTTACTTATCGGGCTACTTTTGCGGCGGGTACTTTAAACGTCAACGGCATAAACGAAGCGTGTCTGTTGAACGGTAACAGTTCGGGTGCTAACTGTTTGGCTTACGCTCAAATAACGCCAACCGTTAATGTTACTTCAAGCGATACCTTGCAAGTGTTATGGGAAATTACAATACTCGGACAGTAAAGTTTTTACAGTCCCCTTCTGATTTTCCCTGCCCTGTTGCTCTTGGCGAAAAAACTCCGTCTTTCGGGTTATACCGCTTTAATCGGGGGCTTCGTTTCGTTCCGCCTGATGACGAGGGGTTTACCCTGCGAGGGGATAAACGGCGGCTTTTGTATAAAGGGCGGCGGCGTTCCCATCGGTTTACGATACTCGGCGATACGGCATTTGAGTACGATTGTATTCTTGAAAAACCGCCTGACACTAACGTAATTTCTCTTTTTATGGAAGGTGCGGAAAACTTTGATTTTTTCCGACAGCCTTATTTTGTACCTGAACCGTTTTTGAAAGGGTCTTATGCGGTATACAAAAAAGAAACTTTGCTTGGAGAAGGTACTGGTAAACTCTGCCATATCCATAGACCGGAAATAATAGACGCACGAGGGCGGCGGTGTTGGGGGGATTTGTCGGTTGTCGGTAATGAGTTGCGTATAACAATCCCTGAAAAATGGCTTGGTGAAGCGAAATACCCTGTGATTGTTGACCCCACTGTCGGGACTTCTACGGTGGGAAGTCAAAATATGTGGGTTAAAGATGAAGGCGAAGACCCTGAACCGTTGATGTTTGAATTGGCCATACCTGTAAACCGCTTCCTAGTGCCGGAAATTATCAACGGCCAATGTACCGCTTACGCCTATGTCAATCAAGATGACAGAGATGCAGGCGGCCGTCCTGTTCTGTATTCCGATAACGGTAATTCTCCGCTTGTCCGAAAATCCATGAATGAGGGTTTAATGGATTTGAGGGTCGTCAGCGGAAAGCCTGCCGGCTGGCGTTCCGCCAATTTTAGCAGTAACGGAAGTATCGCAAGCGGGTCTTATATTTGGTTCGGGATTTTCTGTGAGTATTATTGGTTTCCACGTTTTGATTGGGGGGCTAAATGTTATGTGGACTGGTGGGATTGGAATGACCAGAGCGTACCGAATAATTACCCGATTTACAATGTAAACTGGTACGAAAATTTTAAGTTGTCGATGTATTTCACATATACATCGGCTCAAAATCATTTACGGACAATTACGCAAGGGGTTACATTATCCGACAGCCGGAAATTGAAAGCGGATTATAAAAAGAATTTGAAACAAACAGCGGCGGTTAATTCCCTGCTTGGGAGATTTGAAAGTTTATACAGAAAATGTGAAATGACGGCTCATAATTCTATGAATGTGGGGCGTTTTCCGGCGTTTTACCGCAATGTTTCGGAAATAATCATGGTTTCTTTTGGGATAGATAATAACCGCTTTTTGTCAAGAAAATGTGATGAAAGCGTACAAATAAATTCTCAAACGTCAAGAATACACACTATTTTTCGTAAAGCCCAGGAAATTGCAAAGGGAGTTGATACTTTCTCTTTTTCGGTGCTGTTTGTCCGTGGAATACCTGATACGGCGACAGTTACGCAAGATAGCAGTCATTGGGGGGCTTTTATTCGGCGGCTGGCGGTAAACGCCGGAAGCGAAGCGGAAACTAATCAGAAAGCGGAATACTACCGTTTCCATGCCGACAAGGTACAGGCGGCAGGGACGGTGTTTCGTGGGCTGTTGCTGTTTGTCCGTATTATTTCACAAGTTTTTTTTAGGGATTATCTTTTACGGCGTTTCCTTGTGGCGAGAGAGGAACTTATTTTGAAGTCCGCTGTTTGCCGTGAAATTACTCTTGATAGCCGGATTGGTTAGGGGGCGGTATGGGTAGAATTTTTGTAAAACAGTCTGCATTGCGGATTACGGTAAAAACCTTTACCGATTTGGAAGGGATAGAGGCGGCGGCAATCAAGTACCGCAAGCCGAACGGAAAAACAGGCGAATTTGCCGCCGCTGTCGGTGATGTGGCAAAAGGGGTTATTTTCCATGAATGTATCGAGGGGGATATAGACCTTTCCGGCTGGTGGGTGTTTTGGGCTTTTATTACATTTGCCGATGGCAGAACTGCTGCGGGAGAGGCGGCGAAGGTTTATGTGTGGGTCGAAGGCGGCGGGTAATGAGAAGAAGAACGCCGCAAGAACGGTATGAAGAAAATATCCGAAAACAGGAAAAAACGCTTGCGGAATTTGCGGAACATGGGACGGATTACGCTGAAAATTTAATGTACTGGTACAGCCTGAAGAAAATAGATATGCCCGATGACGAGTACAGGGCGTGTGCTTTTTTTAAGAATAAAGAATTTTTACGCAAACCGGGGTCGTTGACCTTGTTATACGAAATGTATTTGCGGTTTCACAAAGAGTTGCCGCAAGTAACCAAAGAAAACGCTTTTGACATTTTGTGTTTTCAATTCAAGATGTATGCAAAAGTATTACGGACAGGGGGGTTCGATGGTAAACCAAATTGGTGATGAGAGTATTTTTCTGCGGATAATGGAATTGAAAAAGGGAAATATCCAGTTTACGGACGCTACAAACGCCGAAAGGCTTGCCAAGCAGTACGGTCGGGATATTCGCTACAATTCGGCATGGAAAAAATGGATTGTCTGGAACGGCAGGTATTGGAAAACCGATGAGAGCGGGGCGTTGGTGCATGAAAAAGGGCTTGAGGTGGTGCGTAATATTTATGACGAACTTTCCAAAACCAATGATTACCGTGAACGGATAGAAATTGAAAAATACGGTATGTTGAGCGAGAGCGTAAGGCGGCGGGAGGCTTTTGTTAAGGCGGCACAGTGGAATTCGGAATTGAATATACAAAGTGATGACCTCGACCCTGACCATTTTCTTTTGAATGTCCAAAACGGAACTATCAATGTAATTACCGGGGAATTCAGGGAACACAGGCAGGAGGAAATGATTACCAAAATCGCCAATGTGGAGTATGACCCTGCGGCGGATTGCCCGCTTTGGAAGCAGTTTATTAGGGAGATAATGAACTACAAGAGCGAACTGGTAAACTTTTTGCAGACTGCGGCTGGTTGGGCTTTGACAGGAAACATTGAGGAACAAACGATGTTCATTCTGTACGGCAGCGGGGCTAACGGCAAAACTACATTTTTGAATACGATTATGAATTTGTTGGGAGATTATGCTCTTGCAACGCCTACAGAAAGTTTTATGAAAAAAAACGGAGACCAAAACACCAACGACATAGCCCGATTGCGGGGTACTCGTTTTGTTACCACTACGGAAGCGGAGCAGGGGCGGCGGCTTTCCGAACCTTTGATAAAAAAGATTACAGGAAACGACCAAATGACGGCTCGTTTTTTGTATGGGGAATATTTTAACTTTACGCCGACTTTCAAGATTTTTATGGCAACAAACCATAAGCCTGTGATTAAAGGCACTGACCACGGTATCTGGCGGCGGATAAAGTTAATTCCCTTTACCACTACCATTCCGCAGGAAAAGCAGGACAGAAACCTTGAGGACAAACTGAAACAGGAAGCGAGCGGAATTCTGAACTGGCTTTTGGAAGGAACGGAGCGATGGCGGCGGGAAGGGCTTGTTGCCCCGCCGATTATTCTAAACGCCACCGATGAATACCGCGGGGAGATGGACGTTATCGGTAACTTTCTGAAAGAACGTTCCGTGCAGGGAAAAGAACAAACGATACGGATTAGGGAATTGTACAAGGCTTATGCGGACTGGTGCGACGATAACAAGGAACACGCCGTAAGCGAGCGGTTTTTTACCATGCGGCTTAAAGAAATGGGCTATGAACAGGCGAGAACCGCAGAGGCTCGTTTCTGGAAGGGGCTGGCGTTGCGGGTGTAGGGTTTCCCTTTTTCCTTCCGGCCGATTTGGGCTGTTGCCCCCCGTGCGCCCCGGTTGGCTGGTAAAGGAAAAACAGTATATCGGCTTATTTTCTCTGTTTTGGCATATCATAAGATTGCTTAATATGCATTAAGATTGCATTGTTTTTGTTTCAAAAATCGAATTGACACAAAAAAAAATCCGTTGTTACCAAAAATGGCATTTTTGGGGACGCACGCTCCCCCCTCAAAAATAAGTAATATTCGACCGATGACAGAAATCGTTGTCATAAATGACTGATAAAAAGCCGAAATTCAGGGGGTTCTTGTCATTCAAAAAATCAATCATTAAGGCGTAATAAGATATATTAAGATGTATTTATATTTAATTTTTATAGATAATGACAATATATGACAATAATAATATAGGGTAGATTTGGATTTGAATTGTATAGAGAGAAATGGGAAAAATGGGGGGTGTATGCGGTCTTTAGTCATCGGCTGTTATCATCACTCAATGCCCGCCACAAGTGCCGCCTGTTTCCAACTTTTACTTTTGAAAAAACTCTTGGCGGCTCTTGTGGCGCGCACTGGTGCAGATAAATCTGCCCCGCCTTTATTGTCATTGTAAAATTCGCTTGCGCTACGCCATATAACTATTTTCACCAACACGGCTTACGCCGTGCGGTTTTTGGGCGGGGGCGAAGCGTCGATAAGGCTTTTTGTTACCACTGCCCGCCTGCCGTAAGGCTGGCGGGTTTTACGCAATCTTGGTCTTGGTTTTTGCTTCACACACCGTTCAGGCCGCCTGTCCGCTTGCGGTCAGGCGGGGTGTTGGCGGGTAACGGTATCGGTTACGGAAATTGGGAAGCGGTAACACTTACGGCAGCCGTGGGGTTAGTTCTCTTTGCTTGTTGATTACGAAAATCCGGGCGGGCATAGTACGCACAGTTGCGGCGGAACGTAGGGTTTTGGGTTTACCCAAACCACACCCCCCCTAGAGCGCCCCTACCCCCCGTCTGAACCAGATACTAATATGGGGGGGTGCCGGGGGTTTGGGGGGTTCGGGGGGAAGGGGGCGGCGGGGGGGTGTGGGCAACCCGTAGTGTAGCCGCCGAATTTCGCTGTGCTTGA
>Ga0082212_10008670_pt1 | contig 13238 bp, 11 predicted proteins | sample TergutNt197P3_FD_71548 | JGI IMG/M metagenome (GOLD analysis project Ga0082212, IMG submission 71548) | Neocapritermes taracua P3 segment gut microbial communities from Petit-Saut dam, French Guiana - Nt197 P3 | ecosystem: Host-associated > Arthropoda: Insects > Digestive system > Gut ... | reverse complement strand
ATTTATACAACAAATTCTATGTTTTATTTTATATAATATAGTTTTATAATAAAATTAAAATAAAATGATAATTTATACAACAAATTCTATGTTTTATTTTATATAACTATGTATTCTATAATCAATTTTAACAATAAATTTATTAATTTATAATAAAAATGAATTAAATTAGTTTATTAAAACTAATTTTATTTTTTATACTTATTTTTTGCTTTCATTGATTCTTCCTTCATTTTTTCTTCAATTGCTTTTTTTCTACTAACACTAAAATATGCTCCAGTAAATCCACAAAAAGCACCAATAGCTAAAAATGAGACAATAATCAAAATTTCGTTATTAGTTCCCATATTTTTTCCAAGAAGTTCGAAAAATGCAGCACCTATTCCCAAAGGAAGAGTTCCAATGGCTCCTAAAATAATTCCTTGGAGTTTATTTTGAGAAGCATACCCTATATATAAAAGTCCTACTGTTGAAAAAATGCTCAATATTTCTAATATATTATTTCTATAGCCTAAAACAACTATAAAAGCGAAAATGGCCGCTCCAATTACTACAGATTTTATATTTATATTTTCATAAATATCTTTAAATTCTATTTTCATTTATTCACCTATAACATTTATACTTATTAATTATTTGTTTTTATATTATATAAAAATAAACTTTTTAATATGAAAAAAATTTTTTAGACAAAAAAATAATTAAAAAATAATAAAAATAATAAAAAAATGATAAAAACTAAAAAAATGATAAAAACTAATAAAAAAATGATAAAAACTAAAAAAAATGATAAAAACTAATAAAAAAATGATGAAATGTTAAAAATAGATAAAAACTAATAAAAAATAATCAAAAAAAGATAAAAACTAATAAAAAATTAAAAAACTAAAAAAATAATAAAAAGGTATGTAGATTAAACTACTAATACCTTATATTTATTGTTTTTCTTTATAATTGAATTTTATTTTCCAGATTCCGGGTGATATGAAAAAGGAGGCATTCCTGCTTCATATCCTCTTTGATATCCACTTAAATCTTTTGCATTTATATTTATTTCATGCGTCATTTTAGCTAAAGGTATTTCCATTGGACAAACTTCTTCACACTGACCACAGTTAGTACAGGAGTCTGCCATGTGAATTAATCTTTCTAAATGGAACATTGGAGATGGAGGGAGTATACCTTTCTCTACCCATTCAGGACCATTAGATTCTAATGTACATTCGCTACAGTAGCAAATCGGACATGCTTCTCTGCAACCATAACATTTAATACATTTATCTAAATAATCACTGTTTTTGAAGAAAATAGATAACATATCTTCTTGTTCTCCAAAGTCTTTACCTTGCCAAGTGTTAGCTAATTTTACCATGATTTTATCAATGTTAGCTCTGATTTCGACACCTTTAGGAATAGGTTCTTCAGTAGCTAATGAGCCAGCACTAAGAACCTTAGATAAAGCTTCAGCACCTTTATCACTAAACACTTCAATAAATGTAGCTTTTCCAGCTTTAGGACCAATGACTCCCCAATTTCCGAAAGCCATATCTGCCATATCAGGTATATTTACATCACAACGTCTACAATTAGTTCGACGTCCATATCCTTCGTCTTCAAGTTCATCAATGCTGATTTCTTTTTCTTCATCAGCAGTTTCAATGATAAGATTACCTTTAGCAATCTCTTCTTTAACTACATCATCTGGATCAATTTGATAGAATTTATCTACCATTTCACGAGCTTTAACTGGAGGCATAGTACCTCCACAGTTAATACCTATCATTAATACATTATTACCATTGACTTTGCCTCTTTTAATAAGCTCAACCATAGTCATAGCATCACAAGGTTTAACTGTTACAGCTATTTTCATATCTTCTGCACCATTGACATACTTTTCAACAGTTTTAGCCATGTTTAAAGTACCACAATGTAAGGAACCGGCAGTTTGAATAACTTCATTAGGATCAGTTATTAATGTAGGAACAGCATCATAAAGATCAACTCCTTTTTTAACTCCTAATACAGCATCAACTACCTTTTCTTCTAGTAAAGATTTAAGTGTGGTTGTGACTGCACCACCACATTCTCCTGCAGAAGCAATTTCATCATCAGATGACCATGCATAAAACATATCGCCTTTATTAACCATATTACCACCTATAATTTCTCAACAGCTGCAGCAGAAACTTTAAATTCTGGCATTTTAGATGCAGGATCTAAATGATCAGCACTAGTTAGTACATTAGCAGAATGTTCTGCGAAATGGAATGGTATAAATATTATTCCTGCTACAATGTCATCAGTGACTCTAGCTGGAACTTCTATTTCCCCTCTTCTAGTACTTACTTTAACAGTTTCTTTATTTTTAATTCCTAATCTTTGTGCATCATCAGTATTAATCTCTACATAACCTTCTGGAACTTCATTATGAAGTGTATCAGATCTTCTGGTCATACTACCAGTATGCCAGTGGAAAAGAATTCTTCCAGTAGTTAAAGTGAATGGATATTCATCATTAGGTAGTTCAGCTGCATCCCTATGTTCAAGAGGGAAAAAGATACCTAAACCATCAGGAGTAGCAAATTGTTCTGAGTGCAAAATTGGAGTTCCTGGGTGATCTTCATGAGGACAAGGCCAATGTAAAGCTTCTGGTTTTTCTAATCTTTCTTTATTCATACCACCATATTGAGGAGCTATGGTTCTGACTTCTTCAAATATTTCTTGAGGTGACGTAAATTTAAATAGATCAGAACCCATTCTTTTAGCTATGTCACATATAATTTCCCAATCTGGACGTACGTCTGCAATTGGTTCAATAGCTTTACGAATGTATTGTACTCTCCTCTCAGTATTGGTAAACGTACCATCCTTCTCAGCCCAAGAAGTAGCTGGAAGAACAACATCAGCTAATGCTGCAGTTTCTGTTAAAAATATATCTTGAACAACAAAGAAATCTAATTTCTTTAATGATTCTTCTACATGCTGAGTATCTGGATCAGAAAGCATTGGATTTTCACCCATAAGATACATTCCTTTAACAGATCCATCGTATGCAGCATTCATCATTTCAACAACGGTCAATCCAGGTTGTGAACTTAAATCTCCACAATCCCATAAAGAACACATTTTATCAGAATTTGCTTCAAGAGCAACTGCTTGATATCCAGGATAAGCTACAGGTAATGCTCCCATGTCACATGCACCTTGAACATTGTTCTGGCCACGTAATGGGTTAACACCTGCACCTCTTTTACCAAGATTACCTGTGAGCATAGCTAAATTAGATGTAGATAATACATTATCAGTACCAGTAGTATGCTGAGTAATACCCATTGAGTAAAGAAGAGCTGCTGAACCAGCTTTTGCATAAGCAATTGCTGCTTCTCTTATCTTATCAGCAGGAGCACGAGTTATTTTTTCAGTAGATTCTGGATCATAATTTTTAACTACTTCTTTTAATTCTTCATAACCTTTAGTTCTTTTTTCGATGAAATCTTTATCTTCAAGACCTTCTTCAATAATAACATTCATCATGGAATTTAATATAGCAATATTAGTTCCTGATTGGAATGGAATATATAAGTCTGCAAGTTTCGCAGTAGGAGTATAACGTGGATCTGCAACGATTATTTTTGCTCCCCTTTCTTTTGCTTGGACAATTCTTCTACCAATTAAAGGATGTTGTTCAATTGCATTAGAACCTATAACAAAAATACAGTCAGATTCTCCAATATCTTTAATAGTATTTGTCATAGCTCCAGAACCAAAAGATTGTGCTAATCCAGATACAGTTGGACCATGGCAAAGTCTTGCACAATGGTCAATATTGTTAGTACCAACTACAGTTCTAACAAGTTTTTGCATTAAATAATTTTCCTCATTGGAACATCTTGCAGAAGCTAAAAATGCTAAAGCTCTAGGGTCAACTTCTCTTATTTCATTTAATTTTGAAGCAACTAAATCTAGTGCTTCATCCCAAGTAGCTTCTCTAAATTCACCATTCTCTTTAATCAATGGTTTAGTAAGTCTATCATCCCTATGTACAAATTCATGTGCAAAATTACCTTTTGGACATAATTTACCTTCATTGACAGGAGACCTTTTCCATGGTTCAATACCAACAAGTTCCCCATCAACATTTACTAAATTAAAACCACACCCACATCCACAATATGGACAAATCGTAGGTGTAAATTCAATATTCATAAAAATCACTTTTCTTAATTCATTTTATTAATATATCTATACATAAAAATATAGTATAGTATAATTAAAATATAATATATTAAAATATAATATTTTAAATATTACATTATATTAATTTAAAATTAAATAAAGCAAACATAATCTAATTATATTTATTCTATAAATTATTAAATTAATTTATACTAATTAATCTATACTAATATTCATTAATAAATTACATTATTAAATTTTTTAATAATTAACGAATATATTTCCTACTTTTATTTAAAATTTTATTACTAATATATTATATTATAAATAAATATAACTCTATAAAATAATAAAAAAAATAAATAAAAAAATAAGAAAATAATTTTATTGTATGTTTTAGTTCATTGGTTTTATATTATACAATAATGCTATAAATCTTGGCCTCGTAGGAACGTGTACCAATATAACATTGCTACGAAAACAGCACCACCAATAATATTACCAATAGTTACTGGGATTAAGTTGTTAACAATACATTGATACCAGGAAACTTTTCCAAGGAAAATTCCAACAGGTATGAAAAACATGTTAGCAATACTATGCTCAAATCCAATAGCTACAAACGCCATTATAGGGAACCAAATTCCCATGATTTTACCAATTACATCATCAGAAGCAACTGCTAAGTAAACAGCTAAACAAACAAGCCAGTTACAACCAATAGCTCTAAATAATGCTTTATCCCAAGTAAGAGATGTTACAGTTTTACCAGCAGAAACAAATTGAGCACCACCTAATGCCTTAGTTTGAGCAATTGTTGCAGCATTACCCATGAAAGGATCAGCTGTAAGGATACCTGTTAAATAAGCAAGTACATAAGCAACAAACAAAGCACCGACAAAATTCAAAACCCAACTTATTACCCAATTTTTAGTGAGTCCTCCAATAGTAGATTTACCACTGAGAACTCCAACAGTCATATACATAACGTTACCTGTAAATAGTTCAGAACCAGCGATGATAACTAGCATCAAACCAACAGGGAACACTCCACCGAAGAATAATTTAACAAGACCTGGAGGGAATCCTGCAGCAGCCATACCCCCAGTGACAACTTCTGCCAAAAGACCTCCAAATGCAATATATGCACCAGCAAGGAAACTTAAAATAACAACATTTCCTAAAGATGCTTTTTCTTTAACTTCTGCAATACCCGCAATAGCTTTTGCGGTATCTGCAGGACTCTTAAAAGATGAACCCATTTTCTCAACCTCTTTAAATTGTGTTCTAATATGATATACGTTATATTAATAACATAAATCACTAAAATTTTTTTAACAACTTTATTACTATATATTAATATAGTAAATGAACATATTCTGATGAATATACTCATATTTTTGTTTTTTAATATATTTTTAATATAATTTTATTATATTATAATATAATAAAAAAGTTAATAATACTGAGATTAATAGAAATTTTTTATAACATTATCTAAGTATCATTGTTATAACTTTTGTTATATTTATATAAAAATACTTATCTTTTGGATTCAAAAGATAAAGTTTATATATGGACTTTTACAAATATAATATTTCGACTTTATAACTATTAAAAAACATTGAAAAATGAGTTTATTTTTTCTCTTTAATATATGTATAATAAGATATTAAAGAGCATCAATGCAATATTTTGTAATTTTAACTATTTTTAATTCATAAAATCTAAAAAAAGGGAATTTTCAACCATATTTTATTATTTATTTTCATTTCATTAATTAAAATATTTCTATACTTTCTATATAATAATCTATATATAAATCAATTATAAATGAAAATATTGAAAAATAACAAGATACTTTCTGGAAAAAATTTGATGAAAAAAATCACTGAAAATGGATATATTTTGAAAATAATTATTAAATTTTATTATAATATTAATATAATATTAATATTATATAATTTATAATTGATAAATATAAATTATTAAATTATTATTATAATAATTAATTAAATTTTTTTAATTGATAGTATAATAAATAATTAATAAATTTATTTGATATAAATAATTATTAAACTTTTATATAGAATAATTATTATGGCTTTTTTTAATTGATAGATAATAATAATTAGTATAAAAATTAATAAAAAATAATGAACATAAATATTTAGAAAATTAAAATTAACACAATATCTTAAAAATAAGTAAAAAAACTAAAAAATAATAAAAATAAATTACGGATAAAAATAAAATAAATGAAACAAGGTAAAAAAAGATATATCCAATCAATCTTTACCTACAATCTGTTCTTGTATTTTTTTATTGATTTTATCAGTAACTTCTCCTTTAATTTGAGTTTCTAGTTTTTCATTAATCTCTTTTTCATCTTTACCTTTTATTTGTTCTTGTATTAATTTTTCGATGTCTGTTTCAACTTTTCCTTTAATTTGATCATCGATATCTGCCATAATTTCAGTTTTTAATTTTCCAACAATTTGATCTTGAATTTTTTTGTCAATACTAGCCATAAAATCACCTATTTATTTATATAATGTATAAAAATTTATATATATTTTTCATGATATATAAAATAGAGACATTTTATCTAATATTTCAAAAAAGTGATTCATACTATGCAAATATTGAATTTATTCTATAATCTTTAGATTAGTATAGTCTTTTACAAACTACTATTAATTATAAGTTATTAATTACTATTTATTAATAAATATAATAAATAAGAGAGTGTAAAAAAGTGTGGTGATATTTGGAAAAGTTTGCTTTTTACTTATAAACCTTTATAAATAAACTTATAAATTTTATAAAAACCTCCACAAAAATTTACACTCTCTTAAATAAAATAATATTGAAGAACACTTGAATTAATTACTAATTAAATGCAATTAATAATTATAAAAACTAAAAAAACAATAAATCAAAACTAAAACAAATTAACTAATACAAAAAACTAAAAAAACAATAAATCAAAACTAAAACAAATTAACTAATACAAAAAACTAAAAAATTACCATGTACTATTTAAATGGTAATAATTAAATTAAACAGTAAAAGCACCATAGGGAAAAAATATGAAATTAATAAAAAATGTAAAGGCTATTAGCTACAAAAATGGTAAACATGAAAAAACTTTTGAAGAAGTAGTTTATGATGAAACAACAAGTTTAATTATTAATGAAAAAACTCTTCGTAATTTTTCAACAATTTCAGATTCTCTTGAAGACTTTGCAATAGGATACTTAATTGGAGAGGGAATAATAAAAAATATAGATGAAATAGAAAAGATTACTTTGAATAAAAATCTCATTAAAATTAAAACTAACACAATGAATAATGAAGATGGAGAGTTAATCCTTTGTTCTGACAGTTCTGGAGGAGAGAGATCCGTGATTAAATCTGTTAAGGAAGTGAAATCTGATTTAAGAATCAGTACAGAAGAATTGATTGAGAACATGGAAAAATTGAAAGAAAATGCATCAATTTGGCAAAAAACAGGAGGCACACATGTTGCAGCTTTTGTGAATAATGATAAAAATGAATTTATTGTTAGAGAAGATGTTAGTAGACATGTAGCTGTTGATAAAGCAATAGGATCTGCAGCAAGAAAAAAACTTGATTTTTCAAAATCTTATATTATTTATAGTGGAAGAATGCCTGCAGATATGGTAATAAAAATAGTTAGAGCAGGAATACCTATTTTAGCTTCAAATGCTGCACCCTCTTTTTCAGGGTATACTACAGCTAAAGCAGGAAATATCACATTAGTAGGGTTTATAAGAGATAACAGATTTAATGTTTATAGTTGCACTAATAGAATCATTTAAATTACTAAATAAAACCATCTAAACTACTATTAAAGATATAAAAAAAATAAAAAAATAAAAAAAATAGAAAAATAAAAAAAATAGAAATAATTCTATTCTAAAACAGTATGCCTATATTTCAAATCATCCTCGGTTTTGCCCATTTTTTGCATTAATGAAGCTATTAACCCATCAAGAAATATGAGAGCAGTTAATTCAAATGCGGTGCCAAGAGGAGTTAGAGAAACATAATTACCATCAATTTGTCTTTTTATATAATCTTCATCATCTATATCTTTTTTAGTTCTTCCTTTAACTAGCATAACACGGTCAGATAATTTACCAAGAGAGGATTCTGGATAAGAAGTTATAGCTAATGCTTTAGATCCCCTATTTTTAGCTATATCCACAGCAGAAACAATAGTTTTTGTTTCACCAGAACCAGAAATGGCTAAAATACAGTCAGTATCGTAAATAGCTGGAGAAATAGTTTCACCAACAACATAAGCACTTATTCCTAAGTGCACTAATCTCATAGCAAATGCCTTTGCTGCAAGCCCTGATCTTCCAGCCCCTAAGACAAAAACATTTTGAGATTCGGTTAAAACATCCATGAATTCATTAATAACATCTTCATCAATAAATTCAGTAGCAGATTCAATATTGTTTAAAATTTCTTCAATAGCTGTTTTCATTAATAACATACTTATTAATCCTTGAATTCTTATAATTTTAATAAACTTTATAACTTAATAAGATAAATAAGCTAAATAAGTTAAATAAACTTAATAATATTTAATAAACTTAATAAATTTAATAAATTTTTTTAAATAATATTTCATTTAATAACTATTATTTCATTATAATATTCATAATATATAATATTATTTTTTTCAAATTAATAAAAATTGATATAAATTAATAAAAAATTGATATAAATTAATAAAAATTGATATAAATTCTTATAAGTTTTTACAAATTCTATACAAATTCTAAATAAATTTTCAACAAATTGTTTACAAATTATAAAAAAATTTTGATAAATTCTATACAAATTCTAAATAAATTTTATATAAATTCTAAATAAATTTTATATAACTTCTAAATAAATTTTATATTTTTATAATTTTTTCAAATATGTTTATATTATTTTATTATAAAATTTTTTATATTTATTTATAAAAATTACATAATGCATAAAATATGAAGATATATAAATTTTTTATAGTTTATCATAAAATTATATAAATTTATAATGAAATATATAAATTTTTTATAGTTTATCATAAAATTATATAAATTTATAATGAAATATATAAATTTTTTATAGTTTATCATAAAATTATATAATTTTAATGAAATATAGTAAATATACTAAGTATATATTATAATTTTTAATTTTATTTAAAATTATTTATTAAATAATTATATACTAATAATAATTACAATGCATTATTGAAAAAATTTTAATAAAGTTATAAACAAAATTAAATAAGCAACAGCTGAACTTATAATAAAAAAAATAATCAGGTAATCAAATGAAGCTTAAAATTCATCCAAAAATTGATATGATAATCAATGAAGAGAATTATAGCTATAAATTATTTGAATCATTAGAATTACTATCACAAAATAATTCACAAAGACAAACTGCAAAACAATTAAATATATCTCACTCGGTTCTAAATAGACGGATAAAAAATGCAGAAAAAAAGCTCACTTTTAAATTAGTCAAAATATGGAGGGCTAAAACATATTTAACAAATGATGCAAAAAGATTACTCTCTAGTTATGATAAATACAATTCAAGAGTCAAAGAAAATGATAAAATATCAATAGCTGGAGGACACATTGTAACTAGTTTTTTAAATTCTATTTCAGATAAACTCCCCATTGGAATCGATGTTTATAGTAGTGATGATGTTACAGCTTATAAGTTAGCAGACCGAGGGATGATAGATATATTAGCTCTTGATGATCCACAGATAGCATTTGAAAACAATCTTGATTTTATAGCTATTGGATATGATTATTTAGTACTAGTTTCAAATGATAATTTAGAAAGTAATAATGAGGAAACAAATAAATATAATGAAATTGATGAAAATGATAACATTATAAATAAAAACAATGCCTCCAATAGCTATTATTCCAAAAATATAGAAAAATTAGAAGACTTAAAAAATTTAAAATTCGTATCTGTAGATGGAACAGCTCAAAGATTAGCTTGGAACACTCTGAGTGAAAAAAATATTCCATTCGAGATTGTGAAAAAAGTTAAATCAGAATTTGATGCATTTAAAATTGTTAAAAACTCAAAAGATTTATTTACTTTCCTTAATGCTAGCTATTTTAAAGGAAATGAGGTTTTAAAAAATGAAACAAAACATGTTATTAGTTTAGTTCCAATAAATACTGAAAAAGAAGAAGTTAAGAAATTAATTGAATATATTCTAGGCGAAGGGCAAAAATTAATAGTTGATGAAGGATTTATAGCTATCAAACCTTGGAAAATGAAGGAAAAATAGGTTATTAATAAAAATTAAAAAAAACTTAAGTCAACACAAAAAATTGATTAAAAAGTAGATTTATATTAGAATACATAATTCAAATAAAATAATTATTATATTTACTTATTTGAGATATCTTTTTCATGTTTTTTTTCATATTTTCCAGCTAATTCATGTATTTCTTCAATTGTTTTATCTTCCCACAAGTCTTTTCTCCATTCAGTATAATCAAAGCTGTCTTTTTTTATGCTAGATATGAATCTTTCAGTATCAACTTTTCCAAGATTTTTGATTAAAATTTTCATAGCTGCACTTCTAAGAGCGATTTCAGATTTCATTTTATTTCAACTCCATTTTAATAAAATCAATTGGGTTAATAACTTTAATTTCATCAATATTCTTATTTAATATTCCATTATCACAGGTTATAAAATAATCACAATCTCCTATAATTGCACAAGAAATATGTAATGCATCTTTTTGTTTGATTCCTAATAACTCTATCTCTTTTCCCTTAGTTAAAGAATCTTGTGAGAAAGGAACATAGCTTGTAGCTAATGTTTCCCATTCAGCAATATTTTCTTTTCTATCATTAAATGGATTTTCACTATTTTCCTAATTAATCATATAAGACCAAATTAAATCATATTTTTCTTCAAGTATCCATTTTTGAATATTAATTTTAGCTAAAGTTTCTAACTCAATTTTTAGTTGATTTTGATTGTCATATGGTCGATTAAAGCAACAAGTATCTAAATATATTTTCATTAATACCCTCCTTATAACAGGCATCTTAAGAAAATCTTATAATTAATACTCTTTTAGCTAATAAACTCCATCATAAACAATATACTTAATAACAATAATAAACATATTTGTAAGTTCAATATAACTATATTATTCATATATTATTTTTAACAGTTATATATTTTTAGTTTATTATCTTTTTTTGATAATTATTAATAATTAATATATTTATTGAATTAATTTTATTGACTAAAATGAATATTTAATAAATTTTTTTCAAATTTTAATAAATAATATTTTTTTATAATGTATTAATAAAGTATTAATATATAAAATTTTAATAATATTATTTTAGTGTTAATAATATTTAAAGCTTTTGTAATAAAAAATATTTTCAAAATAAAAAAAAAGAAAAATAATAAAATATAATAGAAAATAAGAGTAAATAAAAAATTATTCTAAAAAAGAAGAAAAAATACCAAGTATTATTTTATAAAATGTTATTTACTTTTAGAAATACTAGTATATAAAATATTGTTTACTTTTAGAAACAATTATATATAAATAATTATTTACTTTTGGAAACATTAGTATATAAAGCATTATTTACTTTTGGAAACACATATATAAATGAAAAATTTTCAATTTAAAAATATATATTTATTTTTGTAAAAATTAAATTTATAAAAAATATAAAAAATAATTAAGAAAATTTTAATTTAATGATTTAAAGAAATAAAAAAATATTAAAAAAAATAAAAATTAAATTCAGTTAACCTATTCATTTAAAGATTTAAAACATTAATCCACATTTTAAATACTTTAAATTGACTAATAATATAAAACAAAAAAATACTCGTTTCATTTTGAGTTTAGATATTCAATATTAACTTACTGATATTTTCTTCCACTCAAATGTCATCAGCCAGTAAGCCGCTGCCTTACCTTGATTTTCATATTTAAGCAAATGTAGTAAATAATATTGTCCATCACGTGATTTAACCACATAATACTTGCCAGGAACAGGGTAAAGTGTCCAATTATCCCATCCATTAACCTGTGCAGAGGAAAGACTGGTTGGTGCAGTGTTAAACTCACGAATCTTAGGTGCTCCTAGATAAACATAAATTCCATTACGACTTTTATCCAAATCAGATATTGGTGAACGTTGTTGGAAATAAAACTTAAAATCAACTGAACTTGGTGTATTACCATAGTCAATTACACGTTTATTTTTAAAATCATATCCTTGATAGATTTTCAGTTGGAAAGTATTAGACGCTCCACTTGAACTGGAACTTCCACTTGAACTGACCTTTTTCCACTGTGCATACAATATAGTACTTTTGCTTGGTTTAGTGTTTACATTTACCTTTTTTCCACCAGTTTTCTTAGTGTACCATCCCTTAAAAGCATATCCTGCTCTTTTAGGTGTGCTTGGAAACTTTTTTAATTTAGTTCCCTTTTTGATGTTTGTTGATATGAACTTTTTTGAGCCAATTTTTCCTCCATTGGCATTATATGTGACTTTCACCTTTTTTTTAGAAGCAGCATCAACAAATTGATCATTAGCTATCACAGTTCCAATCATCATTACAGCTACAATAGCTATAACAAGTACTGAAACTATTTTTTTTGTTTTCATATTTATTTCCTCTATTATTTATTCATTTTTTCAAATTTTTTATAAATATATAATATTATAATTATCTATAAAAAAAATAATTTAATTAAATATTATATGTTATATAATTATAATAATTGATTATATAAATTTATTGATTAAATAAAAAGTTCTAAGAACTGATATCAATTAAAAAAAAAAAAAAAAAAAAAATAAAAAGAAAAATAAACCATTAAAAAAAAAATTTAAAAAAAAAAAAAAAAAAAAAAAATTTTTAAAAAAAATTAAAATTTTTTTTTTTTGGGGGGGGGGGAAGGGGGCGAAAGATGGGGTGAAGCTTGGATTAAATACGAT
>Ga0082212_10008669_pt1 | contig 13238 bp, 14 predicted proteins | sample TergutNt197P3_FD_71548 | JGI IMG/M metagenome (GOLD analysis project Ga0082212, IMG submission 71548) | Neocapritermes taracua P3 segment gut microbial communities from Petit-Saut dam, French Guiana - Nt197 P3 | ecosystem: Host-associated > Arthropoda: Insects > Digestive system > Gut ... | reverse complement strand
TGATTGTTAGTATATATGATAGTTTTGTCTGTTTATGGCAGTGGTATAGACAAGTCCTGTAAGGGCGTTACCCTGCGCTGATGTTTTGCCCTTTCAAGGCATTGGATGTTGCTCTGAAAACCATTATATGTTTTTTATTTTTCATTCCTAAATACTCGAAAGGGACGCGCCATAGACAAGACATTGTCGAGTTGATGATGTATGCAGTAAGAGAATTAATTCGCAATGAATACACTGCGAGCAAGGAAATTTCTTATTGTGTGTGAAATCTTTTTTCATTTTTCTTTTTCGGAAGAATTGGGTTACTTTGCGCATGGAAAAAGCTCTTTTTTATTTTTTGTAAAAAAGTGTTATTTATTTGATTTGCAGAAATATAAGAACTTTTTCTTTTTATATGATTCATACAGGTAAAACAAACAATGAACAAAACCGTATTTGATAAAATTTGGGACAGTCATGTAGTGAAACACATTGACGGCGGTCCAGACGTGTTATATATCGACCGTCATCTGTGTCACGAAGTTACCAGCCCACAGGCTTTTGCCGGTCTTGATAAGCGCGGACTTAAAGTAGCGCGCCCCGGGCAAACATTCGCTACCTGCGACCACAACGTGCCAACGCTTAACCAACATCTGCCGATTGCCGAAGAACAGTCGCGCATACAGGTAGAAACGTTAGCATGTAATGCCCAAAACCACGGCATAACCTATTTTGGATTAGGCAATCCCAAACAAGGCGTTATACATGTGGTTGGTCCCGAACTCGGTATTACCCTTCCGGGAATGACCATCGTGTGCGGCGACAGCCATACCTCAACGCACGGCGCGTATGGCAGTATCGCCTTTGGCATTGGCACCAGCGAAGTGGAAATGGTTTTGGCTTCGCAATGTATCATGCAACCCAAGCCCAAAAGCATGTTGATTGAAGTGAACGGCGAATTGGGCAAAGGCGTTACCGCGAAGGACGTCATTTTGTACATCGTTTCAAAACTTACGGCAGGCGGCGGGACAGGTTATTTCGTCGAATTTGCAGGCTCGGCTATCCGCGCATTGAGCATGGAAGGACGAATGACCGTCTGCAACATGAGCATCGAGATGGGCGCTCGCGGCGGGTTAATTGCCCCCGACGAAAAAACATTCAAATATTTCAAAGACCGCGAATATGCTCCAAAAGGCGAGGAATGGGACAAAGCCGTTGCTTACTGGAAAACGCTAAAAACCGACGAAGATTCCGTATTCGACAAAACTTATACCTTTGAAGCAGCAGACATCGAGCCGATGATTACTTACGGCACCAATCCCGGCATGGGCATGAAAATCACCGGAAATATCCCCGACGGCAAAGACCTGACCGGAAACGACAAAATTACTTTCGATAAAGCGTTGCAATACATGGATTTCCATCAGGGACAGATAATTCTCGGACATCCGATACAGTACGTTTTTCTGGGCAGTTGCACCAATGGTCGTATTGAGGATTTTCGCGTATTTGCCGATTTTGTGAAAGGTCGCAAAAAACATCCTGACGTAATCGCATGGCTTGTACCTGGCTCGGGAACTGTGGAACGTCAAATCCGCACGGAAGGTCTGGACAAGATTCTGGAAGAAGCCGGTTTTGAGTTGCGTCAACCCGGATGTTCGGCATGTTTAGCGATGAACGATGATAAAATTCCCGCGGGGATGTATGCCGTTTCAACCACTAACCGTAACTTTGAAGGGCGACAGGGGCCCGGTTCGCGGACGCTGCTGGCGGGTCCGTTGGTTGCGGCGGCGGCGGCAGTGACGGGAAAAATAACTGACCCGAGAGATTTGTAGAAAGTGAACAATGAATAACATTAAAAAATTATATAAAGAATGGCGGGCGCTGCAACCCATGAAACCCGAACTTCAAAGGCGTATGGATCAGCAGTTCATGTTCGATTTCAATTACAATTCCAATCATATTGAGGGCAACACGCTGACCTACGGACAAACCAAACTTTTGCTTCTGTTCGGCAGGGTTGAGGGCGAGGCGTTGATGCGCGACTATGAGGAAATGAAAGCGCACAATGTCGGTTTGGAACTGATGAAATGCGAGGCGTTGGATAAACGACCGCTTACGGAAAGTTTTATCCGCGATCTTAACCGCACCATTCTTTTGGACGATTTTTACAAATTGAGTCACGACAGGGAATATCGTTACAAAATTCACACGGGCATTTATAAAACCCGCCCCAATTCGGTGATTACGCCGTCGGGCGCGATGTTCGACTATGCGTCGCCCGAAGAAACGCCCGCAATGATGAGGGAATTGGTTGAGTGGTACAACATTGCGGCACAATCGTTGCATCCTGTTGAACAGGCGGCATTGTTTCATTACCGCTACATCCGCATACATCCTTTTGAAGACGGCAACGGTCGTATTGCCCGTTTGCTTGTAAACTATATTTTGCTGCGAAACGGCTACCCGATGCTCGTCATTCCGGCTGCCGACCGCGACAATTATCTCGCTGTTTTGGAACAATGCGACAAAATTACGGGAACATTGCCTTTTAACGGCGCAAACGCTACATCAGAACAGATTGCGCCATTTATTGTTTACATTAAAAATTTCGTCGAAAAGAAATTAATTTTGTCCATTCAATTTGTCAAAGGTGAAATAATGAGTTTTTCGGAAAGCGATGTCGTAGATAAAAGTATTGAAAATAAATGTAGTACAAATGAAAACAAAGATAATGTCGTAGATGGTGTCGTAGAAAATGTCCCTGATAGTGACCCGAAAAAAACAACTAATAATCAGCAAGATAACAAAAACAATAAAAGGTATGACCCAGAACGTGACCCAGAACGTGACCCAGAAAAATTCATCGAAAGAAGGCAAAAAGTCATTCTTGATTTTATCAAAATGAACAATAAAATATCAGCGAAAGAAATTTCTGGAATATTGAAAGTAAATTCCAGAACAATACAGCGAGATTTGCAGCAATTCAAAGAAAAAGGCATTATCGAACGTATCGGCGGCGACCGTGGCGGTTATTGGAAAATTAAAAACTGAACTAAAATATAAAAACATGGCTGAAAAATTCATCACATTAGAAACCACAGTTGTCCCGTTGCCTGTTGAAAACGTGGACACTGACCAAATCATTCCTGCCCGCTTTCTGAAAGCGACTACCCGCGATGGTTTCGGCGAAAATCTGTTCCGCGACTGGCGGTACGATGCGAACAACAAACCTGTTGCTTCGTTTGTACTCAACAATATTACCTATTCGGGTAAGATACTCGTTACCGGTAAAAACTTCGGTAGCGGTTCAAGCCGCGAACATGCTGCGTGGGCGATTTTTGATTACGGTTTCCGCGCTGTCGTATCAAGTTTCTTTGCTGATATTTTCAAGAATAACGCTTTGAACAACGGTTTGTTGTCGGTTCAGGTAAGCACAGAATTTTTGACGAAAATCTTTTCTGCAGTTGAAAAAGACCCGAAAACAAAAATCCGTATTGACCTCGAAAAACAGGAAATCATGCTTTTAGCGACCGGCGAAAAGAAATCATTTGAAATCAATCCATACAAAAAAACCTGTCTGCTCAACGGATATGACGATATTGACTATCTGTTGAGTATCAAGGATGAAATTGAAGCGTATGAAAAAAAATAAACTTATGTATATCGAAATCATGGACACTACCCTGCGCGACGGGGAACAGACGTCGGGCGTGGCTTACACGGCGTCTGAAAAGTTACATATATCGCGTTTGCTGCTCGAAGAGGTAAAAGTAGATCGCATTGAAGTCGCTTCGGCGCGGGTATCGGCAGGCGAACTGGAAGCGGTGAAACGCATTACCGCTTGGGCGGCTAAAAGCGGTCATTTGGAACAGGTGGAAGTGCTGGCTTTCATTGACGGTATGCAATCTGTCGACTGGATACGCCATGCAGGAGCAAAAGTAGTCAATCTGTTGAGCAAAGGTTCGTTGAAACATCTTACGGGACAATTGCGTAAAACGCCCGAAGTACATTTGACAGACATCCGGCAAATCATCGAAAACATAACGCAATCGGGCATGAAAGCCAATCTTTATCTGGAGGACTGGAGCAACGGTATGCACCATTCCAAAGATTATGTATTTTACTTGGTGGACAACCTCAAGGATACCGCGCTGCAACGTATCATGCTGCCCGACACATTGGGGATACTGGCGCCCGAAGAGGTTTTCCGTTTTTGCAGAGAGATGTGCGAACGTTATCCCGACGTCCGCTTTGATTTTCATGCGCACAACGATTACGATCTGGCAGTTGCCAATTCGTTGGCTGCCGTCAATGCAGGAGTCCGCGGGATTCATACTACGGTCAACGGCTTGGGCGAACGCGCCGGAAATACGCCGTTAGCAAGCGTTGCCGCGGTGTTGAAAGACCATACCAGCGTCCGGCTTAGCATGAACGAAGAGAAGTTGACTTTATTGAGCAAGATGGTGGAAACGTTTTCGGGTATTCGTATTCCGGCGAATAAACCCGTCGTTGGCGAAAACGTGTTTACGCAGGCCTGCGGCGTACATGCCGACGGAGACAACAAAGACAAACTGTATTACAACGACCTGCTTCCCGAACGATTCGGACGTGTCCGTAAATATGCCCTGGGTAAAACTTCGGGTAAGTCGAATATTGCCAAGAACCTTGAAGAGCTCGGCATACAACTCGACCCCGAAGCCATGAAACGCATCACCAACCGCGTGATAGAACTCGGCGACCGCAAGGAAAATGTGACTGCCGACGACTTGCCTTATATTATTTCGGACGTTCTGCAGAGCGAAAGCATCGGGCAAAACATCAAAGTGCGCAATTATTCGTTGAATGTGGCGGAGGGCTTGAAATCATCAGCCACGCTTAGCCTCGAAGTTGATGGCAAATGTTATGAAGAGACCGCAGCCGGCGACGGGCAATATGACGCTTTCATGAACGCCCTGCAAAAGATTTATGCACCGCTCAACAAGAATCTGCCCAAACTGGCGGATTATGTGGTAACCATCCCGCCCGGCGGCCGCACCGACGCCCTCGTGGAAACGGTTATCACCTGGCAAACCGCCGAAGGTCGCGAGTTCAAAACACGCGGATTAGAACCTGACCAAACGGTATCGGCGATTAAGGCTACTGTGAAGATGCTGAATATGATTTGATGTATGTTTTCTCAAAATTTATATTGCAACCTCAATGTAAAAAGGTTGTCTTTTATGTCTTTTTGGAATTTATCATGAACTGTTGCAGAACTGCTTGTTTCATTGGTAATCCATTCGTAAAAGGCTGCAATTCTTACATTTGACGATGGGTTGAACATATATCCTGCGCCTACGGTGGTATATCTGACGTCGCCGTCGGTTTTGAGGTTATCGCCGCTGATTTTGGTGTTGGGGTCGTAATAATCGAACCTGAAAACGGCGGAGTGCTTCGGACTGAAAATATCCTGAATGAAATAGACGTAGGCGCCTGAAAATGGGCGAACGTAAACATTCCCAGGCGATCCGTTCAGATAGCCGGCGGCACAGTTGCTCACATTGGTATTGATAAGTCCGGGCTGTGTTCCGAACAGATATTCGGCACGGATGGTGGTGTTTCCCGCCGCTGTTTTTCCGGTAAACTGTCCCTCGAAACCGTACACGCTCCGATTGATCATATCGCCGCCCTGTTTGTTTGTCTCGCGAAAATCTCCATTGTTCATTTCGTATGCCTTGTAGGGACGGTCGGGATCTCCGCTTCCGAACAGCGTTACCTTTCCGCTGTAAACCGAAGTTCCGATACCAAAATTGACACGGCTGTACGACTTACTGTATGACAAACGACCAATAAAGTCCTTGTGCAGGTTTCCGTACTTTGCCTTGTCTTCAGATGCCATTCCGTTGCCGTTTACAATGCCAAATTCGAGTTTCAGCCCGTTTATCGCAGTGTTTTTCGGCGCAAGCAGGGTGAGGATAGCGCCCAAATCGCGCTCGTCGGGAAATATGGACGTAACCACACGCACCCGTTCCGGTGTTTCTCTTGACGATGCGGAGTAGGATACTTCGTACCCGAAAGGGCGTAAATACAGCCCTGCCGTAAGATTGACCCACGCCACGCCGGGGGGCTGAATTTTGATATAGGCGTCTTTAATAGCCACTCCTTTTTCGGTGGCATTGATCTGCAATACCGCCTGTCCCCATTCGTTCGTGTAGGTAGATTTCAAAAATCCGCGACGAACGCCGAATGCAGGTTCATAACCGTCTTTTTCGGTTTCGCGAAATTTGGCTTCCACCTGAATAAATCCTGAAATTTTCAAAGGACTGTCATTAGCAGTGCTTTGAGCAAACAAATGCAGCATACTGCAAACGGTAAGCGTTATTATAAAAAAAACTCTCTTCATTATATTTTTATTTATTAGTTTTATTATTTATTCAAATCAAGAATTGAAATGTTTTTATTTTGCCAATCATCAAATTGACCGTAGGTCATCCATATCAATAGAACAATGCAAAAAATGCTCCACAAATTCCCCTTTAGGGGATTCACTGACAAAATATGTGAATGTCCTACGGACAATGGATTTGAGAATCGATACATATTCTATTGATATTTAAACCCTAACGGATTATTTCAACTCTTGATTGGCATTATTATTATTTGAATTTTCCGAGCGAAGCCTCAACTTCTTCGGGTGTAGCCTCCACAAAGCCTGCGGGAAGATTTTCCTTTTGACCTTCGGTGATGGTAAATTTGATGAACTCCGCCACTATCGGGTTTTTCGGAATACCTTTGGTAACAAGATAAAGTCCGCGTGCAGTAGCCTCCACAAAGCCTGCGGGAAGATTTTCCTTTTGACCTTCGGTGATGGTAAATTTGATGAACTCCGCCACTATCGGGTTTTTCGGAATACCTTTGGTAACAAGATAAAGTCCGCGTGCAGGGGGCATCGGATAAACGCCCGAACTGATGGCAGCGACAATCTGCTCTATGTTGCCGCAATTGTTTTCCTCTGCGTCAATATGTCCGTCTCCATTAATATCCACAGGCAGAACAACAACGCCTTTTGTGAGCGCTCCGGTTTTTTCGTCGTAGGGCCACGTCATACTGATAAATCCTATTGCGTTCTTATTTTTCTGCACAGCGGGAAGCATCCGCGTGTCGCCGAAAACCTTTGTCCCATTCATATCAATATGTTTTGCGCCAAACCATGCCGCCCATGTATCGGGTCCGCCGCCTGTATCGAAACGTCCAAAGAGTTTCAGAGGCGTATTGTCATTGATATTCAGGAATTGCCCCCAGGTCGTGATGCTTTTGTCAATCCATATTTTGCGGGCGCTTTCGCGCGAAATGCCGCGAGCCAGGATTTGCTCCAGCAGAGGATTTTCGGCGTTGACAATGGCAACCACCGCATCTTTCGCCACAGGAAAAATCACCGCGCCCTGCGACTCTTCTTTCTCCGTTAACGGACGCGACAGCATCGCAATATCGTTCAGGTCCATCAGCAAGTCCGTCATGCCCTTGCCTGCGCCTCCGGCGGATACCTCGAACCTGACGTTGGGGTGGGTTTCCATAAACAAATCTGCCCATATCATGACCAGAGGATAGAGTCCATAAGCCCCCGTTATGATGATGGTTTTACTTTCTTCGGTTTGTACGGCTCTTCCGCCGCTGCATCCGCCTGCTAAAAATAATATGCCTAAAGCCAGCGTTACAATATTTCTTCTGTTCATATCCAATTTACAAATATAGGTTATTTCATTCTGTTTTTCGCAATTCATTAATAGTTTCCTGAAGTTCGCTTTCGCGCCTCTGCATTTCCTCCTGCGTAGCCTGCATTTCTTCCATGTTTTGACGAAGTTCCTCTTCCTGATTTGCCATTTCTTCGGCTTGCTGTTTCGATTGCGCCAATAATTGATTGGTACGGATATTTACCTTCACCGAACTGATGGCGGAAGCGATGCTTTCGCATATTTTTTGCACAAACTCAATATGATAAGGCTCAAATTCGCTGAAAGACGCAAGTTCTATCACGCCGTATATGACGTCGTTCACTTTCAGGGGGCAAATCAGGATAGCCCTCGGATTGGCGTCGCCCAGACCGGAAGTGATGGTGATGTATTTATCGGGAATATCGTTCATGTAGATAGGTTCGCCTTCCAGATAGCAGGTTCCTACCAATCCTTCGCCGGGGTAAATTCGCTTTTCCGCAAATTTCTTGCGGTCGTAGGCGTAACATGCGGTCATTTCCAAAACGCGGTCGGCTTCCGTTTCGGCGTCGTTCAGAATGAATATGCCTCCCTGATTGGCGTCTAAATATTTGACCATGTTGCTGATGATGTTATACGAAAACGTTTCAAGATGGTCGGTATCGTGCCGTAATATTTCCGAAAACTTTGCCAATCCGGATGCTATCCAGTTTCTTTGCTGTTCTTCCAGCTGATAAGCCTTACGCGACACTTCGGCTTCCTGAAGGCGCCGGCGCATTTCGAGCAACGAGTTTCCCAGCGCGTCTTCATCGCTCGACAGGTGATATTCCACATCGAGATTGCCCTCGCCGATACCCGTCGCAAAAGTTGTCGCATTTTTGAGACTTTTCACTAAACTGCCCAGTTCGGTTTCCATGACGCCTATTTCGTCGAGGCTCTGCCGGTCGGCTATTTTCAGATGAATGATCCCAAGCGAAAGTTTGCGGATGATATCCGTTAAGCGTTTCACCTGTTTCAGTATGGGACGTACCAGCGCCCACCCGGTAAGCGAAATCAGTACAACGCCAAGCAAAAAATAGATGATCAGATAAAAGATGGTTTGATTTGCTCTGTTGTAAACAGCCGACACGGGTAAATCCACGGCGAAGAACCAGGGCTTGTGGTCCGCGCTCAACCGCATGGGAACATATACCTTGTATTGCATTTTACCTTTATAGGGGTAAATGCCTTCAAACGCTCTGCCTTCAGCAATCTTCGCCAAAATTTCGCTGTTGTCCTGTTCCGCTTTACTGCCTATCTGTTCCTCATCATAGTGCGCCGCCACCATTCCTTTGTCGGTAACGATTTTACTTTGTATGTCGGAATAGGTGCTTTCAACCAGATTGATCAAGTCCCTGGTGATAAAATCAGCCGCAATGACGCCCAAAAACTCGCCATTGAGCATAATCGGAACACTGACGGTAATCGTTTGTACCCTTTCGCCGTCAATTTCTATCCATGTGGATTCGACTGTTTCAAGCCCCGTTGCATTCGGTATTTCATACACATTGGTAGAATTCATTAATTCGATAGGGATCATCTGGTTGCCGATGAAATGCAACGCAATTAATCCCTGCGAATTGCCTCCCGTCCGATGGATGTAATGCTCGTCCATACCGTCAAGGGCGTCGGGTTCGAGGATGCACCACATACTTTTAAGCCCGACATTACTATCAAAAAGAATTTTCATTTCTCTCAAAAGCAGTTCCCTTTTCTGTTCTTTCGGAATGATTTCCGAAGCGGCTGACTGTGCAATAACTTGTGAATAAGCGCGCACCACATTTGCCGAACTGGTAATATGTTCAACAAGACGCTCTTTGGTGTGCTCGGCGTGCGACCTTGCTATTTCCGTCGCATCTTCCAGTGAGTTGGAACGCAATGGCATCATCAGCAACAGACACACCACGGCAAGCGCCGTCAAACTGCCAATAGCCATCATTACCGGAACTTTTACGGTAATGGATAAATTTTTATATTTCATAAGATACTATTTTATAAATGTGATTTACACAAAATTTGAAACATTATCCGCCGGAATAGTGAAAAAGAATGTTGATCCTTTGCCTTCGGCTGACGTCACATGAATATTGCCGCCCATCAGTTGCGCCAGACCGCGCGAGATGGGCAGACCAAGTCCCATTCCTCTGTAACGGCGGTTGTTGCCCTGTTCTACCTGACGAAACCGTTGAAAAATAATGTCCAACTGATTTTCGGGTATACCGATACCCGTATCTTCCACAAAAAACTCCAGCATATCTGTTTTTATCATCCGGTAGCCAAAGCGGATATACCCATTGTCAGTAAATTTAACGGCATTGTTCAACAGGTTGTGCAGTATTTGTTTCAGGCGCACCGGGTCGGCATATACCATGCGTTTGCCGGTTTTTCCTCCCTTAACGGTTTCCAGGATGATATGCGTCTTATGGCAGGCGCTCATATATGTTTCTAAAAGAGTATACATCTCGTCGACAATGTTGTCTGCACAAAACGATTCGGCTTTTATGGTCAATTGTTTTGCCTCTATTTTGGCTACATCGAGTATATCGTCTATTAATCTTAACAGTATCTCGCTGTTGCTGTTGATGATGTCAATGTATTCACGGAGGCCTTCGGAAAGTTGGACTTCCTTTTCCAATGCGTTGAGCAAGCCCACGATGGCATTGAGCGGCGTGCGCACCTCGTGCGATATGTTGGCAAGAAATGCCGAGTTGAGTTTGTCGGATTCCTCAGCTTTTTCTTTGGCGATGGTCAGTTCGCGGGTTTTTTCTTCTACTATTTGTTCGAGGCTCGACCGGTAGCGGCTCAGTTCCATATCGACAAACCGTTGCCGGGTGACGTCGTGCAGAATACGTCCGAAATAGCAAGTATCCGCCAGTTTAATCGGGAACATTGATGCGCGCAAATAGCGTACAATCCCGTTGCTGTAATGCAGGACGCGATTTTCCTGTCGCGGTTCGTGATGATTATCCACCATGTAGTCCAGTATGTTGCGGTGTATATCATCCAAATCCTGCGGTGTGTGTTTCTCTTCCGGTTCGAATTGCCAAATCACATCCCAGATGAACCGCCCCATCGCTTCATTTTTTTTCAGTCCGGTGATTTTTTCAAGCATTCGGTTCCACTCGATGATACGCCCCTGCTGGTCGAAAATCAACATTCCCTCGAACGATTGCTGTATGAAGTTCCGCATTTTGCTTTCGCTCTCTTCTAACTGTTTCATCACTTCTTTACGGGCGGCTATTTCCTCATGCAGCAGCCTGTTCGTTTGCGCCAGTTCTTCATTGGTTGCAGTCAGCTCCTCGTTGGCTGCGGTCAGTTCCTCGTTTATCGTTTCTAATTCTTCGGTGCGTTCCTGTACCATTTGTTCAAGTTTGTTGCGGTATTTGCCAAGTTCCATCTCCGCCTTTTTACGCGCGGTGACGTCGAGGATAAAGCCGTCGCACACCACCCAGCGGTCTTCGCGACGGGGTTGCGTCAAAATCTGTAACCACCGCGTTTCAGCATTGGTGTAACGGTAGCGCGTTTCAACGTTAAATTCTGTACAACCGGCAAGGCTTCCATACAATAACGGGGATAAATTCACCAAGTCGTCGGGAAATATATTGTTCGTTAATAACATGAAATCATTCATTACTTCTCCCGACGGAACATTGGTGATTTTTTCCCACGTAGCGCTTGCATAACATAAATGCAGATGTTGATGCCACAGATGCGTTTTGCCTGAATTTTCAAGCATTTTGCGCTCTATTTGAAAGCGGAACAGGCATCCGTTAGGAAAATATTTTCCCATGTCTTCAAGATGTTCCAGTTCCGTTAAAAACTTCAAATCTCTGGGGAGGAACTTTGCCGCCCAGGATTCCTGCGTCTGTTGCAAATACTCATCGGATGGGGTTTCCATCAGGCGAGTACCATTTTCAATATGTATGTTTGCCATTTTCAATCACAATAAAAAACTCTTTTCATAATAATTAATATAACTTTTTATAAATGTGATTTATGTGTAGTACAACATAAAAAATGAACTTGCGCAAAGGAAAAGTAAAAAAGTCCGATAAAACCGGACTTATGAAAAAAAATTGATGTTTTTTTTTAAAACATCAAATATCCCCATCTTTTCTTTTCTTTTCTTCTTTTCGGGCACTGTCAAATGTCTCGTTCACTTCATGAACAGGCTCAAAACCAAGATAGAATTTCGGGGGATACGAATACGTGTATGACAGCCTGTCGCGGTCGTAAATTATGGGAGCATTCATTTCTTCCTTGAGATATGCGATAAGATCGAACAAAGTACTGCGCGACATGTCTAACCGTTCTGCCAATTCGTCAGGGTTGCCCGTTGCCTTATGACGAATAAGGTAATCCAACCGTGCTATTTTCTCTAAATCTACTTTCCGACTCATATTTTTAAATTTATTTATTCTTTATACTATAAGTACAACTGAAAATGAAAAAAGGGTAGGTTGGATGAAAAAAAAAGTCGGAAGTTTTAGAAACTTCCGACTTTTTGCTACTGTCATGGTAAATAATGACGCAAAGAAAACAACAAGCGGGCTGAAAACTACTATATTACCAGATACATTTCAAACCATCTTCTTCGTACATTGCCATTTTCGCATCTTTGCTTACAAATACATAATCATTGACTATACATTGATATATTAACATTCTGTCAAACGGGTCTTTATGATTATCTTTTTGTGCAAGACACAAACTGTTTAGCGCTTCGGCAGGCGCTAATGGTATCAATTCGAATCCCATTTGTTTGCAACATTCCGGAATATTTTTTATATCAAAAGAGCCGATTTTCAATTTTCCGATGCTATATTTCAATGCAATCTCCCACAATGATACCGCACTGACCAAAACTTCATTACGGATATTTTTTATTTCCCGTATTGCCATGTCCGACAATTCGTTGCTTTTGCCTACTGCCCATAATAATGTATGCGTATCCAATAACAGTTTCATTGTATTCCAATCAATTCTTCGGTTGTCATTTCAAAATTTTCGCTAAAATCAATAGATATTTTTCCATCCAAAATACCGATTTTTCGCTCCGCCTTTTTTTCCTCAACATAGGGAACAATCATTGCGACAGGCGTCTTAATCCCATCATACAATATACTAACCTTTTTCCCGTTTCTAACTTTTTCCAAAATTTCCGGAAAATGATTTTGAATTTTTCCTGCGGTTACTGCTTCCATAAATCATCATTTTTTATTTATTCAATGCTACAAAGTTAAATATTTTTTGGATGTGACAAATTTGACATACTTTTTAATAAAAATTGTGTCAACCGTATTCAGAACAAGACATTAACCACTAACCACTATTCCTTCGGTTTCTTCATAATCGCCCAAATGATAAACCCAAACCCGCCAACAACGATGATGGGAGCGAGTGTAATCCTTCTGAAACTGAAAATTTCGGGGTTGAACACGTTTGGGTCGGTTGATTTACCGCCTGCCATCAGCATAAAGCCAACGACCAGAATGCCCACGCCAATGGCAATGTATTTGAAATTTTTCT
>Ga0082212_10008668_pt1 | contig 13238 bp, 20 predicted proteins | sample TergutNt197P3_FD_71548 | JGI IMG/M metagenome (GOLD analysis project Ga0082212, IMG submission 71548) | Neocapritermes taracua P3 segment gut microbial communities from Petit-Saut dam, French Guiana - Nt197 P3 | ecosystem: Host-associated > Arthropoda: Insects > Digestive system > Gut ... | reverse complement strand
CTCCCTCAGCATTCTTTGTAAAAGAACCAAGCATTACCAAACTCAGTTCCTGGAGAGAATCCTTGTTTTGTTTAAGGTATGTTCTGACCGCTGGACAGACATACTGTCCCCAGTGTGGTGAAAAAACAAGAACCTGTTCATAATCCTTTGGATTATATTTAGTCGTGTTCAATGTTGTAACGCCTTTGATGATAGCACGATGAGCGCGTCTAAAAAAACCGTTCATTCCTGTCCATTTAGATTGGTCTATCAATTCCTCTAAATCGGCACCCAAAAGTACTGCCGCCTTTTTTGCGAGAAGTTTGACATTTCCCGTCATGGAATAATAAACGACTAGTGCTTTACCCATTTGACCATCTCCTTCGTTTTCTTTTTCTTACCCGCCTATTCTTTCAGGGATACCGTCACACTCATCCCTTCGCGGATGGCGTCATTCACAGGAAACGTTACATATAACTTGTATTCCGCATCACTGGTTTCCGTATGGCTGAGCGCGGAAATAGCAATCACGGCACCGTCGAGTGGAGCGCTTGCTTTTAGGCCAAGGAGTTCCACTTGTACGGCGTCTCCTACTTGGATGCGCTCCAAATCCAATTCGTTCAGATCCGCTTCCACTTGCAACCGATCAAGCGGATGGAGCGTAGCCAGCACTTGCCCCGCGCTCACTTGTTGGCCCGGTCGCACGGCGATGTCGCAAAGAATAGCCGCGCTGTAGATCTCATTTTCCTCATCATTCACCGTGTATCCTGTCAGCACGCCTTCGACCAATTCCGCCAGTACGTCGCCGCGCTTGACCTCCTGGCCTTCGGTCACTAAAACTGTAAGTACGCTGCCTTCTCCGGTGATAGCCACAGGATTGATCCGAACCGTTTTTCCGGTCCCGATACGCGAATCGTACGCATAACTGTTCGTACGATAGACGGAAGTTTGCTCGGCGACGCGTAGGTTTCCATCGGTGATCTCAACGGAAAAACTCTTTCCGTCAACTCTTGTGACATACCCGGCGCCGGTTCTGCCGTTTGCACTGACGCTCCGCAGATAGACGGTCTCGCCGACATGAATCCACTTGTTGTCGTCGTTAGCCGCGGAAGTGTTTGTGTCGATTTTTAGGAGGCTGTCCGGTTCCAAGTACATCAATGCTCCATATTGTTGCAGCATAAAGGAGGCTTCGTCGCCGGGCTGAACGCGCACGCCGCCGATGATTCCATCACAAGGCGCATACACTTTCGTTGTTTCGATCGAAAAGACAGTTTGACCCGATTGTATAATGTCGCCCGTTCGCACAGTGTAGTCTAACAGCCTGCCACCGTATTGCGCCGTTAATGAGATGCACTCACCAGCAACCACTTTACCGGTCATCGAGAATGTCGAGTGTGATGAGATTAGCGTTTCCTCGGCAAAAGCCACCGCACCCATTGTGCGTAGAAGCGTTGCGGCTAACAAAGCTAAAGCGACACGACACAAAAAACCGTACTTCATAAAGAGTAACCTTCCTTTCTTTTGCCCGTGAAATCTACGAGCTACACCGAGCGGAGCGCGTCGATGGGGTTGAGGTTGCTGGCATTGCGCGCAGGTGCCCAGCCAAACACAATGCCGACTGCGGCGGAAAAAATCACGCCCAGCGATATAGCCATCCAGGAGATAGTAAAACCAGAACCCAACAACGCCGCGAACAGTGCGGATAGACCTACGCCCAGCATGGCGCCGATGACACCACCCAGCAGGGAAAGCGTAAAGGATTCGATGAGAAACTGTTCCTGTATCTGTCCCGGTTGCGCACCGAGCGCCTTGCGCAAACCGATTTCGTTCGTTCTTTCCGTCACCGAGACCAGCATCATGTTCATGATTCCGATACCGCCCACCAGCAGGGAAATCGAGGCGATACCGGCCAGCAACAGGGTCATCATCGATATCATAGTATTCATCGTATCCAGCAAGCTTTGCATATTGATGATAGAGTAACTGTCATCCTTATAGTTAAATGCGGCATCTAACGTATACTCCAGGTCGGTGATGGTCTGGTTGGTCTGATCGGTATCGGCAATGTAGACATAGCATAACCTGCCCCCAGGGTGTCCAGCCGGATAAAACGCTTCTGATCCTTGCCTCGAAAGGCGGGTTGCTTCCCTGCTTTGATTTCATACCCATCTTTGCGCAGCCGCTCAAACAAAGCTTCGATATCGACCGGTTTGTGGGCGATGGCCGCGTCAATCGCAACTCGGAGCCTGTCACGGTGGGTTGGCGGTTTTTGATCCCCCAGCCACTGACCATAGTGCATTCCCTTCCTCTTAGGATTCTCAACAATAGACAGACCATGCTCGACGCAGATCATATCACTGAGCCGCTGCACGGCTTTTGTACTACCCCAAAAGTTGCGGAACTTGCGGGTGCAATTCAGGCTGGTGGAGTTCCAAATGATATGATTGTGGATGTGCGACTTGTCAATATGGGTGGCCACGATGAAAGCATGGTTCTCTTTCAAGAATCGAGACGCAAATTCATAGCCAACCCGGTTAGCTTCCTTCGGTGATATCTCACCGGGTTTGAACGATTGCCGTATCTGATAGGCAATGACATCGCGTTCCTGTGTACGCCCTGTAAGGGTCTTATACTCGCGCTTGGCAAGTAGAAACTCCGCGTCCATGGTGCGCGGGTCACACGCAAACGCGGAAACCAATTCACCACAATCTGTCTTTTCCGGATTCTTAACATAGGCAGTACGGTCACGCAGGCATTGGGCGATACTTTTTCCCTTGTTTTTGTGCATGGGGATGATGCGCGTAGTAGCCATAGTAATCTCCTTTCAAAATCGAGCAAACAAAAAGCCTGCTCACATTGCATCGCAGGCTTAATTTTATTGAAGACATAAGTTTACTTGTTCCTTGTAGTTATGTACATTTCAATACCGCAAGCTCTTACCAGTATAGCTCAATGTGCTCCGTTATATGTAGCTAATAGGATAAATGATGTGATGTTCCGCTTGCATAGCCACGTTCTCTCTCTTGTGCCAATCCTCAGTCATACCTACCCTTTCTTCCCACTGAAACAAATGCGTGATATTGGACACAACCTGTTTCTCGCAATCGCATCTCTCACCAGGATCGAGCCGCGCACCACAAGCCTTACATGGTCTCCCATATGTACCCACTTTTCTCACCTCACCCGTAATATATTTTTACAGCCCGGTCATCCCAATACTCATCCGCATGTACTTTTCGCGTGTCGCCTCCATACTGTGCCACCCGTTCGGGCAGGCCTTCATTCACAGCATCGAAAACAAGACCGTGCCGTGAACACCACGTCACTGCTTCATTCAACAAGGCGCCTGTCCTGCAAGTCCACAAGATCAACCTCGCGCCTTGCCCCCGGAGGCAAATCAGCGAACGGATCGCGTCATTATTCGCCTTGCCGATCATTGGCCACCGATTTGAACACAAGCACCCGTCAAAGTCCACTGCTATTACCCTGTTGCTCATTTTCCTCACCCTTTCTTTATTCATCGTAAAAATCACCAATATCACTCAAACTCCTTGCCGTATCCCAATCTAACGGCACCCTCGATGCCAGCGCCTCGACAAACCATTCCTGAAGAAAATCGTCGTACCACAGGATGCTTTCCTTGGTACGCTCCGTATCATCGCTCCACCAACTTACACTGCACTCAAACCGGAATCCCCGGCCGCCTACCTTCCGGGACACGCCACGGTCACAACTTAAAACAGCATCGACGTGAATTTCATCCTCGCCAAACTGAAAAGACACGGGTTTCATGGGCGCGGGAATCTGATTCCGCTCTTCCGCTGACATGTACTTAGCGATGGGGAAAATCGGCACCTTCACGAAATTCTGCATGTCGCGCACCTCAATACCATCCCGCTGGCGCAAACTGCTGGTTGGGTTTACTGCCCAAACCTGACAGCAGCGGATCAACCAGCTCTATACACCTGCGGATGGAGTGCTTCCACCTGTCATTGATCTCATCCACACAATCTGACAGCAGGATGAGTTTTTCCCTGCGCATGGCGCTATACTCAAAAGATAACTGGTAAACGGATGTATTAAACATCAAGTCCTTGCCCCGTAGCGTCAGCTTGCGGATGGGATATTTCATTTGGAAACGCCGATAGAAAAGATTCAGCGCCGCTGTCGCAAACTCAGCGTCCAGGTTCGACGGCACCTTCATTGGGCATTGAAAGGATTCATATTTCAGTTCGCCGTCCATTGCGTATGTTACAGATACCTCTACAGTACGGGGCATAACCTTATGCGCCCGCATTCTTCGGCATACAGATGAAGCCAGGACATGCGCCATGATGTGTGCCTGTTCATCCTGCGTGATATCATACGGAGTTGTACTCCCGTTCCCAATAGAGCGCATAGGTGGCCCGCCATCCTCGGCAACAAGAGCGGACGTATCTCTTCCGATGGCTCGGATATAGTGGACAATACCAAGTTTTCCGAACCAGCTGTGCAGCGTTTCCGGGCCGCAGGCTACCATTTCGCCCAGGGTTTGGATGCCCCTGCTGTTGAGTTTCTTCTTCGTTGCGCCGCCTATATCCAACAGTTCCCCCACCGGCATGGAATACCCCTGTTGTTGCCAAGCCGTATCTTCCGGCGATTCCCGCACGATCCATTTGACGCCGTTAGGACCGGCTGTATCGCAGGCCAGCTTTGCAAAGGGAAAATTCCATGAGATACCGATGGACAGTTGCAAGCCGTATTGCTTGGGGAAAAGATCATGGAGGTCACGGACAATGGCCTCCACACCATGGATTGACCTGTTCCCACCGCCAAACAGATGGGCCGTGCTTGTCACGTCTATGCTTTTGCCATCACAGCCGAAAGGAGCGGATATGGGCGTGTACTGATCCATGAATGTGTAGAAATCTTTTGAAGTACGGTCGTATAAAGGATAGACGGGTGGCAGAGTTTTCAGGTTCGGGCACAGTTGCCGGGCTTGGTACAGCGAACTGCCCGTAGGTATCTTAAATTTTTTTGCAGCCTGATTTTTGGATAGCACGATGCCATGCCTCGCTTCTTCGTTGCCGCCAATCACCACCGGTACGTTCAGCAATTCGGGGTAATAAACCAGCGAAGAATACGCGAAATGGCCATTTACATCTGCGTGGATGACCCATTTATCCCTGGAAAATGACAAGTCCACCCCTCCTTGCTGTTTGTTGTGTTATGTATGATAATCCGATTTAATCGGAATGTCAATATATAATTTCGACGTTTTCGGAAATACTCTTGCAATTTTGTTTCCCGCCGGGTATAATACAGACATCTGAGGAATCATGCCAGGGAAATCCAAGATACGAGGTGATTCGTTTGCGGCCAATCGGCTTAACACTAAGTACTCTGAGGAATGTAGCCGGGCTATCACAAGGGGAGGTAGCGAAATGGCTAAGCGCAAAATACAAGCCTACAAAGGCAAGGGCCGTCTCCGATTGGGAACGGGGCAACGGTACACCTAATGCGGAGCATTTATTGTACTTATGCCAGCTATACCGGGTGGAAAATGTGCAAATGGTGTTCATGGGCAAAAAAGCCGGACTGAATGATTTGGGCATTCACAAATTACAGGAATACGCCACTTTGTTAGAAGAATCAGATAGGTATGCTTATACACCGGAGCCGGAAGCCCCGCGTATGCTGCGCTTGTATAGCCTCCCCGCATCGGCGGGCACAGGTTCATTTATAGACGGCGGCGATTACGAGATGATCGAAGTGGACGACACTGTTCCACATTCGGCGGATTTTGGCGTCCCGATAAGCGGCAACAGTATGTATCCGCGTTTCGCAGACCGTCAGGTGGTTTGGGTGCATGAGCAACCATCTGTTGAAAACGGTGAAATCGGCATTTTCTATTATGAAGGGGATTCATACATCAAGAAATTTGAGCAAGGTAGAAATGGGCTGTTGCTGGTTTCCATCAACCCGGAATACAAACCCATCCAAATCACCGATATTGATAGCTTCACGGTATTTGGAAAAGTGGTGGGATAGCACGGGCAAATACAACAATGCGGAAGGGGTTTCCAATGTGCGCACATATGATACTGATACCTCAGGATGAACTGGAACGTATCATCGCGGATATCAAGAACAATCTAAAAGCGGAGCAGGCCGACATTATGGCGGCTTATAAGGACGTGTACCCAAGAGCAAAAGTGCCGGTTGTTGTTTCGAGCAAGGATCAGCTTGAAGTGCAGGTGATGCAATGGGGCTATGCTGTGGCCTGGCAAAAGGATGTTGTGTACAATACGAAAATGGAAACGGCGCTTGGTTCCAAATCGAATATGTGGAGCGATTCCATACGGAATAGACGGTGCCTTGTACCCTCCTTCGGTTTTTTTGAGCCGCATAGCAAGGATACCCATCCCAGCCCTAAAACAGGCAAACCGATCAAAGATCAATACTATTTCCAAATACCCAGTATGGATGTTGCTTGGATGGCCGGAGTATTCGAGGATGAGCATTTCTCGGTCATGACAACGGCTCCGAATCAGTGGATGGAAAAGATTCATCCGCGTATGCCGGTTGTACTGCACCCTGATGAGCTTGATCTGTGGCTGCATGGAGATTACCCTTCGCTGGCGGGCCGGGAAAAAATACGGCTTAATAGCAGTAAAGTGGCGGCGTAATGGCGGAAAAAAATTTCAAGAGGGAACTGGATGATCATGATATCGGACAATGCCTTGCTTGATAACCTCGACAGAATCCGTACAACCGTATTGGGGATCAAGAGGATAAAGCAAAATCTTGATTTGAAATCCGATGATGCTGTAATATGGTGCCGGCAGCGAATTATGCAAGCTGATAGTATAATCAAGAAGGGCAAGAACTGGTATGTCTATTCTGATGATTTCATTATTACGGTTAACGCATACAGCTACACAATCATTACAGCGCACAAAAGGAACAAGCCATGAACTGGGAACCGTGGACGGGATGTTATAAGGTCAGCGACGGCTGTACATACTGCTATTATTATGGGCCGTACTCCAAACGTCACGGTCAGAATTCCATATCCAAGACCGATGATTTTAACAAACCTATCTCCAAGAACGCGAAAGGCACACTGAAGATACCAAGCGGAAAAATCGTCGCTACTTGCTTTGCCAGTGATTTTTTTATCGCGGAAGCAGACGAGTGGCGTACCGAGGCCTGGGCTATGATAAAGCAGCGCAACGACCTTGACTTTTTGGTACTAACGAAACGAATTGAACGGTTCCTTATTTCGCTACCCGCTGATTGGGGCGATGGCTACGATAATGTGAATATTGGTTGCACAGTCGAAAATCAAACCATGGCGGATTATCGGCTGCCGCTGTTTTTATCCTATCCGATCAAGCGTCGTTTTGTCGCCTGCGGGCCGATTTTAGGAGCCATTGACCTCTCACAATACCTTTGGGGAATTGAACATGTTACTGTCGGTGGCGAAACCGGTCGTGAAGCCCGGGAATGTGATTACAGATGGGTTTTAAGCATAAGAGAACAATGCGCTGCGAACGGCGTCACATTTTGGTTCAAAAACACAGGTTCATTGTTTATTAGGGACGGCGTGATTCTGAAAGTGAATCCATACAAACAAAGCAGTCTCGCCAAAGAAATTGGTATTAATATTGTAGGCGATAAAAGACTGTTTTAGCTGCATAGTAAGGAGTATGGCTGTGAAAAGCATCACTCGGCTATCATCCGGAGGAATCATCGCCAACTATCAATGCCCAGCCGCCTGCGGTCATTGCCTCTATGGTTGCTCACCACAAGCTGAACCGGGGTACATAGACAATGTGACCGCTGTAAGGATTTGCGATAACCTACTCAGATTAGGTTGTCGAAGCGTTCACATTGGCGGTGGGGAGCCATTCCTAAATACGGACGGACTTGTGAATCTCATAAAAGTCATTACCGGTAGTGGACTTGCGATTGACTATATAGAAACGAATGCCGCATGGATAACTGATGACGATGATCGCACCCGGCAGATTTTATCTAAAGTGCTTATCGCTGGCGGAAACTGCATTATGGTGTCTGCCGATCCGTTTCATATTGGTTTCATCCCATTCTGGAAACCGGAACGCTTGATCCGATTGCTAAAGAAAACAGGCGTTCCGTACTTCATTTGGCAGGAGCGGTATTTATCGATGCTTCGCAAACTCGACCCATCAAAGACATATGATAGTGACGATCTGCGCAATGTGTTTGGTTATGATGTTACAGGTCAGTGTGCCTATGACTACGGTATTGGTTTTAACGGCAGGGCGCTCAATCTTCTCAGGAAATACGGGAAGAGAAAGCCAGTAACCACGTTGTTGGAGTCATGCCCGGAGCTTCATAGCACAAGCCATTTTCATGTAGACTTTTTAGGGCGTTATATACCGCCCGGTTGTACCGGTATGGGGATACTCATTGAGGACGTTGGTAAGGAGCTCAAACCAGAGAAATACCCGGTCGTATCAAAGCTCATTGAGAACGGCGTGATTGCTTTGCTGGAATACGCCAGAGAGTTAGGCTATGCACCTGATCCGGAAGGATGTGTATCGAAATGTGAATTGTGCTTCACCATCCGAAAGCACCTGATAACGCAAGACAAGCAGGGGTATCCGGATTTAACGCCTGATCGTTTTTATTGGCAGAATTATTGATGGTTGAAACTCAGTTGACCTTTGCCTGTGTTGAGCGGATTCCACATACATCTTTTTATATCTTTTTTCTATTGAATGCGGACGGCACAAACCTATACGCTTCCTTTTTATCCATTTTCGTGATATACCGTGTGGCGATGCGTTCGCCGCAGTTCGGGCATAATATCGCTCCGTGGTACTGTGAAAAATCGATGGAACCGTCGATGATACGGTCATTGTACATCTTCACGAAGTTGCTCTCACCGACCTTCTGATACTTAGCGATGAAGCATTTGCAGTAAGCGCAGCTAACTTCCAAGATGTGGCTGCCCCTGACCTTTTTGCAGTTTGGGTTCTGATAAGTCTCCATCGGTTTCATCTGTCTACGTCCTCGAAATGAAAAATAGGTTGTTAATGGTCATTCATAATTTCACGGCTTGTCACGCTTTTCTGCCCTGCTTTTGGATTCAAATACCGTCTTGTATATGGGCATACTTCAATGCACTTTCCGCAGATGGTTATATTTCCGCCGAACCCTTGTTTGGCACGGCAGCGCGCTGTCTTGCGACATTTTATAGGGTCGAAGAACTCGTCACGGTACAAGCCCACTTCCCACGCTTTCCCCGATATCGCGTGTCCAGGGCAGTTATCCGCACACACCATGCAATCACCGCATCTCGACATGTTTATTGGTTGGGCAATAGGTAAAGGTACGTCGGTAAGGATTGACGACAGCCGAATCGCGGAGCCGTATTCATCTGTAACCAGCAACGCGCATTTACCAATCCAACCGATACCCGAGCGTGTCGCAATTGTTTTATGCGGCAGAGTAGTATTGTCGTTGCTCTCGCCGGAACCGACACACTCGCGGGTCTGCGCTATCGCTTTGTAACCCTTATCGCGGAGCAATTCGGCACCGCGAGTGACTATCATATCGAGCCGTTCGTTCAGCCTGTCGTACCACAAGCGGTATTCCTGTGTGGGGAGTTCGGCAATGCCGCGAATGACCTCAGGCGGGTATACGACCGCGACGCTAATACCGAAAGGCAGGCCATCGCGCACATCGGCAGGTAGTTCGCCAAGGTCGCCAAATTCAACGATGTCCGCTCCAAGCCGCAGCAGCTCAGTTTTCATTTTATGGGATAGTTCATTCATTCAGTCTCTTCCCGTCCCTTTACGATCTCAAACCGCTTCACGGTTTTGCCGTCCACTTCAATCAGGTTCTCCCACATAGAGAGAGGGCGAACCCAAGTGCCGCCCTCACCGTATAGAGCTTTGTAAATCACCATATCTTCGAGAGTTTCGCTGTGCTTGGCAAAACCGACGACTTCATATTGTTTACCTTTGTAATGGTTGTATACACCAAGCGGGATTGGCTTCATCTTTTTGCTTGTTCCTTTTTAATACGCAAGTGTACTTCATATATTATTATACAGAACCTAATGCGACACTTCAAGCGGACAAATGATTTGTATCTTAGTTGACCTTTGCCAGTGCCATCACAATTTGGCTGGCTGATTCCCAAAGTCTGTAAAGTTTTTGTCAAGTCTTCCAGATCTTCGGTATAGATTCGCCCTGTTTCGTTTACGCGCTTCGCCACCTGGTTAAGATTGTTGCTGCACCTTCTCAGCCGTGAAACCATTTCCCACGACTCCGGCAAATCCAGGTGCAATACATATCCATCTATTGCCATTTTGCGATGAATCCTCCTTGTACAATGATATTTGTTCCTTTCTACTATCGTAAAAACATATTGACTTTTTTGGATGTGATGGTATAATCCTTCATATCAACTATTTTTGATTTGAGGGTTGCGAATGAATGAAACTCATCTCGATAACGCCAGGGTCTTCAAAGCATTCTGCGATGAAACGCGTCTGATGGTACTTTCACTTCTGCAAAGTGGCGAAAAATGCGCCTGCGTGCTTATAGCCAAGCTAGAACTGGCACAGCCAACACTTTCTTATCACATGAAGATTCTTGTCGAGAGTGGAATCGTGTCACCGCGAAAAGAGGGCAAGTGGACGTACTACTCAATAAGCGAAGAAGGAAGCGATCATGCAGTCCGGCTGTTAAGGGCACTTACCAAAGTCCTGGTTGATGAAACTGATGATCTAAGTAAGGAGTGTTGCAGATGAGTCAGAGTTGTTGTAATCCGGGAAGCGGTTGTTGTGCTGAACCCCCTAAAGGATTTGAAACTGTTTCAGCTTCGCTATCCATAAAGGATGTTCTTGGCGGGTGGAAAGCCCGCTGGGGAATTGAGCGCATGAATTACAGGGTTGATCCTGGGCTGTATGCCGTAGGGAACCCCGATGGTGATTCGCCGGTGTTAGTCAGCGCAAATTATAAACTGACGTTCGACATGCTGCGGAAGAACCTCTCTGGTCTGGACTGCTGGCTGCTGATACTCGATACAAAGGGTGTCAACGTGTGGTGTGCGGCGGGAAAAGGTACTTTTGGAACGGACGAATTGGTGAATCGCATTGAAGCTGTAGGCCTTTCAGATATTGTGTCGCATAAAAAGCTGATATTGCCGCAGCTTGGCGCATCCGGTGTAAGCGCCCATGAGGTGCAGCGCCGCACGGGTTTTTCCATCTTATACGGCCCGGTTCGCGCACGAGACATCAAGGCTTTTATCGCTTCTGACTTCCGGGCAACAAGGGAAATGCGCCAAGTGCGTTTTACATTTAAGGACAGGCTCGTGCTTACACCCCTTGAATTTGTTGAAACATCGAAAAAGTCCATCATTATTTATGGGGTGTTGTTCCTGCTGAATCTATTCGCCGCCAAGCCGTTTGGCCTCAATGATTTCATTCTGCATGAGGGAGCGGTACTCGTGGGTACAGTACTCACGCCGATATTGCTACCCGTTGTGCCGGTCAGGGCTTTTTCCCTGAAAGGCTGGATCTTAGGGTCCTGCTGGACTGCGCCTGCCCTGTGGCTGGTCGGATGGTTCGGGCCGGGGACGTGGTTGCTGGCAGCCGGATACCTGCTCCTTCTTCCCTCTCTGGCAGCGTACCTTGCTATGAACTTTACGGGATGCTCCACATATACATCGCCATCCGGTGTATTGAAGGAAATGAAAATCGCGCTTCCGCCGATTATCGGCACTTCCGTTATCGGCATGGTACTGATACTCATTCACAGGCTGATTGGATAGGAGGGTATGAAATGGCGCTTAGGTATTTGGAAAACGTAGTAACCCTTGCGTACACAGAAGAAAAATGCATTGGTTGCGGCAAATGCCAGGAAGTCTGTCCGCATCGCGTTTTCGACGTTCAGGATAAAGCAGCGAGGATTGTCGATAGGGATGCGTGTATTGAATGCGGCGCTTGTGCGCTGAATTGTCCGGCAGAAGCAATTGAAGTGAATGCGGGTGTCGGCTGTGCGGCTGCAATTATCGCGAGCTGGTTTACAGGCAAAGAGCCGACTTGCGGTTGCGGCGACGATTGCAGCGATAGTGGCTGTTGTTAGGAGGGAGCGGTGAAATGGAATCAGCGAAAAACGAGGGTATTGGTTTCTTTGAACGCTATCTGACCGTGTGGGTTATTCTTTGCATGGCGGTTGGTATTGCGATTGGGAGGTATCTACCGGCCATTCCCGCTTTCCTTGGGCAATTTGAGTATGCCAATGTGTCTGTACCGATTGCGATATTGATCTGGCTCATGATTTATCCCATGATGCTGAAAGTGGATTTTCTGAGTATCAAGAATGTGAGGAAAAACCCGAAAGGGCTTTTTGTCACCTGGATCACAAATTGGCTCATCAAGCCGTTTACGATGTTTGGCATTGCCAGCCTTTTCTTCTATGTTCTGTTTGCCAATTTCATCACACCGGAATTGGCGAAAGACTATCTCGCAGGAGCCATACTGCTGGGAGCCGCGCCATGCACAGCGATGGTTTTTGTATGGAGCCATCTGACAAAGGGCAATCCTGCGTATACGGTAGTACAAGTAGCTACAAACGACTTGATCATCTTGATTGCTTTTACGCCAATCGTTGCGTTCCTGCTCGGTGTGGGCGGCGTAGCCATCCCTTGGGACACATTGATTTTATCGGTGGTGCTATTCGTAGTGATCCCACTGGCAGGCGGCATTATCACACGAAACGTTGTCACAAAAAGAAAGGGGCTTGAGCATTTCCAGAACAGTTTCATTCCAAGATTCGGTAACATCACCATCATCGGTCTGCTGCTCACGCTCGTAATAATCTTTTCATTTCAAGGCAATGTTATTTTGGAAAACCCGCTGCATATTGTTTTGATTGCAATTCCACTGGTGATACAGACGTTTATGATATTCTTTATCGCTTATGTCGCATGTAGATTGCTGAAGGTATCGCATGACATCGCTGCCCCAGCCGGGATGATCGGGGCGAGTAATTTTTTTGAACTTGCCGTAGCTGTTGCTATTTCGCTGTTTGGGGCAACCTCTCCCGTAGCATTGGCGACTATTGTGGGCGTATTGGTGGAAGTACCGGTGATGCTTACGCTGGTGCAGATCGCGAATCGGACAAAAAAATGGTTTGCATAATGAATGATCAGTGAAAGTAGCAAAACCAAGCATTTGTCAGGAGGAACGGCATGGATGCCATAAATTTCATCCTCGA
>Ga0082212_10008667_pt1 | contig 13240 bp, 10 predicted proteins | sample TergutNt197P3_FD_71548 | JGI IMG/M metagenome (GOLD analysis project Ga0082212, IMG submission 71548) | Neocapritermes taracua P3 segment gut microbial communities from Petit-Saut dam, French Guiana - Nt197 P3 | ecosystem: Host-associated > Arthropoda: Insects > Digestive system > Gut ... | reverse complement strand
CAATCCGGCAACGATTACCGCTCTGGCACAAGCCGGTACGATCTACTGGGCAGGTCGAAACAACGGAGTAGCAGAGGAACTCGCCCTGAAAACAAACGAGATCGCCCGACAGCGGAGCGATTTTCTGGAAGGCACCTACATGCTACATGGCGTAGAAGAGGTCATGCAACCGAACGATATGCTCGTGTTGATCGATCCCTTCGAGGCGGAATTCCCCCGGATTCAGCAGCGTTATGTCGATGCGCTCAAAATGAAGCCCATTGTGATTGCCTCGAAACCGACACCGTTCGACACGATTGTGATACCGGCTTTGAAGGGATACGATGCTTATCTCCAACTGTTTGCCGGTTGGAATTTGCTCGTGCAGATTGGCATTGCGCACAACCTCAATCTGGACAAGCCGGAGCGTGCCCGAAAGATCGGCAACGAATACACCGGCGGCTAAAACCGACCGGCATCCAGTTCGCTGATGTAGTCGTTTTGCATGGTGATGTCCGTGAGTGTGCCCGTACCGGTCAAGCCGCGCAAGCGGACTTCAATGCAACGTCCCGACTCGCTCCTTAACAGCACCGCCGCCGTGGATGTGGAGCCGTCGGGATAAAAGAAAATCGGCGACGACCAGATCATTCCGTCAGCACTTGCCGTTTCGCCGAGCCGCATTTCGTTGAGCATAACGGCTTCGATTTCCGAAGCGTTTTCTTCGACCCCCACCTCGCCGGGAACCGTTAATCCTAGATAAAATGCCGACCGCTCTTCGGCAACGACAATAGCATCGACGATGATGACCGTTGAGGGAAGTTCGACGATGGTTGCCGTGCCATCTGCTGTTACCAAATCGGGTTCACGCAGGATAAAATCTTGCACATCGCCGGTAAATCGTCCTTTTTCAAAGGGATCGAGTTCGTTATAGGCATCGAATCGTCTTGACGTTTGCCGGGAAGACAATCCTGCCGTAAAGTGGGCATCAAGCACTCGATCAATAATCAACGTGGAGCCTCCGAGTTTGTAACGTATGCAGAAGATTTGTCCGTCTTCCATTGCTTGAACGCGGGTTTCGAGCCATTCTCCGCGTATTTGGTCGGCGGAAGATTTTAGTTGTTGCATGGCAAGCGTTCCTCGCAACGCAGGCACTCCTAATGCTGCAATGGCAAGCAAAATGGTCAGTACCAGGATGACTTCAACGAGCGTGAAACCGATTTGTCGTGGCATGGAAAATGGAGGCTAACGATTGCTCTCCGTCATTTTATCATAACTCATCGCAAATGTTTAAGAGCGGCTATAACGAGCAGTAAAAAAACCAACGGCATGGTAACATTGCCCAAAACCGATATCAACCCCCATCGAAAAAATCGAGCGGTCTTCTGAAAAGTCCCAAACAAATCTCCTCCGTTTGGGGAATAACGAAGGAGCGGAGCGGTTGCAACACAAATACGGATCGTTTCACAAATTGATCCGGCATTTCACGTTGCTACGCTTTCGGCGTTCGTGTGTTTTCAATGCCTCACGACCATCGGTTTGATGAGTAATTCTTCCCGGCTCGGCAGTTTTGGGAACGGAGCGTGCGGTTCCGTTTGATACCAAAACGTCGTACTGGAAATATCATCTTCCAACGGCAAATAACGTCCTTCCGATTGCCAACCGAGAGCCTGCATCGTTACTTTCAGGTCTTTCTCGAACCGGACCGGATCAGTGATATGCCAGCGGTACATTCCGAATCGCTGTCCCGCTTTTTCGTACAGGTTATCCGGCATCACTTGAAGGAGACCGGCATACGGCGTACTGAACGGAATATATCTGCCATTACGATGGAAGTTGTATGAACCGCAAAAATAATCTTCGGTTCCTGTACCGGCAATGGTCGGAAATTCTTTGTCGCCGTCCATGTAAAATTTGATTTCCCCTTCACCCCACCAACCGGGGCTTCGGGATTCCCAAGCCATGTAAGTACCGACGTAATGTCCTTTGCCCTTCACGCCATCAAGAATGGTTACAACCTCTTTCGCTTTGAGCGGATTGACCCGGCGGTACTGAGCATGAAAATACGCCGCATTTTCCGGGACAGCACCAAGAACATAATTGATCTGGTAATAGATCGTACACTGCTCTTTGTTGAGATTCTCGATGGTAACTTTTGCCTTTTTGCGGAACGGCATTGTCCAATAGCAGTTGAATGCACTGCCCGGGTTGACGTTGACCATCAGCGAATTGTTTTGGGCGTATTCTTGCCAGCCGCAAGTGAAAAAGTCCGCCAGCGGACACTCGACCGAAGGAGTTTTTTCATCGTCCCAATAGAATCGGAGGATCATTTCGCGAGTGCGGTCCAGCGGAGCCGGTGTGAGCCAGATTTGCTGAATCGCACCGCTTCCTTTGATTTCCGCCAGTGGGAACTCTGTATTTCCGGGAATGTGGACAAACGGGGAAACTTTCCAACCTTGTCCGAGGTCTCTGGCGGCACCTTTGGCGGGACCATCAGTGGACATGGCGGCTTTCCCTTTTTCGCCGGTAAAATTCTCCGGCGAGATCGAACGTGTTTGGGCATCGGACAGAAGGTGCAACGAGGTTTGGTCCACCGACAAGCCGTCAAAGACCTGAGCAGAAGTTCGGGAACGGTTCGCCAAACCTCGCCAAGGCGATGTCTGTTGTGCCAAGGCGGTAACAGAGGACACGAGTAAAAGTGCTGTTAAAAAGGGAACAAGGCGGGAATGTCGCATCGTTTTTTCGGAGTAAAAGGTTGGAATATCAGCGGCATTGTAGTTTGCAGGAGGTAAAAGTCAAGAGCATACAAAATCTGCGCACCCAATACTCGTCCTCTTGACAGCCTCTACCGCCTGTTTTACAATGACCTCAGTGTCCCGGTGAGGGGCGTTACGTTTGGCGTTTCTTAACAAGTTTTACGGTTATGCTACGTTCGTTTTCTTCTTGTCTTATTTTTTTGTTTGTGTTCGGCATTTTATCGACGGCGTTGTACGGCGGAGAGAAACTTCCGAAAATTTTGATCGCAAAAGATGGGCGGTCATTTATCACTGAAAATGGTAAACCGTTCGTTCCATTCGGAGTGAACTACTTTCGCCCAGGAACAGGCTGGGCTCCGCAATTATGGAAAACGTTCGACGAAGCGGCATTTCGCGAAGATTTCGCACTGATGCGAGAAACCGGTATTAATTGTGTTCGCGTGTTTCTGACTTACGGTTCTTTCATGACGGAAAAAGGGAAAGTCGATCCCGAAGGCTTGGCGAAGTTCGATAAATTGCTTGACATTGCTGATGATTATGGTATTTACATTCACCCTGCCGGACCAGACCATTGGGAAGGACCCGGAATTTTGGGAAGTCAAGACAAAATCCAAGGACGATTCACAGATGATGAAGTTCTTGAAATGACGGTGCTGTTCTGGAAAGGATTTGCTACACGATACAAAGGACGCAATACCATTTTTGCATACGATTTGTTAAACGAGCCGGCTGTTCCGTGGGATGTGCCATCGATGCCACCGAAATGGAACAAATGGTTGCAAAATCGTTATCAGTCGGCGGAAAATTTTGCGAAACAAATAAATGTCCCCGTGGAAACAATAAACTGGGGAAACGAAGAAGCACCGAAGGATTTTACTAATCAGAAACTGATCCTTGACTATCAGCATTTTCGAGAAGAACTTGCCGACCACTGGACGAAGATTCAGGTTGAGGCGATCAAAAGTGTCGATCCCAACGTGTTGGTAACAGTGGGGTATATCCAATGGAGTGTCCCTACGGTACATCCTGGTTTGCAACACTATGCCGCATTCAAGCCCTCTCGGCAGGCACCTTATCTCGATTTCATGGAGTTTCATTTCTATCCATTGGCAACAGGGTTTTATCTATACGGAGAAGAAGACACGGCAAAAAATCTTGCTTATGTCGAATCGCTTGCCAAGGAAGTTGCTGCGACGGGAAAGCCGGTGGTGATTGCCGAGTTCGGTTGGTATGGTGGCGGACAACTTAAAAGTTCCCACCCGGATCAACCTCCCGCCTCGGAGGAACAGCAGGCAGATTGGAATGCGGCATTGATCGAAACCACAAAAGGTTTGGCTGTCGGTTGGCTGAATTGGGGATTCTTCGACATACCCGAGGCGAGAGATGTTTCGGAACTGTTGGGATTGTACACGGTGGAACGTAAGCCGAAAGTCTGGGGAACCGTGTTCAAAAAACTCTCTGAACGCTTGTCTGGGCAACAGATATTGCCGAAAACTCTGGGACCACGTCCCGTGCTGGACTGGGATTTGTTGATTTCCGACCCACAAGCGGCTTCGGCATTTTTGTCGGAGTATTGTGAGGCTTTTAAGAAAGACAAGCGCGTTGCCAACGAAAAGTGAGTGTTGCATTGCACTTCCCCCTTGTCCAGACAATCGTATCTGCACGGGTAATCCAGAAGACCGAGCCCAGGACAACCCACTGGGCTATTGTTTATTTTTTCAGCGTTTCACTCAGTGCTTTCTGCGTCATATAGCGAATGTTGTACACCGCCATCATTTCACCGGGAACCTTGTCGCCTTCATAGTATTTGAGGTTAACTTGCTCCGCATCTCCCATTCCCGTACCCGTGGCTCCTCGCGTACTCGTAACGGGTTCCCCGCGAAAAAAACCAATGGTGATGATTCCGAGTTGCTCCGTATAGTTTCGATGAACGGCAACAGACTGATCCGCGTCAACAATCTGAAACCGACCAACTGTTTGCTCTTTCGCATTGTAAAAACCCGCAATTCCAAAAGGTCCCCTCTGGTTCAAGACCCATGCCTTCGCATCGGACAGACTTGCTCGCGGAGCAATCACTTCGCTTTCTGAATTGGCTTCAACAATGTATGCACCTCTCGTTTGTAGCGTTTCCTTTTGCGACAGTGTGTTCAACCCATCGACAAGGATTCTTGAAAAAATGAGATCATTTGTCTTGTTTTCGATTTTAATAATATACTCTTCTCCTTTTTCCAGTGGCAGATAACAGTGATTACCCTCAATCTGCACTTTCCGTTCTTTGTACGGCGCATTAGGACGGTTGGAGTTGATTGGGCGTACCTCGAACCAGACCTTGAACGGCAGTGAAGTGTCTGCCATCGGATGCGGTTTATTTTGTTCGTTGTGGAATTGATTCAAGTTCTGGATTTGCGGAGCATTTGTAAGTCCGATGCCTTCTTCTGGAACATACGCGTGTCGCTGTGGCAACGTATTTGTATTTGAGGAAATGGCAAACTTACCGCTCGTATCGGTCATGCCGATTTCCGTAACACTCAATACCGCTACGCCTCCCGTTTGCGCCATATCGCTTTTGTCTTGTGTGTCAAGCAACTTTGTGTAGAGCGACACACCGGTTTTGCCGACAAGAGTCATTTGACCATCGACAAGCAATGGTATTTCTGAACCGCCGACGTTGATATTCTTCGTCTTTTCCGTTCCTAAATCTTCCGATGTAATACTTTTTGATGCCAGCAATTCGCGGAGGGCATTTTCAGAAATGACTTTGTAGCCGCTATTGTTCGCACGCGATTTTTTTGCCAAAGCATCCCGAAGTTGAGCACTTGCCCAACTGGGAAGTGTTCCATATTGGGGATCGAAAGTTTTATTGGAACCGGATGTAAAAACCGGTACACCGATTTGCGAAACTTTTTCCAACCGCACCCACAGATCAATTTGATCGGCAATATCGTCGATCAGCCGAGCAAGCGTAACAGCATGGAGCGGGAGTCTGAATCCTGCACCTGCCGATTCATTATGAACGACCGGGTGCTGATTTTGGTCAAGTGCAATTTTGGCAACGAGAGGGACGTTATTCTGCAAATACTGTACAATTTCTTCACAGGTAAGGGTACGGTCGCCGTCTAAATCTGCATGTCCCTTAAAGGCTTCAATGAGCCAGTAGGTGAACAAAGAATGCTTTGCGTCGCTCCAAAGCCAACTTTTTTCATCGCTACGACAACTTGCGATGGTTACGATGTCTTTCAAACCGGCGAAAGTTCCCGACATATCCCCACTGTTGATCTGCTCGAAATCAAAGTTTTTCGCAGTTCCAGCAAAACACGTGTCAATAAAAAGCATCTTGCTTTTGCCTTTGCATTGTCCGAACTGATCACGAATCCATTTGAGCGGGATCGCCGCCGTCTCGAAATTTTTCCGGTCAAAGTTTATCATTGCCAAATAAAAATTGCCGCTATCATCTTTAACGCCATGTCCAGAAAGATAAAGGATCGCTGTATCGTCGGCGGTAAGTCCTTTACACCAATTTTCGATTTTTCGCATGACCGATTCTTTTGCGGCATCCTCGCCAGTGTCATTGATTCCTGCCTCAGTATCAACACACACTTGAGGGACACAGTCGTAGCGAGCCGCAAGGATAACTTGGAATTTTTCAATGTCGTTTGTTGCAAAGTCGAGCGGGGCGATGTCATATTTTTCGATACTGACGAGCAGTGCTTTGAAGTTCGACTCCGCAGCAAATAGTGCGAACGAAGTCATCCAAAAGGCAAAAAGTGTGAAAATCGTGCGTCTCATTGATAATCCTTTCGTAAAAAAGTATCGAAAAGAGAAATTTCGGAACATTCTAAACTGTCTATGCTATTTTTCAAGTAATGGCGACAAAAACAGTTGCAGTTTGCGGGTAAAGGTTGAGGGCAGTACCGAGTAAGAGACGAATACACTCAAACAGTAAAAACGTATGGAGGACGTTCCAATACGTCACTCATTCCATAAAGACCGGCAGGTTTACCGTGCAAAAACTTCGCAGCGGCTAGTGCTCCTGACGCGTAACAGTCCCGATTCGATGCCTTAACCGTTACTTCCAGCGTTTCTCCGGACAAACCGAACAGAATCGTGTGTTTTCCCGGATTGTCACCAATCCGCACAGCATGATAGCCGATTTCATTCCGCTTCCGCTTGCCGAGGTCCCCGTGCCGACCGTGCTGTTGCTCCGAAAGATTCATTTTATCGGCGATCAGTTGTCCGAATTTCAGTGCCGTTCCGCTCGGAGCATCAACCTTGAATCGGTGATGCTTTTCGATGATTTCCACATCGACATCCTTTCCGATCAACGCCTGGGCGACAGATTCGCAGAGTTTCATCGCCAAATTGACGGTCATACTCATACTCGGCGACCAGAGAACCGGGATTTTTTCAGCGGCTTCCCGAAGGCGTACCGTTTGCTCCGGCAAAAGTCCCGTCGTTGCAAAAACCAACGGAATTTGCAGTTCGGTGCAACGCCGGATGAGCGAGTCCATTCCCTTTGGGGAGGAAAAGTCGATCAATACGTCGACATTTTTTGCAAGTTCGGCAGTCAGCGGAATGCCAAGCGTACCGGCACCGGCGATTTCTCCGGCATCTCTGCCCAGTTGCGGGTGTTCAGCAACTTCCAGTGCCGACGTGAGTTCCAAATCGGCATCCGCCACTGTCAAAGCAATGAGTCGAAGCCCCATCCGCCCCGCCGCCCCATTGATTCCAATACGTATCTTTGCCATACGCCGAATTCTAACGAGTGCCTCCCAAAATAAAAGGGGGCACTCAATATAGCAGACCCGTTGATGCCCTCAATCGTATACGTCGTTGGCGGACTCATACGGTGCGCTACGTGCCTGCAATACTGGTGCGGTATTGACAGCATGCCGTACCCATTCTTTCTCTCGTCAGTCTGCCCGTTTAGGTACTGGACGATTGCCGAGGAAAAGACATTGCGTAAATATTGAAAAAACAACGAACTACACAGTTGAGTTCTCTCCGTCTGATATTGCGTCTCTTCCGCCGTCGAGACCGTTCGTGTTAATCCAGTCCGATCCTTTTGAGCAACCAATAGGTAAAGAAGCCCGCCGCCACGAGACCGACACCGAAAAGCGAATAACCGATCAGTTGGAGATACGGATCAAAAGGTTGTTCCGGTCCCCTGATAAACCCGCTCACAAACTCCGAGTACTCCGACATGCCGAAAACGCTTGCAATGACGTTGAGCGGCAAAAAGATGACCGTCAAAATCGTCAACCGCTTCATCAGTAGGTTCAAATTGTTGTTGATGACACCCGTCCGGGCATCCATCAATCCGCCGAGAATGACCGAATAGATTTCCGCCTGTTTGTAACACTGTGCGTTATCGACACTCAAATCCTCCAACAATTCGTTGTGTTCTGCCGTGAATCCGATCTTCGCCGAATATCCACGCAACCGGTCGATCAATGTGTTATTTGCAGAAATTGCGCTCATGTAATATGTCATGCTCTGATTCAGTTTGAACAGATGCAGCAACTGTCTGTTATCCATCGTCTTGTTGACTTTTTCTTCCAGTTCGTTGACGAGCATGTGAATATTTGCAGAAATTGCGCTCATGTAATATGTCATGCTCTGATTCAGTTTGAACAGATGCAGCAACTGTCTGTTATCCATCGTCTTGTTGACTTTTTCTTCCAGTTCGTTGACGAGCATGTGAATGGTCCGAATGTGGCTCAAAAATTGCGAAACCGACCGGGCGAGCAGGCGAACCAAGAGTTCGGGCAAGCCGCCGATGATGTTGGACGTGTCTTTGCCGTGGTCAAAAATCGTTACATCATCGCTCATGACGGCAACCAAATGATCCTCGAACAGATAGAGTCCCATGGACGACACGCGAAACAGAAAATTGTCTTCCGCCGAGTAATGTTTTGGCCGTTTGAAAATGACGGCAGCGTGGTCCGGCTCAAATTCAACTCGGGAAAGTTCATCCGGGTCGAGCGCACTTGCCAGAGTGTGTTCGTCGAGATTCAGCTCTCCGATGAGATACATACGTTCCGTCTCGTTGGGATCGACGAAAACTTGAATGATGGAGTTCACGTCTTCGGTAGGCACAAGCCTGCCACCGATAATATCGTAATTCGCTTTCATGTGCGTAGATAAAAATAGATGCGGGATATTCTACTGGAAACGGTAAAATTTGCAATGTCGGCTTGTTTCTGATGGTTGACGTTGTACAATTGGCGAATGGGCGGCAAAAACGCAAGCGTTGTTTTGACGAGGAAAAATGATCCCTGAACTTTTATCTCCTGCCGGCTCCGAAGAATGTTTGTACGCCGCCATTGAAAGCGGTGCCGATGCCGTCTATTTTGGACTCGCCAAACCGCACAACTTTAATGCTCGCGGTCGTGCCGAAAACATTCCGCTCGAAAAACTCGGCGGTACGATGACCACGCTCCACCGGCGCGGCGTAAAAGGTTATCTGACTCTCAACACGCTTGTTCACTTCGATGAACTGCCTGCTGTGGAGCCGTTGCTCTGGGAAGCGATTACCGCCCAGATCGACGCAGTCATCGTACAAGACATCGGCGTAGCGGTATTAGCCCAGCGGCTCTGTCCCGACCTGCCGTTGCACGCTTCGACGCAAATGAGTTTGACTTCTGCCGCCGCCATTGAGCAAGCCGCCACGCTGGGAATCCGCCGAGTCATTTTGCCGCGTGAACTTTCGATCAAGCAGATCGGCGAACTGCGGCGGAGCACCGAGGTCGAACTCGAATGTTTTATTCACGGAGCGTTGTGTATTAGTTATTCCGGTCAGTGTTACGCCAGTCTCGGTCTTGGCGGCCGCAGTGCCAATCGGGGATGCTGTGCCCAGCCGTGCCGATTGCCTTATTCCGTTGTACAAACCAAAACGAAACAAAAGCCGATTTTGAGTCCGCACGACTTTGCCGCTCTGCCGCTCTTGCCGAAATTGATTGCCGCAGGAATTCATGCCTTCAAGATCGAAGGACGGCTCAAACCGCCGGAGTACGTTGCCGAAGTAACGAGGATCTATCGGGAAGCAATTGATCACTTTGCGGGTAATGGTAGGGATGAATCTTTAGGCATAAAAAACTCTTGCAGAAAATCGTGATTACTGCCCCGCAGGTACAAGTATCTGTTACAAGCGAAGTATGCAGGATTCTCAAGGGGCGCCAACCTTTGATGCACCCTAATCAATCCATCGCATTTTTGCAAAATTCGGAATTAACGCCAATTTTGTGCCGGGAATACGAAGTCCGTGGGGCCAAAAAACGAGAACTGCCTCGCCAATCAAGTATTTCCGATCCACGTAATGCGGTATTTTGTCCTCCGTCCAGAGTCGGCTGTCCTTGCTCTGGGCACTGTTGTCGCCGCACATTAAAAATTGATCTTTCTCCAACTTGAACATCGTTTGACGTGTTTTGCCGAAATCCTTCCAATATGCCGGGGTCGAAAGAATTGTCCTGACATTTTCTTCATCATAGGCAAAACCATAACGGAACGGCGAATTGACCAAATCGCAATGAGCCTCATTCCGGGTCATTTCATTGCAGGAAATATAGTACAAATTCCGCATAATTTTGAGGTGTTCGACATACACCCTGCCGTTTTGCACACCGATTGCCGCCGGTTCCAAATCGAGTTCCGTCGGACTCCGATCCCGCGACAATGGACCGTCATCGTAGCAGAGATGGTCGTAACGTCCTCTGCCTTGTGTATCAATTTCCTTACCGTCAACAATGAGCCGCATTTCTTCATCCACGTTGCAAAACATGATGTCCTGAACACGATCCGACCGAATCGGTACGCTTACGCTGAACGGCTCGAATTCGGAAACTTCAGGAATAGAAAAAATGGCTTTCCCATCGATATAGTCGAGGTCGCATTGAAAATTGATCCCGCCTTTCACTAATCGAAACGAAACGGTTTTTCTATCTTCACACCCAAGCGTACATCGTATTGCCAGATCGCCGACCCAATTTAAGCCGAGTCCATCGGAGGCTCTCCGGCACATTTGTACTTCGCCGTTCTGCTCCGTTTCGACATTATAGACCTCACGGCGCGGTCCCGAAGGGTATTGGATTATATTCGTATTGTAAGCGACGGTATCGGTAATCAGTTGCGGAACTCCTGTCGGATTACGTTCCGGCAATTCGCTTTGCATCAGTTGATACCAATCCGAGGTCGTAGCGGTAATGTACCGGAATTTCAACCACGATGTTTCATTATTGCCTGTTCCGGTGAAGGATTTATAATCATCGGAGCGTTGCCAACATTCATCGCCGCTGTACCACCGTGTCTTCCAGCCGAGTTTGTGGATTGCCGGGACAACGTAATCGTTGTCGTCCACTGGACGCATCATCGAAAGCAGCGCACGGAGCGGCTTGCGTTGAATTTCAAAATGCTCCGCGCCGTCTTTTTGTACGAACACCTGTCCGTTGCGGAGCATGACGGTTTCGTTTTCGAGACCGACACACCGCTTGATGTAATTGACCTGCGGCGTGGCAGGATAGCGGAACACAGTTACGTGCCATCGGCTCGGTTCTCGGAAACTAAATAAGTATTTATTCACGAAGATCCGGTCGCCGTTGAAGGACATATGCGTTTGACCGGCAATGTTGTCTTCACCGACGTACATCGTGTATTGGCACTGCGGACAGGTTCCGCTGATGACGCTAGGTAATTCATTTTTTGCACGCAGACGTTCCTGACCGTCATTCGACTCTTGGCTGGCACTGAGTTGAAAGGGATAACCGCACACTTCGCAATTCACATCTTTGTGCCGTCCCATCAGGGTCGAAGCCATCGAGCCGGTCGGAATGCAGTACAGTTCGACGATAAATGCCTTGAAAAGAAAAGCCAAGACGAGGGCGATGCCCAGTGCTTCGATTGTTTCCCGAGTGGTGCGGAACGAATTGGCTGGTTCGTTATTCTGTCGAGTTTCAGATTCGGATTTATTCATGTCCGAATGATACCGTTAAAACCGTTTTTCGTCAACAATGGACTGTAAAACACCGGATGCCATGAGGGGGGCTTTTCCCCGCCTTCTTTTTTTTGTACAATAACTCCCACTGGTCGGACATTTCGGAAGAACCGGTGCCTTGGAGGGGATTGCCCCTGTACAATTCCACCGAAAATCTGGTACAATGCCTGCCAGTAAACTTGTCAAACTGACTAACACTAACCCCTAACTAGGAGACTTTTCTGTGAACAAACTTGCTCGCATCGCCGTTCTTTGCTTCGTTATCGCCCTCGTTTTCGCACCGGCAGCGATTCTTGCTGCGGATGGTGCTACCATCGAAAAATCGTCAATGGGATACCTCGGTATCAGTATCGGTGCCGGTCTGGCTGCCATCGGCGGTGGTATCGGTATCGGTCTGCTGGGTGCCAGCGTGGTCGATGCCTCTGCACGACAACCCGAAATGCAGGGAAAACTCATCACCACGATGTTCATCGCCGCCGCTCTCATCGAAGGGCTTGCGCTGTTCGCCATCGTTATCTGCATGTTGTGTCTGTTTATGTAGGAGCAAGAATAAAGGAGTGAGGAGAGAGGAGTTAGAATACGGTGAAATTCTGTCTCCTGTCTCCTAACTCCTGACTCCTCACGATTAACCCTAACCTTATACATCATCATGACCCGTACTTTTTACATTGCGGTTACCGTAGTCCTTTTCGTTTTGTTCGCCGCCGCACCCCAATGCGTCTTGGCAGTAGAGGAGGGACATAGTGCCGATCCAAGTTTGAGTCCGATTGAATGGAAAACCGATACGGCGGTTTGGACGCTCGTCATTTTTCTGTCCGTCTTTGGCATCCTTTATAAATTCGCCTTCGGACCGATTACGAAAGCGTTGGACGAGCGGGAACAAGGAATTCTCGACAACATTGCTTCGGCACGCAAACAAAATGACGAAGCCAAAGACTTACTGAAACAGTACACGGAGAAATTGGATGCCTCGAAAGAGGAAGTGCGGCAGATTATCGAAGCCGCCAAACAAGATGCCCAGCGTCAGGCGGAAGACATTGTGGTGAAGGCGCGGGAAGCCGCTGGTTTAGAACGTGACCGGGCAATGAAGGAGATCGAAAGTGCGACGGCATCGGCTCTGCAAAGCATTGCGGAACGTGGAGCGGTGTTGGCAACGAGTCTCGCCGGAAAAATGATTCGTGCCGAAGTCAAGCCGGAACAACACCGCAATTTGATCGATACCGCTCTCCAAGAATTCATTACTCGAGGATAAAGTGGTGCGCAGAAAGTCTGGAATTCCAGACTCCATTGGTTGGTGAGATTTCTCCCTGCGCTCCGCTACGGTCGAAATGACAACCCATCTTACCAACTTGTCGACGGACTGGCTTGACGTTCGGCAGACTCTGTGCTAGTTTTCAGTGAAATAACCATTTGAGGAAACATGAACATTCACGATTACTGTATTGATTTGGCAAACCGGGCAAAGTCGGCATCGCTTCGTATGACCAGCGTCAGCGGTGCGCAGAAAAACGCTTGGCTGGAA
>Ga0082212_10008666_pt1 | contig 13241 bp, 9 predicted proteins | sample TergutNt197P3_FD_71548 | JGI IMG/M metagenome (GOLD analysis project Ga0082212, IMG submission 71548) | Neocapritermes taracua P3 segment gut microbial communities from Petit-Saut dam, French Guiana - Nt197 P3 | ecosystem: Host-associated > Arthropoda: Insects > Digestive system > Gut ... | reverse complement strand
TCCCCTTTAAATCTTTTTATGAAATAGTTCGCCACGCTTTTTGTATCTTTGCATAAATTATGAGCTTCGGGTAGCAGCAGATTAGATGTTATGAATAACAACAAGGTTTGGGAAATAAAATCACATGGTGATATTAATGATATCAAACATTTATCGGCGGCATTAAATGTAAGTATGGTCATTGCAAATCTTTTGGTTCAAAGAGGCATAAAAACATTTAATGAAGCCAGAACTTTCTTTCGCCCACGCCTTGCCGACTTGCACGATCCCTATCTGATGAAAGATATGGACAAAGCTGTGGAACGCCTCGAAAAAGCCATTGATAATCAGGAAAAAATATTGATCTATGGCGATTACGATGTGGATGGAACAACATCGGTGGCCATGATGTATATCTTCCTGAAAGAATATATCGACAACCTTGAATTTTACATACCCGACCGTTACACCGAAGGATACGGCATTTCGCCCCGCAGTATTGAATATGCAGCGGAAAATAATGTTTCGCTGGTTATCGTGCTCGATTGCGGAATAAAAGCCGTCGAAAAAATCAGGCAAGCCAAGCAAAAAGGCGTCGACTTCATCATTTGCGACCATCATAATCCCAGCGATAAGATACCTGACGCTGTTGCCGTTCTCGACCCCAAACGTCCTGACTGCAAATACCCGTATAAAGAACTATCGGGATGCGGCGTAGGTTTCAAGCTGCTTCAGGCGTTCACCGATAAGAATAACCTCGACAAAGAAAAACTCTATTCGTTGCTCGATTTGATCGTTGTCAGCATCGCCTCCGATATTGTGCCCATAACGGGAGAAAACCGCGTTTTGGCATGGTACGGGTTGAAAAAACTAAATACCAATCCCGGGTTGGGACTGCAAACCATTATCAATCTGTCGGGTTTGAAAATGGGCGCGATCAATATCAGCGACATTGTTTTCAAAATTGGCCCTCGCCTGAATGCTTCCGGGCGCATTGAGCACGGCAAAAAATCGGTTCAGATTATGGTTTCGGCCGACGAAGCGCGTTCCGATGCCCTGGGCGACGAAATAGACTCATACAACGAAATCAGAAAAACCCTCGACAGGGATATTACCCAAGACGCTCTTGACATGATCTCGAACGATGAGGAGATGAAAAATAGAAACAGTACCGTGATTTATAACCGCGACTGGCACAAGGGAGTTGTGGGAATTGTTGCGTCGCGCCTGACAGAAATTTTCAACCGCCCTACCGTTGTACTCACTGAATCGAACGGTATGGCAACCGGCTCGGCACGCTCGGTAAAAGATTTCGACTTGTATGAAACCATTGGCCTGTGCAGCGATCTGCTCGAGTCGTATGGCGGGCATATGTTTGCCGCCGGACTCACTCTGAAAATTGAAAATATCTCCGAATTTGCCCGTCGCTTCGAAGATATCGTTACGACAACATTGGCGGGAAGGCCCCAACTTCAATCCATAGAAGTGGACTCGCGCATCCCGCTGCACGAAATAACGCCCCGTTTCTATCGGTTGCTAAAGCAATTTGAACCTTTCGGGCCGCATAACATGCAGCCGATTTTTATTTCCGAAGATGTGATTGATGCAGGCACAAGCCGACTGGTGGGTAAAAACTCGGAACACATAAAACTCGATCTGATGGAACCTGACGATTCATCCACCGTTTATGCCGGTATCGCTTTTAATATGGCCGACAAATTTCCGCTCATCAAATCGGGAATGCCCTTCGACATTTGTTACTCGATTGCCATCAACGAATTCAGGGGAAAAACCAATTTACAACTGTATGTCAGAGATATACGCATCAAGGATATTTAATAAACTGAAGCTGTGCTTTCACTTCAACGGGAAAAGCCTTTTTCCTGCAACAGCTTTATAACGATGCCGATTTGCTGTACACGGCTTTCCAAAATTTTAAAATCAATTTTATCCATTGTGTCGTCGGGCTTATGGTAATCGTTGTGCATACCCCCAAAAAACAGGATAGAAGGGACGCCCCGCTTCACAAAATTGTGGCTGTCGGAGCGGGAAGAAAGGCTTCCAAAACCGGAGCCGTTTCCAGAATAATCGAACGAACAGGCATGATAAAGACGATCGGCTTCTCTGACAAGGCTATCAAGCGCTTCCGGCTGATTATCGCTTATGCAATAGAGGTATCGGCAATCTGTATGTTTTCCGTCGCACCGCGAAATCATGTCGATGTTGAGATTGCAGATAACCTTTTGCGGGTCGAAACCGGATTGACTGACATGATAATAAGAGCCCAACAAGCCGCTTTCTTCGGCTGACGTTGCCAGAAAAAGCATCGTATATTTCAGGTTTTCGCAGAGGGAGAATTCTTCGGCAAGCTCGAGCAGCGCGGCGACGCCCGACGCGTTGTCGTCGGCGCCCGGGTAAAAAAGGTTTCCCTCCTTTCCCAGATGATCGTAATGCGCTGATACAATAATGACTGTGTCGGTTTCGCCTCGCACTATTCCGACCACATTGGCTGTTTCTATTTCGTTTTCGATTCTTTCAAATTTAACTTTGATTGCAACTGCGGGCACAGCGTCGGCCTTTCCTTTTTTAGCCAGTTTGATCAGTTTATTTTTTGGCAATCCCATTATATTTTTCAATTCCGTTCCGGGAATGATGATGTTGGACAATGAATCGAGAAGGGCTTTGGGTTGCGGGGCGAGCGCCAGCGTGTCACGATATTCAGAAATTGTATATTTTTTTGCGTTACAATGTTCTTTGAGCGTGCGTTTCATACTTTCGAAACGTCTGTCGTCGGTATGGAAAACAATGAGCCCTGCGGCATTTCTCCGACTGAGCCTTTCTTCGATGCCGAATTTGTCTTTGAGTTTCAGCAGGAAAACCAGAACATAACGGTTTTCCACATCAATGCGATCCAGTTCCTCCTGCGTGCCGAATCCGCCGAAAACCACTTCTTTTTCCGTTTCTTCATTCTGCGTATTCCTGTTCTGTAACAACATTTTATCGAAATTCCACAGCGTTTTGCCATTTTGCGTTTTTATATATATGTCGTTCCAATAGCTCTGGCTCAGGGAGAATTTCTCTAAATAACCGTCGCCAGAAAAGGGCTCCAGTTGCAGGACAGCAAACCTGTCGGCAATAAATTCCTGCGCTTTTTTGTGTCCCTGAGTATCGACGCCTCTGCCTTCAAAAGAAGCCGAAGTAAGCGTTTTTACAAAAAATTTCAGCTCCTCCCTGTCGATTTTTGAAGCAATTTCCTGCCCAAAACTTTGAAACGATAAAATGAAAAGCAGAACCGGCAAAAAAATTTTCATACTGACGGAATTGCAGGGTTATAATTTTCAAAAAATGTGTTGTTAATCTTATTGGAAAGTAAGTCGTTATCTGTCAATATCATGAAATGTTTTTGATGCCCCATTTTTCACCTAACTGCTTTGCATAGCGCTTTTTAGGTTTTTTAGCAATTAGTTTCCCATGTCCGAAAGGAACTTGATGCGCATCAATCTGATGTGGTCGCTGGTGAAATCGCTTTCACCCAGTTCGGCCACGGCGTTTTCAATGGAATCGGTTTCGGCTTCGCGAAAATATTCGAATATGTCGTCCTGATACTCTTCTTCGAGTATTTCGTTGATATAATAATCGATATTGATTCGGGTTCCGGAGTGCACGATGGCTTCAATTTCGGTAAGCAGGTCTGAAAATTCCATTCCTTTGGCATCGGCGATGTCTTCCAGCGACAATTTCCTGTCGATGCTTTGTATGATGTAAACTTTCAATTTCGATTTGTTGGCCACCGAGCGTACCACCATATCCTGAGGACGTTCTATCTCATTTTCTTCGACATATTTTTTTATCAGCGCCACGAAATCTTTGCCGTAACGTTGCGCTTTCCCCTGACCTACGCCTTGTATTTTCTGCAATTCATCGAGCGAGATGGGATACTGAATCGACATGTCGGCCAACGACGGGTCTTGAAAAATGACGTAGGGCGGGAGGTCGGCTTTTTTGGCTATTGATTTCCGCAAATCCCTAAGCATGTTGAACAGTTCGGGATCGCCGCCCGAGCCGCCGGTGGGCGCGCCTGCCACGGAGTCTTCTTCTTCGTCGTCGAAGCGCTGGTTGACCACAAGCTGGAAAGGCTGCGGGTTTTTCAGAAATTCGTGTCCGGCGTTAGTGACCTGCAAAATGCCGTAGTTTTCTATGTCTTTATTGAAAAGCCCTGCGACCATCGACTGGCGCACCACGGCATTCCAGAAATGCTCGTCGTGGTCTTCGCCGTTGCCGAAAGCTTCCAGCGTGTCGTGGCGGAACGATTTAACGGCAGCGGTCGATTTTCCCGTGAGGATGTCAATAAGGTGTTCGGCTTTGTATTTTTCCTTTACTTCGAGGATGGCCTCAAGCAGGCGGACGATTTCGTCGCTGGCTTCGATATATTTCTTTGGATTGAGGCAGTTGTCGCAGTTGGCGCAATTTTCTTCTTCATATTTTTCACCGAAATAGTGCAGCAGGATAATCCGTCGGCATATGGCGGTTTCGGCGTAGGAAACCGTGTCGAGCAGCAATTGCCTTCCTATTTCCTGTTCGGCCACCGGTTTGCCGTTCATGAATTTGTCGAGTTTCTGAATATCCTTGTAGCTGTAAAAAGTGATGCATTTTCCTTCGCCGCCGTCGCGTCCCGCGCGTCCCGTTTCTTGATAGTAGCCTTCGAGGCTTTTGGGAATGTCGTAGTGAACCACAAAACGCACGTCGGGTTTGTCGATGCCCATGCCGAATGCAATGGTAGCCACCATGACATCCACTTCTTCCATCAGGAATTTATCTTGGTTTGTGGAGCGGGTTTGCGCATCCATACCGGCATGATATGGCAATACTTTGATGCCGTTTATGCTCAGTATTTCGGCAAGTTCTTCCACTTTTTTGCGGCTGAGGCAATAGATAATGCCCGATTTTCCTGCGTTTTCCTTAATAAACCGGATGAGCTGGTTTTCGGGTTTTACTTTCGGCCTGATTTCATAGTACAGGTTGGGCCTGTTAAAAGAAGCTTTAAAAACTTTTGCATCCAGGATACCCAGATTTTTCTGAATGTCGTGCTGTACTTTGGCGGTGGCTGTAGCCGTCAGGGCAACAACGGGCGCCTCGCCGATTTCATGAATGATGGGGCGTATGCGCCTGTATTCAGGCCTGAAGTCGTGCCCCCATTCCGATATGCAATGCGCCTCGTCGACGGCGTAAAACGAAATTTTCACATTCTTCAGAAATTCGATATTTTCCTCCTTGGTGAGCGATTCCGGAGCCACATAAAGCAATTTTGTTTTGCCCGACAAAATATCTTCTTTAACCTCCTGAATGGCCAGTTTCGTCAACGAAGAGTTTAGAAAATGGGCTATGTTGTCCTCGGTTGATATGCCGCGAATGGAATCTACCTGGTTTTTCATCAAGGCGATGAGCGGCGAGATCACAATGGCCGTGCCTTCCATAATGAGCGCAGGAAGCTGGTAAATTAGCGACTTGCCGCCACCGGTGGGCATGAGCACAAATGTATTGTTGCCTTCGAGGATGCTGTCGATGGCTTCTTCCTGTTCGCCTTTAAATCGATCGAACCCGAAAAATTTCTGCAAATGATCTGTTAACGACAAAGATTTCGACATTATTTTTTCAATTTGACTGACATCCGCAGGACTCCGAACCCCATTTTCCGTTTAGGCGATTAATTATAAATTATTTTGTAATAAATTTACAATCAGCCATAAACATAAATCTTCAGAAATTCCGTCAGACATCTTAATATTTCTAATTTAAATCTCCTCAAATATCAATTTGGGGGTATCTAAATTAAATAAAGTTAAGGAAAGTGCAAAATAATGTTTGATTTTTTATTACCCTATGCGATTTTTTATGCCTGAACTAAAAACATAAATGTTTCAATCTGCTTATAATCAGCATTTTGATGGCGGTATTTTCCGTGCAGTTTTTTTATGAAAATCGATCACGTATCGTTAAATTTGCGATTCGCCATTTACTGCTTTTATAGATTGTCAATTGTCTTCGTCACTCATTTTTATTGTCTTACAGCTTTTGCCGCTCTTTTGGCTTTTATTTCCTTTAATGATTAATTTTGCGTTTTTTAATTGTTTATGCCTACTTTTTTATTCGATAAAGTCATTTTCGGGCCGATTGTAAGCCGTCGGCTTGGTACTTCATTGGGAATAAATTTGTTGCCTGTTTCGTCGAAGCTGTGCAGTTTCAACTGCATTTATTGCGAATGTGGCCTGAATCCGCGGCGGCGCGAGCAAAAATCGAAACTGCCAATGCGCGGCGAGGTGCGAGAAAAACTGGAAGCAAAACTCCGCAACATGCAAGCCGAAAATCAACCACCCGACGTGATTACCTTTGCCGGAAACGGCGAGCCAACCCTGCATCCCGATTTTGCCAGCATTGTCGACGACGCCCTTGATTTAAGAAACCGTTTTGCACCGACAGCAAAAATCGCCGTCTTGTCGAATGCAACCATGCTGCACCGCGACGACGTGTTCAATGCTTTGCTGAAAGTGGACGACAATATTCTCAAACTCGATTCAGCAATGGAAAACACAATCCGCTTGATAGATTGTCCGACGGCGGCGTTCAGTTTGGAAAAACTGATTGCGCAACTCATACGCTTCAACGGGAGGCTGATTATCCAAACCATGTTTATCCGTGGAGTCTGGAAGGGCGAGACCATTGATAACACTACGCAAAAAGAGGTGGACGAATGGATCAAGCTCATGGAAAAAATAGCGCCTCGGCAAGTGATGATTTATTCGATTGACCGCGATACGCCCATCGAAACACTGGAAAAAACGCCGCTTGACGAATTGGAAAAAATTGCCGGGCAACTGAGGAAAAAAGGAATAGATGTGCAGGTTTCAGGCTGACGGCGGCCGGAAATTGCCGAACAGGGCTTTCAAAGTTTGTAATCTTTTTGAATTAGGAATAAATTGCATTATGAATGACAATAAAAAAACAGGCCGCTACGAGCGGATATATGAACAACTGCAACAACTGACCGCCAAAAGCGGCGATATCTATTCGTGTATGGCCACCATTGCGGCTGTGTTGCATCACAAAATGGACTATTTTTTCTGGACGGGTTTTTATATGCTTGTCGACGGTGAACTCACCGTGCGCAACTATCAGGGGCCGGTGGCATGCCAAGTTCTCGAAAAAAACAAAGGCGTTTGCTGGGCGGCTGTCAACAAAGGCAAAACCGTGATTGTGGACGATGTGCATCTGTTTCCCGAACATATCGCCTGCGATTCGCGTTCCAATTCCGAGATTGTGGTTCCGCTTCGCAACGCTGACGCCGAAATCGTAGGCGTTCTCGATGTGGATAGCAGCGAAAAAGCTTCTTTCAACGAAATCGACAAAGAATGGCTCGAAAAAATTGTGGCGCTGGTTTTTGCGTAGAATTCGGAAAAAGTACTGAACCTTAATGATATTGCAGTATACTGCCATTGTTGGTCAATACTTCTCCGCCTGTGCACCGAAGTCCGTTGGTATTCAAATTTTCGATCTCTCCATTGTTCAATATGAGCGGAAACGGCTCCGGCAATAGATTTTCCTGTACGATATTGCTCAGAGACAGGTCTTCAATCTTTGCCCCTTTATCAATGCCAATGGTTTCAATGGCAACATTTGTTTCCTTGCGGTAAACATTTTCGATGCTGAGATTTTTGACTGTGAGTCCGCGTTGCACCCAGATAAACGGATACACTTTTGAGCCGTCCTTCCGATATACCGAATGTCTTGGCGCTTTTGAGGCAAAGATGTTTTTCAGGACGATTCCGTCAAAATACCCGTTCGTTCCCGCATAATATTTGGTTACGCCGATACAGTACTGATAATATGTGCCGTAAACATTGCTGATGGAAACACGCTCCACAGGATGGTTGGCTGACAAAAGTCGAACGGCGCTGTGGCAGTCGTCGGCAAACAGTCCGTCAACCTGTATGTCGGTAATTGGTCCGGGAACTTCTCCTTCGTCGGCATTGATGGCAACCATATCATCAAAACAACTGCCTTTAAGATTGCGAATCACGCCAAAATGGCAATTACCGCAAAGGTGTACGCCGTCCATATTGACAGCCCACGGATTGCCGTAATTGAAATCAAACGTAATATCCTCAACCGCAAAGTATTCAATGACATTTATCATGATAGAAAACGTAACAGGGTCTTTGATGGTGAGGTGCGCAATTTTTAAATTCTTGACATTCCAGAACGAAATAACGGTTCCGTTATAGTAACCGGGTTTCCAAAAAACCTCCATTAAATTGGGATTTCCTGAAAAATGGAGCGGATTCTTTTCCTGTTCCAGATTGTTCAAATCCCATATCCCGCCTGTAACCGTAATGTTATTATCTCCGTTTTCGGGATCGGCGTTTTGAAGCATCACGCAGTTCGACATGGGCATCAGTTTGATATGGCAATACCTGTCCAAAGAAAGTTCCTGCCCCGAATAAATTTTCAAGGGCTTACTGATGAAGTAACAAACTTTCGGCAGGGGAAATTTTATGTATGCGGCTCTTGTGTCGAGCATGGACTGAAGCGCTTTTGTGTCGTCGTGAATACCGTCTCCGTAAAGCACTACCGGTTCTGCGGCAGAAACAGGCTGAGCCGAAGCATTGGCGGCAACTCCCGTAATGGTTAATCCTGCTGCAATCGCTGCCGAATTACCGAAAAAATTTCTTCTGTTCATGGTCTTTTATTTTTTAAATGTGAATTATTTAATTCCTAATGTAACTATTTCGTTTGGTTTCAGTTTTACCGTCACATTTTTTCCGGCAATCGCAGGAGCAGGTGCGTCCTTCAACGGAAATTCAAGAATGTTCAGCCTCCGAACCGTTTTAGCAGTCAGCGGCAGTTCGACGGTTGCCGTTGTTTCCTTCCCCTCTATTTCGACAAGCCTGATGATCAGTTCATTGCCTTCTTCCGACTGTTTCATTCCGGTCAGCGACACATTTGCCGGAGCAACAGAAATGAATGATGCTTCTTCGGGACGCGTCGCATGTTTTTTCACCAAAGCCAGAGAAGGTGGCTCATTTGCCATCACAGGCATGTTAAAGTTTTCACCTTCCTGCCAGACTTCGCTTTTCCAGTCGCCTGCATGAGGATACAACGCATAACTGATGTTAAATTTTCCCAGATTCGGATAAATATCCGGCGAGCCGGCTGAACGCATCAGGGTAATTTTTAAATCTCCATTTTGGTACGCATGACCGTATTTCGTCCTGTTCAGGAGAGCAATACCGATCTGCCCGTTATTCACATCTACCCATTTTTGTGCGGGAACTTCCTGACCGTCTTTTGTTTCGCCCCGTGCATAATCGTTACGGTTCTGCATTTGCATGTATTCCGGAAGAGGTTTGCCGCCGATTTTGCCATCTGCCGGACTTTCGACAATGTCAAAAGGAACCTGACGGTAAAAACTTGCATTCTGAATCGCTAATGGAAAGACAGCCCGCAACATGGGCGAATCTTCCGTTCTTGAACCCGTTTCTAACCAGTGAACTTCCATATCGTAATCTATACGGGGATAAGAACGGTAGATATATGTCCGTTCAATAAATCTGGATTTTCCCCAGACTTTCTCGGTTTCAATGCACGCCCTTACCGGTCCGTTTTCTACAAGTCTTACACTCCGGATATCCGTAACATTAAATTCATTGATCGTTTTGTTAATCAGCCACGATTTCATTCCGCCATTCCTGTCTTCCATCGTGATACGCAGCGTATTCAGTCTGCTGCCTTTTTTTACATATTCAGTCTGAGTGCGTTTATCAACAAGACTTACAATGGCGCCGGTCGACATATCTACTTTGATTTTGAAATAATCCGTTTCAAAAGTATTGTCTTCGAATGGGATGGGTTCGTTATACTCTCCTGTTTTTTCCGTATCGACGTAGAATGTCTTATATCCTCCTGCCGGAAAATCATCTGCCACAAACTGTATCTTCGAGGTTATTCCCGGATTCGTCCATTTCGACCAGACGATTTGTGCCGGATATGTTTTGCCCAAACCATCGCATACCAGAACGGTAGCAACTTTGCCCTGTCCTTTGTCGACCGGAGCAAATCCGTAAGGGTTAGTCCATCCACCCGGTCTGATCGAAACAGGCGATTCATGCGAATAAACTTCCGCTTCCACAAGAGTTCTCCGCGATACAGGCTGAAGATTGTACGCTACGACCGGCTGTCCCATACCGGTTTTAAACTTCACTTCGTCAGCCATTTTCCAGAAGGCTGCATCGCCCAGTTCTTTTGAGATACGCTGAACCTCAGTATACCGCGCTACTGCTTCCCTGTTGGCTTCAAAAATAGCCGAACCCGGAAGAATATCATGGAACTGATTAAAAGTTACGGTTGTCCATAAATCCCTTAATTCTGCGGCAGGATACCTGTCGCCCTGAAGCCAGCGGAGCGTATTGAAAAATTCACTCCGGTAAAGCGAACTTTCGCTGTTCCGGTTTCCTTCTTTGATTTCCGCCACAGTAGTATAACATCCTTCAAAAATGTACTGCATCTCGCCGTGATGCGTCGGTCTGCCGTCCATTTCTTTGGATGCTCTGTCAAAGAAATCACCGGCGGTGGTGAATTTGACAGCCGGATGTCCGGGAGTTTGATCCAATTGATGTACCATTTCTATTTCCGCGCGCGTAGGACCGCCGCCATGATCGCCAATACCCGTTACCTGTAACAAACGGCGCTTATCGGGCGTGATTTTCTGAAATTCATCTTTCAGTTGCGGTGTGATGCGTCCATTGTAGTTATCGTTTGCATAACACAGCACTGTCGAACCGTCGGTTCCTGTCCACCAGAATGTACCCTTATAGGGTTTGGCGCGATGAAGATAATAGTAATCACATCCCGCCTGTTTTAATATTTGCGGCAATTGCGAAACATGTCCGAAATTATCCGGCAACCAGCCGATGCGCGCCATTTGTCCGAAATGCTGCCGGAAATAGCGCTGCCCCAGCAAAAACGCTCTGGTGAGGGCTTCGCCCGATGGAAGGTTCGTATCGCTTTCTGTCCACATTCCTCCACCCAGTTCCAAACGACCTTCACGAACGTATTTTTTCACCAATTCGAATAGGGGCTGGTCAACCATTTCAACAAATCTAAAAACGGCAGCCTGACTCTGAATCATCGTATAATCCGGATATTCCTTCATAAAGGCAACCGCCTGCCGCAGATTATCGTTGCACATCTTCATGGTTTCCGAATAAGTCCACTGGTAGTTCATATCCATGTGGGCATGACCTATTACATGAATGACGTCTCCCGATTGAACGGCACCATCTTGCTGGGCATACATGCTGCACGGATAACATATTATCCCCAATACAAACATGACAATTAAACGGTTTTTCATTTCTATTATTTTAAAGGTTTCACTATTGTTGAGTTAATGCTAAAATGACGCACAGAACATTTCGCTGGATAACTGTCGCCATTGCGCTAAATCGCTTGTTGTAGGCATTGTATTTATTCTTTCAGATCAGACTTATCAATTTTTACTCTTTCTATTTTTGAAGAAACAGTAACTCGAAGATTTCCTGATTTATCTAATAAATCTTCACATTCCATGAACATTCCCTGAATAAGTTGAGGCGCCCATTTTAACTTTTCCATTGCATCTGCAACCCATTTTTTTAAAAATTCATCTATTTCAACGAATTTTTTTTCATCTCTTTTTTCGCTGTACATATCTGGATTGTCTATAAACAATTGATAGAGAATGTCAATATGTTCTTTTTCCTCTTTATTCCATTCAAAACTGTCCCTTACTTGCTCTATTTTCAATCTGAAAAAGTCATGTTTTTGCTTTGCTGATAATTCAATGAAAACCATCCATTTATATCCTTCTTCCAACTCTTGCCATTCCTGTCGAGTCATTTTTGCTATCTTTTCTCGGTTGTTTTCAATCCATTCTTTTGCATCCGGAGCCACAACACGACACGATTGCGTTTGCGCAAAAGCGCTTAAACTTAATATGTTTACTACTATACAAAAAATTATCCTTTTCATTTCTTAACTATTGTACACAACGATTTTATACAAATCAAACCAAAACATTGCTAAATGCGACAATCAAAACTGCCACTGCCAAAACGGCAAGCGCGGTGTACATCAGGCGTCTGGGTTTTCCATAGACATTTTTCCATTCTCCTGAGAAAAAACCGACGGCTTGATTTCCCATAATTTGCAGGATCTGTTGAATAGCAAATCCTACCGAAGCCCCAAAGACGCCCAGCAACAGCATTCCGCGTCCCAAAAGCGTGAAAGCAAGAATTAATTGAATGCCGATAAAGGTTGCGAGGAATGTTTCGCCCGGATTTTTGAGCAATTCGCCCCAGTTTTTCTTTTTGCACATGATCCATGCGGGAAAGATGATATTGACCATCGCGCCGCTCATCAGCGCCGCCGCCCAAACAGCCACGTCCGCCGACATGGTATCCGCTCCCTGCGCCATCATGGCTTCTTTGATCGGCGCCTGTCCGTAAACAAAACAAAGAGCGCTTCCTGCCGAAGTAATACCTGCAACGACCGCCATCACAAGTCCCGTGGCAAAACTTCCCTGTCGTCCCTGAGCGGGCGAAACGGATGCTGAACCGGCAAGGGCTTTCTCACGTCCGAATCCGGCAAATGAGGAAATCAGAACGCCGGACATAATGACCGCAAGTCCTGCCATCAGGACTAATCCGCCGGGTGACAAGACGTCGGGGGCATTGGCAAAAAGCCCCGTCCCTTTCATCACCATGGGAAGAATGGCGCCGGCGACGATTCCCAGCGACATGACGGCGCCCGTTAATGCAGCGCCGATGCGAACCACGCACAGTCCGTATAGTACGTTGGCTACGCCCCACAACAGTGCGAAAGAATTTGCTTTGAGGATGGGTCCCCAGCCGACTTGCGAATATGCGGCTAACGGATTGGGAATACGAAGAAAAACGACCGCCCATGGAAGGATAAGTAATCCCAGCAACATGGCAATGAACCAGTAATGCTCGAACTGAAGCCGTTTCATGCGTTTCATGGGCCACATTGCGGTGCCTGTACCAATACCGGCAAGAGCCACTAAAATAATTCCAAAAAATGTTGTCATGGTAAGATTTTTTTGATTTTTAATTGACGATTTATGATTTTAAGTTTTGAAGCGGAAATCGCGGCGTTACATCCCGATTGACTATGTGCGGCGGCAAGTATCCCCGAAGTACATTCACAAC
>Ga0082212_10008665_pt1 | contig 13241 bp, 7 predicted proteins | sample TergutNt197P3_FD_71548 | JGI IMG/M metagenome (GOLD analysis project Ga0082212, IMG submission 71548) | Neocapritermes taracua P3 segment gut microbial communities from Petit-Saut dam, French Guiana - Nt197 P3 | ecosystem: Host-associated > Arthropoda: Insects > Digestive system > Gut ... | reverse complement strand
AAATAAATAACCGGCGTCGCGTCGTGCTTTTTCGCCGCCGCGACCGCCGCCGCCACCGGCGACGGTTTTTGTTTGCCCGCCGCGAACCATTCTTCCGAATCGGCAATCGTGAAATCCGAATCGTCGTGAACCGCGATTGCGAAAATCTTTTTATTTTTTTTCGCAATGACGATTTCGCCGTCGGTTGATGTTTTGAAACCAAGAGATTGTAATTGTTGCTCTATCCCCCCCCCCGGCGCGCGCTTGGTGCGCGCCGACTCCCCCCGATGGGGGGAGTTATCGGTGTCGCCGGTATCAAACAAAGTCTTGAACGCGGGCGCGTCGCCCGACCCAAAGGAAATATCGCCGAACGTCGGCGCCGCGTCGTCCGAATCTTTTTCCAATTCCGAATCGAAATCGGGAATCGGAAACGATGAGGTAGGGTCGGCCGGTTGCGTTGTAACGCTGTCCGGAATGTTTTGTAGGGGCGCGGTTCCCGCGCCCGGGCGGGGTGACCCCGCCCCTACACCGCCCCCATCGTCCATTTCAAACGCCGATTTGATATTCGAAAACGCATCGTTCCGGACCGCCCGCAAATAAAGCTGATGCAATTCTGTCGGCAAATCCGGGGGCAGGGTGATTTCCGATTCTGTATTTTTGATTTCCGGTTTTGCGTCGTCGGATTCTTCCTGTTTCTTTTTTGCGGTCGCAAATGGCAGCGACACAAACGGTTTTTTATTGTCGCGGATGAATTTCATGCCGGCCAAATACACCGGAATCGTCGCCAGCATCAATGTCCCAAAGGCCAGCCCGGGCAGGCCGTTCAGGCGCAGCGTCGGAATTTTGGCCAGATGAAAAATATTGAATATGTCGAACCCGAACATAAAGGACATCAGCGCCCACAACGCGACGACATAAAAAACAGTCCAGACAATAGCCGGCCGCCAGTTTGCAATCAAGTTTTTGATTTTGGTGAACATTGTATTAATTATAGCCGGTATGTTTTGTTTGTCAATTTATTTTGGATATGTAGGGGCGCGGTTCCCGCGCCCGGGCGGGGCAACCCCGCCCCTACATAAAAAAACAATTTTCAATCGCCGCAAATTTATGATATAATCTTCGTGTATCAAAAAGAAAAGGTGGGAAATATGCGTGGAAATTTATCAATGTTCTTGATGGCGGTCGGCATCGCCGTGCCCGCGGGTTGGATTGTGGGAACGTCTGTGGCCCAAGTGTACCAGCCGCGCGGAACCGCGCCAAACGCGCGCATTGTACAAATGCATTCTGTGCCCGGAACGGCCGGATCCGGCCTGGGCGTCACAACATCCGTGCCATCCATTTCCGGTGTCGGCGGGACACAGGCGCCCGGGATTTCTGTGGGCGGCGGCGGAACGGGCGGCTCTGGCGGCGGGGTAGACACAATAACACCGCCACCACCGCAAATCGAATTATGTCCGGACGGAACCCCGGTTGACAGTCTGCAATCCGTCGACCAATGCATGAACGGCATTCTTTCTTGCGTCAACGGTGGCGCTTTGCCGAACGGCATAAACGACCTTTATAATTCGGAAGTGCGCAACGCGATTGTAAACGGCATGATGCTGTGCGCGCCCCAGGTCGACAACTGTCTGGCATCCGCGCGCGTCAATTGCGAAAGGGTTTTCCTGTCGCCACAGGATGTTTGGATAGCGTTCAATTCGCGCGTGATACAGCCCAGCTATTATTCTTTCATACTGCGGCGCACAGGTCTGTCGCCGAACCAGGCGGAAAACACATGCATGCTGTTGGATCGGAATGCGTACGGCGCGTCGTTCGCGGCGGTATCCGCGTCCGGCAACGTCACGACGGAATACAACAATACTGTCACGCCGTATAACGGACACGACGGTTCCAAAGATGCCCCGCTGGGCGTGCGTCCGAACACCGACCCGGCGCGCGGCCATTATGCAAGATGGGACGCGGCGGCCGGCGAATGCCTGGTGCGCGTTGCCGCATATCTTAACGGAAATCTGATAAAGAACGATTGGATGTTCGGATTGGCGGGCGACAATACTCCGGCCGAGGCATGGGTTGCCGCGGGCGATTCTTTTTCGTGCAGCAAGGGTCTGTTTGAATTCAGTCTGTACAACCGCACCGCGACGGCCTTGGTATCTACCGCGGTATTGACGGGCGTCGGCGCGGGTACCGGCGCGATTATCGGGGCAAGAACAAAGGGCACGGCTGATTGTACAGTCGACGGTCATCGCGATATTTTGTTCAAACAGTATATAAGCGGACTTGATGCAACAAATCGCCAACGTCTTTACACACTGACTGGTTTGAGTACGTCGGCAAGCTCAATTGACCAGGAGACCTGTGAAAAGCTTGAAGGATTGAATGACAAAGTGGTTGCGGCAAACGAACTTATAAGACAAAGTAAGGCAAATGAAATTGAAGATTTAGAAAATTGTGACACCGAAAAATGTTTCAAAAATATGACTGACGAAAATATAAGAGAGTTGATGACAGGATTGACTTGTGATGATGTAGATACTGGCGATTGTGTAACACTTAATATATTTACACAACAAAAGAACAGTCTAGAGGCTCTTGTGAAAAAACTTGGATTTGATGGCACGATTCGTGTTGGCGGCAAAGCCGTGAAAGGCGCGCTTATCGGTGCCGGTATCGGCGCGGGCGTCGGCGGCGTTGCGACGGCGATCGCATGGTTCACCGAAAAGAACAATATCCAATGCCGCGTGGGCGACGGGCTTGACCGTGTTTCGGTCGACAAATCCAAACGTATAGATTCTTTGAAAGACTTCTATGTCAAATGGGCTTTGCAGCTGCCCGACACCATTACGCCGACGGCATTGGTCACCGATTGCGCGTCATGGCGCGCCGCATGCGGAACCATAACGGATGTCAGCGTTAACGGCGGATGCGTGAACGCGACAATAAATTATCGCCCGCTGGAAGGCGGCCAGATAAGGGAAATCAGCAACGCGTGCGTGCCGTCCGGAAGTATCTGTATAGAAAACCGTCCGGTGGCAAGATTGAACATGGTGTGCGATATCTGATAAAAAAATCCGGCGACAGCCGGATTTTTTATAATGCGCGAGATTAGTGGGGGCGCGCACCCACCCCGCGCAATCTTCGATTGCGCCGGGACCCGGGGGAAACGCGCCCTTTCGCATGTATATTGGGCGCGTTTCCACGCGCCCCTACAATAAAAGGAACAGAAAAGTGAAAATAAAATTTCTGGGCACGGGCGGCGCGATCGGCGTGCCGATTTGGAATTGCGATTGCGAAATATGCAACAGTGCCGATTCAAAAAACAAACGCGCAAACGCCGCGCTGCTGGTGACTTTGGACGACGGGACGGATATTCTTGTCGATTTTGGTCCGGATATAAAGCACCAGCTGTTGAAAAATTCCGTTCGCAAAATAGATTACGCTTTGCTTACCCATACTCATGACGACCACTGTTTCGGAATGGCCCAGCTTTCGCGCCAGGATGGAATAAAAATCATGATGCCCGGTACGGTTTTGGAAAAATTCCTGGGCAGTTATTGCGACATAAACTGGCTTACCAAACGAAATCCCACCGCATCGGTTTCGGATTTTACGGCGACGGAAATCGGCGGGGTTAAAATATCCGCCATTATATTGGGCCATGACAAGGATTACGACGAACAGGGCGGCGCCACACCGTGCTGTGGCTATATTTTCGAATCAAAAAAGTTTCGTTTCGCATATTTGTCGGATTACAATAAAATAATCGGCGACGATTCCGGTCTTTATAATCTTGACCTTTTCATATCCGACGCGAACGCATGGGATTGTGAAAAGGGGCACGCGGGCGTCAAAGGCTCTATAGAAAGCTATAAAAAATACGGGCCGAAGCAAATGCTGTTGACCCATATGAATCATTCGATGGAATATCACGACGTTCTGGAAAAGGTAAGCAAAATCGGGAATATCGCGCCGGCGTACGATGGGCTTGAAATAAAAATCTGATAACCGAATTATCCATTTTCTCCTTGCATTGAATTCGTATTTTTTTTAGAATCGAATTGGAAGAGAGTAATGCGTAAAAATTTCAAAAAATTCACAGTTTTGTGCTTTGCCGCGACATGTTTATTTGCCGCGCGCTTTGCCGGCGCGGCGACGCCGGAATTTCAATCCGCCGCCCAGGTGCTGGCCGCGGCGCGCGCCGGAAACGTCCAACAGGTCCAGGCGCTGGTCGCCGCGGGCGCCAACGTGAACTATATAGATAACACGGGACTCTCTATCGTGTGCACCGCGCTGATGAACAACGACGTTCGCGCGGCCCAGATATTGCAAGTGTACGGCGCCGATGCGTCCAGATGCGACCAGCAAATACGAAGATATAACCAAAGACAGCCGCGCGGCGAGAGCGGCGGATTGTTCAGCGGGCTTTCTACCGCGCAGAATATGGTTCTGGCCGTGGGCGCGGCGGGCGCCGTAATCGGCGCCGTATGGCTGCTTTCCGATGTGTTTGCGCCGAAACGCCCGTTGGGCGGTTCCGGCGGCGGGGGCGGCGGCGGAACAAATCCGCCCACACCGCCGACACCCGGGGGTAACGCGAACGTATGGGTGTTCAGCAATACTCCGTGCGGTCCCAATAATTTCTGTTCGCGAAATCCCGTCACCGGACTGATAACCGAAGACCGGAACGCGTTCGAATCCGCGATGGATTTCTGGGCGACGTCGCCAAACGGTACCATACGTGAAGATTTCGCGCTGCTTTCCGACGCGTTGATTGACCCGGCGCGCGCGGCGACCCCCGCGGGCGAAGAAGTCATGCCGATGCAGAACTATTTGCTGTTGATGAACGGATACGCCGCATGGGCGCGCGGATACCTGGGGATGACGACTTTGCGCACGCCGGGCGCGCCATATTCGCCGCTGCCCGTCGCCGGGACTTTGTCGCCCAACGGATTTCCGGTCGGCGGCGGTGCGCCGGTTGTTGTCGCGCTGATTTCCGAAAACGGGGTGAATACTTTGGCCACTTCGCCATTGGCTGCTGTTCCATCGCCAACCGGCGGCGGTTCTTCCATCGAAGACGGCTGGCTTTACTGGGCGAATCAGACCGGCAACGAAAGCTGGGCCGCCAGTCTGTTCTCGATGTCGCGCCGGTTCTATAACAATAGATTCGAAAGGAATAACACTTCGACGCTGGCGGATATGGACGCCAGTTTGGAAGAGGACACCAGATTCAACCTTTCCAACGACACGGTCAACGACACCGCCATAGAAAATCCGAACGCGACGGAATACGACAATATTCTGGCAAAAATAATTATCGGCGGTTCCGCCAACGGATCCAGTCCGGCCGACCCCGGCCGCGAAACGGAAGATTACACCGGATTTTTGCCGAACGGGCAATTAATAATATATCGCACCGGCGGCACAAACGGCGGCACGACGGATTACCAGAATTATGCGGCGATGCTGTCCGCGTTGAATCTGGCGCAGTCGCTGAACCTGGATACCAGTCCTGCGAACGGACTGGTTCCGACCGGGTACGTCAACGTTATCGCGAACGCCGCGCCGATACATTCTATGTATGCCCAGAACGCCTGGACAATTTCCGACTATATGCCCGTCATAAATAATACTGGCCTGACCCTTACCCAGGCGCAGTCGGTGTTCGTCAGTCTGATCAACAATTGCTATGGCGGCGACTGCCGTGCGGCGAACGCGAACACGGACGTCGGGTTCGACGCCGATGATTTCTTTTGGATGATGGCGGGCGGAACGACGCCCACCAGCCCCAGGCTGGCTTACCGGCCGCTGGTCATATTTTCCACCGGCGGATATTTGATTGGCAGTTATGACGATTTAACAAACGGCGCCGTAATTCCGGGCGCCGTGCTGGAAGCGAATATAGAAAACGCGGCGCCGCTGGCCTATGTCGGACTGGAACACTATTTCATGTCGGTGGTCGCGGTCCAATTGAATGGCGCCGGAACAGGTTCGGCGACGGACATCACCGGCTGGAACCAGGGGTCGCAGAAAATAGTATTGTCCACATGGGCCGACCCGTACGATACGGGCGTCAATCCCGACATATACGGCGCGCGCAAATGCGGTTGGGCCGGACTTGGCGCGAACGGCATCGACCCGTGGTGCTTTGCGGCTGCGGGCCAGACCGATATGATGGCCGTCGCGTCCATGGCCGGCGCGGTCGGCGCGATGCAAAGCGCGTTCGGCAGCTATATGACAAACGACCAGATTTTCTTTCTTATGGCCCTTACGTCCGACAGCCGCCAGCTGGTGGCCAAAGTGAACGGCCAGCTGGATTATACCGCGCTGCAGAACAAATATGAATTGCCCCCGGAAATACAGCTGCTGGTGGACAATAATGTAATGGATTACCGCGATGCGTTCGCCGACGTGTTCGGATACGGATTGATCAATCTGTCGCTGGCGACCCAGCCGGGCGCGTACATATATTATTTCGGGCCGGAAACGGCGGCGCCGTCGGTGAATTCGCCCGACGGAAATTCCATATGGTCGCCTATCGCCGCGCCGGGTATCACGCCGCTTGCAACCGGCGGAGCAAACCCTGTGCGAAACGCGGTGATGTTGTCGGGCGCGTTCGGCGCGCGCGGTTCGTCAATAAACATCCCCATGTTTGATTTCATAGAATCGGCGGACGGCGAATTGTCCATGCCGCGAATATTCGACGGTTCCGTGCCGCTTTCTTCCGGCCGGCACGGAATGCATATGGGCGACATTCTGGGTGATTTCAAAACCGACAAATCGGAAACACAGAATGAAAGCGGCGGCGTGCATATAGGCATGTCTTTCCGCGAAACCGCCCGCGACGACGGGTTTGGAAATCTGGACAAACTGTCGGTCGGATTTGATTCCGGCCGCGCGCGGTTCGGCGCCGCATTCGAACGCAATGCGGGAACAACGAACATATTGCGCGGCGACGACGCGAATCCGATTATGGCGTTATCGTCCAACATGACGTCGGCGACCGCATCGTACCGCGTTGGCAATTGGCGCGTCGGCGCGCGCGCAGGCATAGGCGCGGTTACGGAAGAGGGCTTGCTTTCGCACGACCCGATGTTGTCCGGGAACACCGAACTGTTGAAACTGGGCGATGTGTCCGCGTTCGAATCCGGCGTCGAATATAAATCGGGCGCTGTGTCGATGGCCGCGAATGTCGGAACGTTTAACGAATCGGACACTTTGCTGGGCGCGTATTCCGACGGCCTGGTTGCAATGAATGGCGGCAAAACCGTATATATGGATAACGTATTCGAATACCGCGCGGGCCGCGAATTGAAATTCAACGCGCGTTATACGACGGCGCGCACGACGACCGGTGCGGCCGGCGCAACTATTATTGCGGGGTTGTCCGATTTGTATTCCGATGCGATGTCCGTCGGCGCCGAATACGGCGGATGGTCTTTCGCTTTGTCGCGGCCGCTGGCCGTTACGAACGGTTCCATGAAATATGTCACGGCGGACGTGGAATTGGTGGAATCGGATACGGGATTCGATTTGTCCGCGAATCCGTATGTTGAAAATCTGAACCTGTCGCCGGATGTACGGGAAACCCGCGCGTCGTTGGCGTATCGCGCGAAACTGGGCGAATTTACAAACGGCGCGATAGGGTTTGTTTACCGCAATAATCCGAACCATACGAACGAATTCGGAAACGAAACCCTGTTGATGTTGAAATTAAATCATCGGATTGGAATATAGTTTTACCAAGAATTAATAACTAACAGCTAACAATTGTCGTCCAATTCATAGTTGTCCATTATAATGGACAAGTTGTACTAATGCTTGTCCACTATAGTGGACAACGGATATTTAGGTTGTTAGCCGTTAGCTGTTAGTTTTTACTTTGCGACAACGACCATCGCCGGGCGCAGGACGGTACCTTCGAACATATATCCGGGTTGGAATTCTTCGATGATTATTCCGGATTCGGATTTTTCATCTTCCGCGGTTTGAACCGCGTTATGAAATTGCGGGTTTAATGTTTGGCCGACGGTTTCGATTTTTACAATTCCGACCGCGGCCAGAACACCGCTTGCGGCCAGGGTCAAGGCCTTTATCCCCGCATCGTCCGGCGAATGTTTTACGGCCGCGTCTATGGCGTCGACCAGGGTAAGAAAACTTTCCGCAACCGCCATGGCGCGCGAACGCGCGATGGATTCGACGTCAGTTTTCGCGCGGCGTCTGGTATTTTCAATTTCCGCCACGGCGCGCATGTATTTGTCGGACAGTTCCGCGATTTGACAGCGCAGCTGTTCGCTTTCGTTTATTTCTTCCGCTTCAACTTCAGCGATGGTTTCGCCCAATGCCTCTTCGGCGATATGTTCCAAATCTTGCTTCATAATTTTTTTCCAATTTCTATTATCGGCAGAAAATCGCCGGGGGCCAGCGACGCCCGGCCCGCCATAATCCCGTCGACGTTTTTAACGGACATTATTTCGCTTGCGTTCGCGGCGTCCACGGACCCGCCGTAAATCACCGGCGCCGGTTTGCCGATTTGTTCCAATACGTTATAGATATGCGCGTGCGCTTTTTCAATATCGCCTGTGGTCGCCGCGGGCGCCGGACTGATCGCCCATATCGGTTCGTACGCGATTATAAAGTCCGCAGCAACGGCCGGAATAGATTCCCGCAATTGTTTTTCGATTACTGTGAATGTCCGTCCGGCGGCGCGTTCTTCGGCGGATTCGCCGACGCATATAATGGGGACCAGGCCGGCACCGGCCGCCCGGGCGGCCTTTTGCGCGACGATTTCGTTTGTTTCAAAATGCAGGATGCGGCGGTCGGAATGGCCGACGATTACATATTTTGCGCCGGTTTCCGCGATTTGTTCGGCGGATACTTCGCCGGTATAGGGTCCGTTTTCATGCGCGCTGACGTCCTGGGCGCCGAAATATGCGTTCGATACGGACGCCGCGCCCAAAAACGGCATGGGCGGACAAATTACGACATGGACGCCGGTCAAATCGGTCTTTTTCAAAGATTCCAGCATTACGGTCAGGGATTGGACCAAACCGTTCATTTTCCAGTTTCCGACGATGATTTTTTCGGGAGTTTTCATGGTTCCAATCTACCATTTTTCCCTTGCGAGGGCAAGTAAAAGTTTAGTAAACTGGGCCTGATAATAATCACAGATTAAGGGTAAAGCTATGCTAAAAAGTCTCCGCGACGCGTCTAATAAGCCGCTTGCGAAAGTTTTAATGGGTGTCTTGATGTTCTCGTTCGTCGGGTGGGGGGTGGCCGGTTGGGTTTTCGGCGAAAACAGACATGACGATTCCGTTGTCAAAATAGGGCGCGAACCCATAACCCTGGCCCAATTCGACCATGAGCGCAGCCGCCAGCTGTCGCAGATGTCGCGCGAACAGCAAAGACAAATTTACACCGACCGCGCGGCGGGCGTCGATTTCAACCAACAGATTTTATCCAACCTGGCCGCCAGTGCGATGATGGACCAGCGGGCCGAAGATCTGGGCATGTCCGTGACCAATGCCGGAATTGCCGCGGCAATCCGATCGGAACCCGCGTTTCAGGAAAACGGCAAATTTTCGGCGATGCGTTTCGATTACGTCCTGTCGTCCAGCAATCTTTCCGAAGCGGCGTTCGCCGAATACATCCGGCGCAGCATTCTGCGCGACATGGTCACCGGCGGAATTGCGTCCGGCCTGCCGGTTCCGGATTTTGTCGTGACGGCAATGTACAACGCGCGAAACGCGTCGCGCAAGATAGAATTCGCGCGCGTGGCGTTCGGCGATTTTGATGCAGGGGGCAATCCGACCGACGAAAGCTTGCGGCAAGTTCATGCAAAGAATCCGAAAACCGTTCCGGAATACAGAACCGTGTCCGTGATACTGGTCCCGGCGGACGTGTCGAAACCGGACGAAGTGGACAAGGCCTTTGCAATTGCGCAAAAACTGGAAGACGCGATAATCGCGGGCGAATCCATGGCGGACGCCGCCGCGGCGCGCAAAGCGAAATTCATAAATGTGCCGGCGGTGGACGCGAAATGGAAAACAAAGGACGGCAAGCTATTCGATAACGCCGCGTTGAACGATGAAATCCGCCGGCTGGCGTTCACTTTGGACCAGGGCGTCGAATCCGAAATCCTGGAAACCAAATCGGGATTTGCTATCGTTCGCGTGGAAAGCATGGCGCCCGCCCATATCGCGGAATTCGATTCCGTTCGTGACGAACTGGTTGGATTGTGGCGGACGGAACAGCGAAAAGTAAAGGCATACGAACGCGCGAACGAAATACTTATCGCGGCGAACAAAGACAAAAAATCGGTTGGAAATGCGGTAACGGTGACGCGCACAAAGGGCGCGCCGTTGGAAGTGCTTTCCGCCGCGTTCCAAACGCCGGTCGGGGTCAATACAATCGTTCCGGGCGCGAATGCGTTTTATGTTCTGTCGGTACGGGAATCCATCATGCCGAAAATGGACGAAACCCAAAAATTAAAATTGCGGACCGAAGCGGCGGCGATGATGACGCGCACATTGCGCGACGATTATTCCGCATTCCTTTCGCGCAAATATCCGGTAAAGGTCAACAACCGCATGTTCAAAAGACTGTTCGGGGAATAGCCTTATGCCCTTCCCAGAAGGTAATGCGTTATCATGCCCTTCCCAGAAGGGCCGGAAAGCTTGGCGGCTTTGCCGCCTATAGCTTTCCGGGGTAGTCAAATGCTTATAGATTATAAAAAATTACCGTTTAACCCGAAACTTCGCGAACGGGCACGAGAGTTGCGAAATAATATGACTTTGTCCGAAGTAATATTGTGGAAACAACTATATCGCAAAAGTTTTTTCGGATTGAATTTCGACCGGCAGAAAATCATCGGAAATTATATTGTTGATTTTTATTGTCCGGATATCGGAATGGTTGTCGAAGTTGATGGTTGTACGCATGATTGTAAAGAAGAATATGATAAAAAGCGCCATGAATATCTGGAATCGTTGGGACTGGTGGTTGTTCATTTGGACGATATGGAAATAAAAACCGATTTGGGTTGGCAATTATCTATTTTATCGAACAAAACAAAAGAGAGAATGAAACAAATTAACATGCCCTTCACAGAAGGGCCGGAATTCGTTAGCGAGTAGAAACGAGCTTAAGAATTCCGGGGTAGTTTTTTGACTACCCCGGAAAACTAGTGGCAACAAGTTGCCAAGTTTTCCGACCCTTCTGAGAAGGGTATGACCGCGCCCCTACAATTACCCATCGGCATATTTAACATGGTGTCTTTCCGCCCGGGCTTCCGGTTTTTTCTTTGCATTGTTGGTTTCCATCGCCGCCCATGCAGAAACCGGGGTTGCATTCGGTTGCTGCGCAAGTATTTTTCCATACGCCGTCTTGCGTATCGCACGTTTGTGTACCCGTTTTAATATTCTTTGTGCTGCATGACTGGTTTTCTTTACATTCGTGCGGTTCACATCCAATAGAGTTTTTAGCACGCGGGCACATCGTGCATTTTCCCGGATATTTAACAGGGCTTTTATAAAAACTATGATTACACGTATCATCCGTGCATTCGCTGAATCCGGTACCGGTTGAATTACACATGCATATCTGGGTTAATACGCCTGGTTTGCCAGTTGGTAGCGGACTGTTGGTAGCTGGAGTGTTTGGGGTGCACTTGCAATCAGCAGGGAGATTATCTCCTTCTTTTGGACATTCTATACATTCGTTTCCGGATTCATAATAACCGGACACGCAAGTCGAAATTATACAGTCACTCCAACTGTTCTCCGGATTGCGAAGGCAAGATTGATTTCCGGATTGCACATTATTGGGCATCGGTTCACATGGACGTGTGGGTTTAGGGCAAATAACAGATTCTTCAGGAATGACTGGTTCTCCCGCAGGGTTTACAGGCACTTCTGGGCCTATTATTTTTTCTTCTATTTCGTTTAAACACCGTTTAGACTCTTTTTCTTTACTTGTGAATAATTTACATATATTACGTATAAGTGATTTCGGCCAGGTATGTTCCGCTTTCAACCCACGATATACTTCGCCGGACGCCAGCATGCCGCCCGCAACGCCCAGCATCGCACCACTGAACGCGCCGGTGGCCGCGGCCGTCTGGCTGTCGTATCTTGCCATATTCTCCATATGCGTCGTGACGTCGATGCCGAACCATTCCGGCGTGCATTGAAATTCCGCGCCGGCGCCGATTATGCGCGACGCTATCATGCCGGACCAATCGCCGCCGGCAAACATTTCGACATTGAAAAGGCATTGCAGCGAACGGTCGTCAAGAATTCCGCCGGTGTTCCTGCATTCTTTGCGCAAGTCTTCGCGCATGCCGTACAGTTGTTGTTCCTGGGTCGCCAAATCCCTTTCCGCCAAAATGCGCAGCGTTCCGAATATTTCCAGCGCCCGCGCGGCCAGTCCGGAATCGGTGTCGCCGCACTGTTCTGCGATGGCGCGGCACCGCGCGTTCGCAATCGCATTGTCGCCGCCCGTTTTCGATATGCAATACGGCAATCCCATTACGCTTGCGGATACACTTGTTCCGCCGTTTGGAATTCCGCGCCCGCCGCATGCCCGCAGTATGCAGTCGTTGTAATTGTTTCCGCACGAATATGTTTCCGAAACCGCGCCCCACCGCGCGTTATGGTCGCGGTCGGCCTTTATTTCGGCCGAAAACAAAGTGATTTCGCGCGGCGCGCAATTCGCCGCCCGCGCGCATGATTCGATATTGAAGCCCCAGATGGAATCGCCGTCGCCCGCGCAGTTTTTAAAGTTTTCGCCGCATTTGTCCGCCATGCATTTGCGTAAGGAGTCGTCGCATGACGAAGTGGTTGCCGCCGCCATCGAATTATCCATGCGGATTTGATTTTGTTCCCGTTCCTGGGTCCGAAGATTTTCCAGTTGAATGTTGATAAGGTTGCGGGCCAAGCCATCCATACTATCGCCGCCGCCACCGGAAACTCCGCCCCTGTTAAAGAAACTTTTCATTGGCGTAAAGGTTTCGATTTCCTTTTCCGGTTCGGGTTCCGGCTCTGCAACCGGCGCGGCGGCTGGAATATTTGCGGCGCTGGACGCGGACCGTGTGCCGGGGACAATTCTTGACACCGGTTGGACGGCGACCGCCGCGACCACAGGTTCGGCCGCAACCGGCGCGGATACCGCGGGCGCGGCGCGCGCGACCACTGCGCGCGTTTCCTGGGCGTTTGCGCTTTGCGTGCAAAGCACGCAAAGAGAGCATAGAGCATAGAGCACAGAGCATAGAT
>Ga0082212_10008664_pt1 | contig 13242 bp, 10 predicted proteins | sample TergutNt197P3_FD_71548 | JGI IMG/M metagenome (GOLD analysis project Ga0082212, IMG submission 71548) | Neocapritermes taracua P3 segment gut microbial communities from Petit-Saut dam, French Guiana - Nt197 P3 | ecosystem: Host-associated > Arthropoda: Insects > Digestive system > Gut ... | reverse complement strand
GATGCAAACCGTGCGGCTGGACGCGGGGCACTATGCCGCCACCGGCGGCGGGCTGACCGTCACCGGCGGCGAGCCGCTGGCGCAGCCGGCTTTCGCGGCGAGTCTTTTGCGCGCGCTCAAGGAACACGGCGTGCACACCGCCGTGGACACCTGCGGCTATTTTTCGGGCGACGCGCAGGAAATCCTGGCGCACACCGACCTTTTCCTGTACGATATCAAGGCCGTCGACCCGGCGCTGCACGTGCGTCTGACCGGAAAGCGCAACGAGCCCGTCATCGAAAATTTCCGTATGTTGACGCGCAGGGGCGCGCGCGTGCGCGTGCGCATCCCGCTGGTGGCGGGGCTTAACGATGGCTCTTCTGATATATTACCCCGGCAATTGATAATCGCAAAAAAGATAAGCGACATTTGGATGTCTGAAGAATGCCTTAACCTTGCTAACATCGTGCTGTAAGCGTCTGACAAAGGATTGAGCTTTATGCTTGATGTCAATCTTAGTGCGAGGGGCGACACCCAAATGAACATCCAGTTTTAGCGCATGATTGAAGTATTCATCCGGATTAAGTTCAGGAGAATATGGCGGCAGAAAGAACACCTTAATGCGGTCTTTGTGCTTCTCTAACCAAGCGGAGACGAGTTTGCCATGATGTGAGCTCAGATTATCCAGGAACAAGAAGATCTTTGCCCGGACATCAGCAATCATACGCCGCATGAATTCAATCAGTCTTCTCTGATTCATACTGCCTTCGAACATCATAAACCTTATCTTGCCTTTGTTTGTGATTGCTGACATCATATTGACGCGCTCCTTTTTGCATTCCACCCTCAACACTGGCGGATGCCCTTGGGGTGCAAAACCACGCTGATAGTGCTCACGATTGTCAATCCCTGTCTCATCTCCCCAGTAGATTTCGGCCCCTTCCCTTCTTGCGCGCGCTGCTATCGCCGGATACTCCTCTTTCATGAAACGATCTACCTTTACATTATCCACAAAATACGCTCTCTTGGTTGGCCGTTGGCAGGTAAATCCCCATCGTTTCAGATAGTTAGTCACGCAGCGTAATGATACCTTCACTCGGTACAGCTGCCAGCATAGATTGCTGATCGCTTCTCGTGTCCATAGCATGAACCGCATTTTGTACTGATCTGGGGTTTTATCGATGATGATTTGCTTGATCTCACGCTCTTGTTCCTGGTTTATTATCCGCTGTTCACCTTGTTTCCTACCTCGTATTTGCGGCTTTAGCGCCACCATTCCTCCCTTCTGGTAGGTTGTCCAAATTCTGCTCACCTGGCTCTCGGATATCTCCGCTATTTCAGCGGTTTCCTTGCCAGTATGCTTCGTTTGTCTCAGGCGTACAACTTCCTTCCGTTTCATGTATAGCGAAAATAAAAAACTGGTGAAAGTAGAAAAGCAGAATAGCAAACCGAAAACGCAAACAGCGCGACATGAAACACAAACCCTATCGTACTGTTTTATACTACCCATATAAATATGTAGCTTGTCTTTAAACCCTCGTGAGCGTATACTGAACGCAAGAATCCGATTCATAACAGCAGGAGGATAAAGCAATATGTGCAGGATGCGTTTTATCGGAAAAACTGTAGGGATGTTGGCGGCTTTGCTGGCGCTTTTCATGGCGGTCGGCGTTGCTGAGGAGGAACGGACGGACGCCAGCGGGCAGTGGAGGTATGTGCTTGAGGACGGCGATGCGACGATAACGGGATATGTGGAGGAGCCGGAAGGCGATTTGGTGATTCCATGCGAGTTGGACGGGATTCCGGTGACGGGTATTGGAGACGGTGCGTTCTATGAATTTTTGGGTTTGACCAGCGTGATCATCCCGAAGGGTGTAACGAGCATCGGCGAAAAGGCGTTCATGGAGTGCGGCGGCTTAACCAGCCTGGTCATCCCGGACAGCCTGACGAGCTTTGGTTACGGGGCGTTCGCAGAGTGCGGCAGCCTGACCGATGTGACCCTCGCGAAGGGAGTGACCGGCATCGGTGAATATGCGTTCTATCATTGCTACAGCTTGACCAGCCTGGTCATTCCGGACAGCGTGACCAGCATCGGCAAAGGGGCGTTCTGTAGAAGCGGCTTAACCAGCCTGGTCATCCCCGAGGGCGTGACCCGCATTGGCCTCGAGACGTTCTTTCAGTGCGGCGCCTTAACCAGTGTGAACATCCCCGAGGGTGTAACCGGCATCGACGAAAGGGCGTTCATTGAGTGCGTCGGCTTAACGAATGTAACCATCCCGGTTGGCGTAACAGCCATTGGGGAAGACGCTTTTGCCGGCTGTACGGCGCTCACCCTGATCGTGGCGAAGGAAAGTTTCGCTGAGCAATACGCGAAAGGCAACGGCATCCCATGGGTTTTAACCGCCGAAAGCGCCGGCGCGGCAGAGTTCCAGTATCAGCGCGGATTGTCTCTGACCGAACTTGGCCGATACGAGGAAGCGGAACAGGCGTTCGGGAAGGCCGTTGAGATGGAGCCGGACAACGCGCAATACCTGTGTGACTATGGCTTTACGATGGCGTGGTACAACGGCAGGGTTCAGGAGGGATATGAAGCGCTCGATAAAGCGGTGGCGCTGGAACCTGCAAAGGGGATGTATGTGGGCGACCGCGGAATGGCGCTCCATCTCCTGGGCCGTACCGACGAAGCGGTAAGCGAACTGAAACGGGCTATTGAGATGGATCCGGAATACAGCAACGCGTATTATTTCGCCGCCATGGCGCACTATGATTTGGGCGCGTATGAGGAGGCTGTCCGGTACTGCGAAGAGACCCTAAGCAGATTTCCCGGTGGCGACGACGCGCTGGTTTTGCTGGGCGATTCGCAGTTCATGCTGGGTCAAACGGCGGAGGCTCTCGCCGCGTATGATGAGGCGATTACATACGGACATCATACCGCCGGGAGCATCGAAAACTATGCCGCCGCCAAACGGGCGCAGACAGCGGAGGGCGCCGCCGGAAATTTCGCCGGCGACATTGAGGAGATCACGGTAGGCACGGCGGAGGAGCTGTTAGCCGCCCTGGGTTCCAACAGGCGGATTCTGTTGAAGGAGGGCGTGTACAACCTGACTGACGCTTCACAGGGCTTTACAGGCGACACAAACGTCTTTTTTGAGGAATGCGATGACGGGCCGGAGCTTACTCTTCAAAAAGTACACAATTTGACGATTGAAGGCAGCGGGGATACGCAGAGTGAAATCGTAAGCGAGCCGCGATACGCCTATGTGATGAAATTTCTGAGCTGCTCAAACATAAGCATTGTGAATATCATGGCCGGCCATACGGAAGAAACGGTGTCTGAGTGTGAAAGCGGCGTGCTTGGTTTTGAAAACAGTAACGGCATACAAATTGACAACTCACTCCTGTACGGCTGCGGAACGGTAGGGTTCCTCTTTAACTTGGCAACGGATGTAAACGTCGTCGGTTCGACGGTCTACGGGTGTACGGATGGGATCATGGAAATCTATGACAGCTCGGATATTCTGTTTACAGATTGTGTTTTCAAAGACACCAGGGGGTGGGCATTGGTCTTTGCTGAAACCACCTCGAATCTCACCATCGATTCCTGCTCATTCCTGCGCAACATGGATGTTAACTATATGTTTTCCATATCGGAGGCGAAAAATATAACAGTCAAAAATACGGAATTTATTGACAACGATGCGGAAAAACTGGTGTCTCAGTATGATAGTGATATTGAGTTTGAAGGTTCCAACCGATTTGCGAACAATACCTTTGATGCGCCCGTTAGCGAACCGGGCCCGACGCAGGGCAATCAACGGACCGCGGCGGAGCCCGCGCCAAGCGCGCCCGGCCCTTACAAGGGATCGCCCCTGGGCAGCGCGAAACGGCTGGAAGGCACATGCCTTTTGGTCACCATATTCGTGGACGTCGATGGCTACTTGTGGGAATGGGAGGATTATGAGGCGATCCGGGGCAAGTATGTTTTGGCCAAGGAGTTTCTGGAGGCGGAGGCCCAAAAATACGGGAAGGATCTGGAATTGATATACGATTTTGAGGCCGATACGGACCTGCTCTGCAAGGCGGTTATGACGGCGGAACAAATCGCGGTGTTTGAGAATATGACCGTGAGCGGCGGGGGCGTAAGCGCCGGCGACGCCTCCTCCTTTATCCATTTGCTGGGCATCATCAAAAACTTAAACGATTTCATTGAAGAGCATGTCCCCTACCAGGCCTTGTGCGATCGATACGGGACGGACAGCATCGCCTACTGCTTTCAGGTGAAAAAATGGGCGCCGTCCAACTTCGAGTTCTTTTATAATCGTGACATTCTTGGCGACAACGCATACCATGAAAAGTTCATCCTGTTCGACCTGGCGCGGTGGGGCGCGGAAACATTGCCCCACGAACTTTTGCATACCTTCGGCGCAGTGGATTTGTATCTGGAAAGCCCCGTAAACGGCGTCAGCGCCGCGCTGGTGGAATATGCCAAGACCCATTATCCCCGCGACATCATGGGGAACTGGGACGAAGCGCGGGTGCAGGACAGCATCCCCTACGAAATAGGCCCCGTCACCGCGTATTGCCTGGGCTGGCTGGACGACGTTCCCGAGACGGACATGTTCCCCGAGCTGAAGCGGCATACCCCGGCGGCGTTTTACGATCATAAGCGTTACGTGGACCCGAGCCTCATCACTGCCGGCGCGCTTCCGCCCTCCGGGGGCAGCGTCCCCGTGGACGGCACAACGGAGTTCGCGTTTACGCCGGACCATTCCGACATATGGGTCCTGTCCAGTTCGGACTGCGGAGCCGGCAAGGTCTTGATCGAAATCTACGACAGCGAGAAGAATCACATGTTTGGCCTCCGTTATGGCGGAGGAAGCACAAGGGAAGGCGGACAAAACGTATGTTTCAGAGCATGGCTGAATGCGGGAGAAACGTACTATATCCGGGCTGCCTTCGTAGACGCCGGTGTGGGCGACAACGCCAACGGGAGCTATACGCTCACCGTGGAAAACCCGGAGCCGTTGCCCGGGAACGGCGGCAAGGGAACGATGATAAATGGGATGCATAAGCGCTACTTCTTTACGCCGGACGAGTCCGGCATTTGGGAGTTCGCGGCTTCGGACCGGGGCAGGGAGGAAATATTTTTTGTGCTGTACGCTGCGGCTGAAGACGGCAGTACCGGCAGATACGGCAATCAATACCCAAATAAAATAGGCGAGGCGGCACAGCCCAAGAAGGAAGGCATTGACGAATCCATATCTGTGAATCTGGAAGCGGGGCAGACATACCTCCTGGAGCTCAGTTGCGGGATTGATGACGCGAGCTATACCGTGACCGTTTCCAAAAAATAGAGGGCGGTATCGCAACGGAATGAAATGGCATGCGCGGCTACATTATAAAAAGGAGAAATAAACCAAATGAAAAAGAAGCGTTTGATGGGTAAAATGGTGGTGCTGATCACGGTTTTCCTGGCGATTTTCCTGGCGGCTGGAGTTGCCGGGGAGGAACGGACAGGCGCCGGCGGGCAGTGGAAGACGGAAATCGACCTGCGGACGGTCTTTGGCGACGACGTGACAGATGTAGAAGACGCCTGGATGCTGAACGCGGACATCTGCGTGATCCTCCAGCAACTGCTTCCGGAGACCGAAGGTTATGCGCTTTTCGTTTGGGATAAGCAGAACCGCTCAATCCTTTCCCGGACACATGTTCCATTTGCAGAGTATTATCGGCATCAGCAGGGCTGGGAAAACGGTGCGCTCTATCTCTTGTTCGTAGATCGGTCGGGCCCCGAGTTCTCCTTCACTAAGGCAATCGTTGCGCAGGACGGCACGGTGGACGTTGGCACTTCCACGTCGAGCGGGTCCACGATCATGCCCGGCGGCAAAACGGCTGTCCGGGAGACGGGCGACGGGAGCCTTTATGCCGTCGATCTGGATACCGGCGAGGAGGTACTGCTGATCCAAGGTGTTGCCGGGTTTCAAGGTGAGTACAGTTACGAAGCGTATCTTGGATATGTCCCCTGCCGGGACGACATTGAATACAATGTGGATGAGGACGGCGACTCGCTCTCAATCCCATTCCCGCTGGACGAAGACAGCTTTCACGATTACTGGCCTTCTTTTTACCGCGAGTTCTATGTGCATAAGCCCTTGGATGAGCATCGTTTTGTATATACGGTAAGCGGTTGGGAGTGTGGCGCTGGCTTTGGCGTTTATGACCTTCAGACACGCACGGATCACCGAATCACGGGGCACGGGTATTTCTATGGTGTGGTAGGGAACACGCTCTACGGCGCGACCCTGATGGCCGACGCCAACACTTACGAAACGTCTCCGCTTCCGAAAACGATACAAAGGCAGCTCGGAGAGGTCTATCAAATGGAAGACGGTCACGTCGATTACGATATTTCCCCGGACGGCAGGTTGTTGGCGTTAACAGGCATGAAATCCAGGGACAGTGATGCCAATACTGTAACGGTTACCGACATTCGGACAGGCGAAGTCATCAAGGCTTATGACATCGACAATCCACTTGCAAGTGAATACAGGGTAACCTTTTACGGAGATACGCGCTTCATGCTGTTTTTCCGGCCGGAGGAATCCGGCTCGGCATACGTTTATCTTTTTGACGTCGAGGATTGAGCACAGCAGGGACGCGCAGCGCCTTGGCAATTTTGTGAAGCTGCATATCCTCCCCAGCAAGCGTTTATCGTCACTTTCATAAGGAATGGCCTAATGGCATTCCAATCACGGATGCGCCCGATCGCTTGATATGAGCTATGGCTTTGCGACAAATTACTCTGGCTATAGTGTCCATAAAAGAATGTTATCAAGCGCATCGTAAAACTGTCAGAAAAGTAATCAGGTTCAATAATCTTGATATTTTAAAGCGAAAATGTTACAATGTGAACTCATTCATGAATATACTTCACATTGAGGAAAAGATATGAAGCGTTTTCAAATCGGCAAATCTATCCGGCAAGCAGGTGGTTATGAGGCGTTTATTCCAGACCCATTCCCGCCAAAAGCTGAGATATTGCTGTCCCCAAAGCATATCAAGGCACATATGGAAGCCATCCGTCTGCTCGGAAAGCTGGATGGAGTCACCGAGCATTTACCGGACAGGGATTGGTTTCTTATCATGTTTATTCAGAAAGATGCGTCAAGTTCCAGTCAGATTGAAGGCACAAACGCGACGCTGATCGATGTGATTGAAAAGCAAAACATTGAACCTCGCTTTAATCTTCCGACGGACGTAGATGATATTGTTCACTATATTGATACTATCAATTATGGCATCAAGCGATCCGAGGAATTCCCGTTTTCGCTACGATTCATACGCGAATTGCATCAAAAATTGATGACTGGCGCAAGATCTACCCAGTTATCCTATCCGGGAGAATTTAGGACATCACAAAACTGGATCGGTGGAACCCGCCCAGATAATGCACGTTTTGTTCCACCGCCTGTTCCTGAGATGCATCAAGCACTCAATGACTTGGAAAAATTTATTTATGCTGATGATCAATATATGGCTTTAGTGAAAGCAGGGCTTTTACATGCGCAGTTTGAAACAATACATCCCTTCAATGATGGAAACGGTAGAACCGGCCGAGTGCTGATAACCATGTTTCTATGGCGGGAAGAACTCCTTAGTATGCCTGTACTGTATTTATCATCCTATTTTAAAAAGCATCAGCAACTCTATTATGAAAAATTGGACGGCTATCACAATGGCAAAGTGCTTGAATGGATCGAATTCTTTTTAGAAGGGGTTATAAGCACGGCGAATTCCGCAATAAGGACATGCATCGGAATTACTGCCCTTCGTGATCGTGATATGCAAAAAATTCATGCCCTTGGAAAAACATCGGCAAAGACTACCTTGGGTATTTTGGTTCATTTGTATAGGATGCCTGTGGTTGGAATCGCTGATATTATAAAATGGACCGGCTTTTCACAAAGAGGCGGGTATGATGCAATCAACAGATTGGTCGATATGCGAATTCTCAGTCCGATGAAAGCAGGAGAATCAGTATATGGACAAAAATGGGTTTATTCGGATTATGTTCATTTGTTTACCGAGGAGTAATGGCCGGTGATTGATCATTTACGCCTGTACAGCCACATGAAAATTCGCCAGTTGGGTTAACAAAAATGGACAAATTGAGGAGAAGCAGCCGTTAGTCAGTCAATTTGAGCCCAACCTCCTTGACAAACGCTATCCGAGGATAGTGTCCATAAAAGAATGTCATCAAGCGCAAAAATAAACATGCCAAACATACAAACGTATTGCGAACGTGATGTGAATGTGCTATTATTTGTATAATTCATAAGGAGGCGATTATCGTGGCTAAGACAACAAATATAAACATACGAACCGAACCCGATGTAAAGCAGAGAATAGAGAGTCTGTTTTCACAGTTTGGTATTACTGTTTCAGATGCAGTCAATATCTTCTTCCATCAGTCGCTCATGCAAGGAGGGCTTCCGTTTCAAATGCAGATTCCCCAATATAACGCAGAAACGATAGCGGCGATTGACGATGTAAACAACAACCGAAATTTAAGTCCTTCATTTGACAATATGGAGGACTTAATGAGGTCGCTTAATGCTTAAGGTTAGATATTCAGCCAGCTTCAAAAAGGATTTCAAGACAGTTTTAAAGCGTGGGTATAACACAGCAATCTTTGAAGAGGTGGTTAAGCTATTACGCGAGGAAAAGCCCTTACCGGAAAAATGTAGAGATCACGCGCTGATAGGAAACTATGCTGGACATCGGTCTTGCCATCTCACACCGGATTGGTTGCTCGTCTACAAAATAGAAAACGCTATTTTGACACTTACCCTGACCCGAACGGGAACACATAGTGATCTTTACAAAAAATAAGGGCGAAAGAATGATATTGTCATGAATTTGCGGCATCCGTCGTGCCTCCCGCTATCTTATGATGGGTTTATCCGCAAGAGATCTTCCGCGCCATGCTCACCGGTCTTCGGCTGCCGGACGATAATGCGGGTGCAAACGCCCGGATCGCTGCGGATGGACAGGGATGCGTCCTCCCCACGGCACATGCGCAGCCGGCTGATCACATTGCGCAGCCCGTAACCCCGCTGCTCCCGCGGCGCGTCCTCCAGCACGGAGCGGATGCGCTCCTCGCTCATGCCGTTGCCGTCGTCCTCCACGATCAGCTCGTAACCGTCCCCCGCGTCCGCGCTGTAGATGGTGATGTTCAGCGGCGCGCCGTCCTCGCGGCGCCCGTGATAAATCGCGTTTTCAACCAGCGGCTGCAAAAGCAGCTTCAGCGTGAGCAGCCCCAGCAGCTCCTCGGCAATATCGGTATGCACGTTCACCTCGTCGCCGTAGCGCAGCTTTTGCAGGTAGGAATAGGCGTTCAAGTGTTCCAGTTCCACGCGCAGGGGCACCAGATCCTCCTTCAGGCTCAGCGAGTATCGCAAAAACACCGCCAGCTTGTCCACCGCTTCGGTCAGCTGCTCATGGTCGTTCCTTTTGGACAGCCATTTGATTGAAGACAGCGAGTTAAATAAAAAATGGGAGTTGATCTGGGCGCGCAGCGCGCTGACTTCCGCCTCGCGCTTCGACTGATTATCCCTGTCCGCTTGAGCGGCCAGCGCGAGGATACGGCGGCGCGTCTCATCCAGCTCGCGGGCCAGTAAACTGAACTCATCCTCCCCGCGCAGTGTAATATCATGCTCCAGTTTCCAGTTGCTGATATCCACAATCTTGTCCGACAGCTGCCGCATGCGCCGGTTCAAACGCGCGCCCACCTGCCACACGATAAAAAACGCCGTCGCCGCCACGACCGCCGTCACCATCGCCATGCGCAGGGCAATTGCGCGGTAGGCGCGGTCCAGATAGGCGTTATCCGTTTCAATCACCACGCGGACGGCGTTCTTCGTACCGGCGGTGAACGCGATCGGTTTACCCGTGCCGGCTTGCCCGCGAACACCGGGCAAACCGGAAGTCTTCGCGCCGTAAAGCAGGAGCGTAAGCGCGTGCCGGTCATTCATGCTTAAGAGCCAGTCGCCCGAATACACCGTGATATGGTTGCCGCTGTTGTCCTCGTTAAAGAAACCGAGCAGCTCCGTCTCATACACGCACATCTCCAGCAAAAACTCGCGGCCCGCGTTGGTTTGGTATACTTTCTGGAACATGGAGAAGACCTTTTCATTGCGGGCGTTCAGGTATACGCCCGTCACCAGCAGGTTGTTGCGGTAGATCTGGCTGCCGGGCGAGAACGCGGCGAAGATATCCGCCAGATCGCCCAATCCGTCGGCCTGCCCGCCCACCCCCTTTTCATGGATGCGGATATCCCTTAAGCGCGCGACGTTCATACTCATGTACGGGCCTGCCGCGGCGCCCAGCACCTCCGCCACGCGGGCATAAGGCTGTGTTTCCATCGCCGTTATCAGCTGCCGGTTCGCGGACAGCACGCGCAGATAGGACAGATACGAATCCATCCTGTTATCTATATTGATCGCAATCTGCCGGCTGTTCGCCTGAAGCGCGGAGCTTTCCTGCATGCGGTAGCTGTCGCGCAGAACCAGATACAACATCCCCAGCATGGCCGTGATGATGAAGACGATCACGATGGTAAAGAGGATATACAGCTGCGTTCTGAACTTCAGCCTGCCGAACATATCAGCGCCGCGCCTCCCTGGCCCTGTGACGGTAGACGCTGGGCGTGATGCCCACCGTCCGCTTAAAAATCGTATGGAAGTATGTAATGCTGCCGAAACCGCAGGCCTCGGCGATCTTCCCCAGCGGAATCTGCTTATCTTCCTCCAGCATTTGCTTGGAGCGCTCGATGCGCACGTTCAGTAAATAATGGCTCAGGCTCGTGTCCGTCACGGACTTGAACAGCGCGCCGATATAGTTGGGGGTAAAATGCATCTGACGGGCAATGGACTCCAGCGATAATGCGGAAGCGTACCCCTCGTGGATCAGGCGCCGCATCTCGCCGACAATATCTTCCTTGCTTTGCGCCTTTCGGGACGCCGCCTCGCGAGGCGCGCGCAAGTTCCGCTTCAGCAGCGCATCGTACAACTCCGCCGCGTTCTCCCCCGCGCTCATCGCGACGCGCACATCCGCGCCCTCGCTTTCAAAAAACTGCCTCAGCGCGAAGCCGACGCGCTGCGCCGCCGCTTCCGCACTCTCCTGCCCGATGCCGCACAGCACCACCGTCTGCCCTTCGTTCACGCTGACCGGCGTTGAATGCGCGCAGGCTTTCTGCACCTGCAAGGCCAGCCGTTCCAGCTTCGCGTCGATCGGGCGCATCGCGGCGGGTTCATAAACGCACAGCACGACCAGAAACCGCCGGCCCGGATCCATCAGCCAATCCATCCCCAGGCTGCGCGTATCCTGTTCCAGTACGCCCATGCCGCTAAGCACGCGGGTGGCCAGCGTTTGACGCGCCAGATTCAGCCGCCGCGTCAGATGGCCCTGCTCCTTGGAGAGCAGGCGCTGCTCCAGCGCTTTTTCGTTGATCTCGTCCGCCGCGCGCTTCACCGCTCTCAGAAGTTCCCGCTCGTTGACCGGTTTCATTAAATATGCGGAAACATTCAAGTCGATCGCTTGCTTGGCATACTCAAAATCATCATACGAACTGAGGAACAGAATCTTAACATCCGGTGCGGCATTACGGATCCGGCGTGACATTTCTATGCCGTCCATCACAGGCATACGGACATCCGTCAGCACGATATCCGGCTTGAGTTCCAACACTTTCGCCAGCCCCTGTGAACCGTTCGCAGCTTCGCCGGCAATGTCCACGCCGATCAGCCCCCAGTCCACGCAGGACGCCAGGGACGTCCGCTCGAAGCTTTCGTCCTCCACCAACAACATCGATACCATGCCTATATCACCTTCCCGGGATTATGTATGTTATGGCACGGAGCGCTTTCTTTTCGGATAAACATTCCAGGATGCTTTTTGGCTATTCCAAACTCGCGGCGTTAAATCCCGATTCGCGAACGGTTGGATGAAGCTTAATACATATTCATAAACCTGATCAAACGGGGGCTTGTTCGTCATACCTCGCAGCCGCTCATAGGCGTGCTCCACATCCTGCCGTCTTTGGAAAAACTCATCAAATGCGCCAAAATGACGATCTTGGTTCTTCTTTAACACTCCATATATTTTCACCGTTTCCACTTTACACAATGCGCGAGAGCGTATATGTCGACTACATCCTTCACGCGCCGGAGTATCCTTGCCAAAGACAGCACTGTTATCTTATCGGATAATACTTCATCAGCCAGAACGCCCTTAACGCTGATCTCACCGTAATGGTACATTCTGCTTCCGTAAGTTGGTCTCATATCAATATCCATTGAAAAGATTTCTTCATCCGTCTGCTTTTCTCGGATAGAAATGCCCGCTGACATCTTCTCCTCGTATTCACGAAAAGGAAGAGCATACACCCGGTTTCTTAAATCGCCGAGGGAATGATTGATTGCTTCAACCAAAGCATTCATAGAAGGCAATGCGCCAGTCCAAGCCGCATCAATGTCCTTTGTTTGTCTTTCCAGCGAGGTATAGCCACATTCAGCCAAAATAAGCTTTGTTATCATCGCGCCTTTAAATACAATAGGAGCATCAGATTCAGACAGCTTGCCCATCAACCGGTACATGAATTTTTCCTTTTCCGTCATAGTCTATTCCTCGCTATGGTACTTAATGGCCCAATCTTTGACGGAATTGAAATACTTTACATTCTCCGGCTTTATAACTAATCCGTTAAAGCTTGTGCCATGCGTGTAATAATAGCGGCTCAAACCTTCAACCAAAGATTGCTCGTCCACACTGTTGAAATCAGAAAGCATATCGTTGAATGTCTGATTAACCGACGTACAGAGCACATCACCAAAGCGTATATAGTCAATGCCGTTAAATGAATCGACAACATAGCACTCTATGTTTTCGTATTCATCACTCTTCTTCGCATAAACCTCAATCCTCTTCTCTCGCATGTACCCACCGAACAACTCAAGGAACTCCAAAGCAGATGTGTTCCGCAGAATCATGTCCTTACCGCCGACGACAGCCCTGTGCCAAGCCCTTGTCGTCAAAAAATCGTTGCTTGTCAACGACATCATACGAAACACCTCCTTCAATTCATAACAGATGTCCTAAGCCTATCCATTTTAGTTTACCATATGTCTCAATCCAGATCAAACTCTATACTGACAATCACTGTAAACAATCCAAAGGATGAATAAAAACCCTGTGAATGTTGGA
>Ga0082212_10008663_pt1 | contig 13242 bp, 10 predicted proteins | sample TergutNt197P3_FD_71548 | JGI IMG/M metagenome (GOLD analysis project Ga0082212, IMG submission 71548) | Neocapritermes taracua P3 segment gut microbial communities from Petit-Saut dam, French Guiana - Nt197 P3 | ecosystem: Host-associated > Arthropoda: Insects > Digestive system > Gut ... | reverse complement strand
TCTCATCTTCGCGTCAAGGTTGCTCAGCGGCTCGTCCATCAAAAACACCTGCGGCTCGCGGACAATGGCCCGCCCGATGGCGACGCGCTGGCGCTGCCCGCCGGAAAGCCTCTTCGGCTTGCGTTCGAGCAGGTCGGTGATGCCCAGAAGCTCCGCCGCCCATCGCACCTTCTCGTCAATCACCCTTCGGTCCGTCTTTTTAAGCTTGAGCGCAAACGCCATGTTCTCGTACACCGTCAGATGCGGGTAGAGCGCGTAGTTCTGGAACACCATGGCGATGTCCCTGTCCTTCGGCTGCACGTCGTTGACAAGAGTATCCCCGATATACAGCTCTCCCCCGGAAATATCCTCGAGCCCCGCGACCATGCGCAGCGTCGTTGACTTCCCGCAACCCGACGGCCCGACAAGGACGATGAACTCCTTGTCGTTGATCTCCAGGTTGAAATCGAAAACCGATTGGAACCCGTTGTCGTAGACCTTATTGATGTCGATCAGTCTCAGTCCTGCCACATTGATGGTTTTGGGAACAACGACCCTTCATTGTCCCCTCGCGAGCCGTGAAGTCCGGAAAAGGCCGACCCATCGCATGCCTCGCACCCTTATCACGGCCGCATTACGGCAGGTCTCCACACTGCCGCACCGCAAACCACGCGGATGGAATCGCTCCTTTCTTCTGTCCCCGCGGTTAATTGCCTGAACCTCCTGAACCTGTCAGTATGGAGTAACCGCCGGGAAAATAATACTATCATGATACTGCTTTTCATCATTTTGTCAATGAAAACACGCTATTTTTACGTAAATCCCCATAAGACGGGGGACGGTTCTCTGTCTTACTCCAGACTAGATGGAGTGTAAGACAGAGAACCGTCCCCCGTCTTAGAACCGTCCCCCGTCTTACACAAAGATGAGCGCAAATCATAGACGCCGCCATTTGTCAAGCGTATTTCACGCCATCTTTTTATGGTGTGAAACAAGCTTTGAGAAGTCGTCCGAAACGTATAGAATTAGACACGGAACAGAATACTAAAAGACTTCATCAGGAGGAAGAAAATGGAAAAAGAAAAAAAGAATCGGAGCGAGCTGCTTGAACTCATCGTCGTGATAATGCTGGGCGTCACCGCGGTTGCGACCGCTTGGTCGTCATGGCAGGGGTCGCTACATGGCAGCCAGATGGCACAGAAATATACAAAGTCAAACAACTATGCCTCCGAGGGCAACTCCGAGTACAATGCGGGCATCCAGTCGCTCACACAGGACATGATGCTCTACAACGAAATCAACGGACTCATGATAGACCAACATTTCGCGGAAAGCAGAGGCGACATGGATGAGGCGGAAAAGCTCGAATGGAAGATAGACGAGCTGTTTGCCGGCAGCGTGACCGAAGGGATGGCACAGGCGTTCGACTGGGCAATGACCGAAACGGAACGGCGCGGCGAATCGGTTTCGCCGTTTGACATGGACGGTTACGTGGACTCGTACTTTGAAACCGCAAACGAGCTGCTGGCGGAATCGGAAGAGATGCTGGAGGAAGGAAACAAAAACAACACGCACGGGGACAACCAGGGATTGGTTTCGGTAATATATGCGGTCGTACTATTCCTGCTCGGTATTTCTTCATCGTTCAAGGGGGTACGCGAGAAATACGTCCTATTGGTCGTGTCCTGCATAGGATTTCTGGCGGCCACGATCTTTATGCTGACCATTCCGATAGTCATGCCTTGACGGACAAAAATAATTTGAAAGGAAAATAAAGCAATGGCAAACGAACTCATCATCAAAAAAGAACTCAACGATGCAAAGACGATCACGGACAAACTTATGATAGACATGGGGTTCACAATGAGCTACAGCAGCCCGACGGAAGCCATCGCGCAGCGTGGCAGCGGGGTATCGTCCGCCATTCTGGGTCCCCTCGCCGGAAAGAACAACGTCGCGGTCAAATTTGCGCTGACTTTCAGCGAAAGCGGCGGCAATACAACGCTGGATCTGTCGGACGCGGCCTCAGGACTCGGCAAGGCGATCACGTTCACGGGCGGCACGACCAAAAAAATCCTCGCCGACGTATATAACACGCTCAAGGAAGGCTTCAGCAGAGAGGGATTGCTGGGGTGACCGCCGGCAACGGCCGCTTGGAAAGACTCTCCGAAACCGATAGCTTCGGCGGCGTCACATCGCCGCCGAAGGCGAAACGGCGCAGGTTGCCTTTAACGGTGTTATACGCGGCCGCACTGTTGCTGCTTGTGTTCTTTGCGGCGGGCTGCGGAGACTTGTTCGACCTTGATGACTATGACGAATATGACTACTATGACGAATACGACGACGACAACGAAGATTATTCGCCTGTATCGCCGTCAGGGCAATCGACGCCGCCTTCCCAAAGCGGCGTCGTAAGCGGAGCGCGTTATGACCCCAGCGACACTTGGGCGGTCTATTGGTATCTATGCGGCAGCGACCTTGAATCGTACGGCGCCTTCGCGAGCGACGACCTCTCCGAAATGATGAAGGTGCAACTGCCCGACAACGTATGCGTGGTTATCGAGGCGGGCGGAGCGACATACTGGCACAACGGCTTTGACCCCGACGCAAACAGCCGCTATTTATACGACAGCGACGGGTTCCGGCTTCTCGAAAAGAATCCGCGCGCCAATATGAGTGACGCAAACACGCTGCAGGCGTTTTTGCGTTATTGCAATGAAAACTTCCCGGCCGACCACGAGATCGTCGTCTTCTGGGATCACGGCGGCGGCAGTGTGGCGGGCGTCATACTTGACGAGTTTTTCGACGATGACTCCCTGAGCCTGACGGACATACGCGAGGCTTTTGAAGCCACAAGCACATTGTCAAAGTCAAACCCCCCATATGAAATGGTCGGGTTTGACGCCTGCCTTATGGCAACGGTCGACATGGTCGACGCGCTCAACGGCGTCGCCCGCTACATGGTGGCGTCGGAAGATCTGGAGCCGGGGGTGGGATGGGATTATACCGGATTCTTCCAAGCTTTGGCCGACGACACGGGAATAAACGGCGCCAGGTTGGGCAAAGCCATATGCGACAGCTTCTATACCGCCTGCATAGCGGAAGGCCAGGCCGCCGAGGTCACGCTTTCGGTCGTGGACTTGGGCCGCGCGGACACGCTGCTGGACGCCTATTACGATATTGGCGTCGAGTCGCTCATTTTCGCCTGTATGGACACCTCCTATTTCAGCGAGTTCGGACGCGCGGCAAAAAAGGCCGAAAACTATGGGGGCAACAACTCCTGGGACGGGTACACAAACATGGTCGACCTGGGCGACCTTGTGCGGCAGTCCGGCGACGGGCTGCTGCCGGAGTACGGCCGGACGCTTCTTGACGCGCTGAACGAATGCGTCGTCTACAAGGTCAACGGGCCATATCGTTCAAGGGCAAGCGGGCTTTCCTGCTATTACAGCTACAACAGCGACTATGATGATTTTCTGGGATTTGCTTCACTTAACGACGAAAACCCGTTCCGCTGGTATTACGACTACGCCATCACAGGCGAGCTTTCAAGGGAAGGCGAGCTGTATGTGCGGAGCCTGGAGACGGAATACTCGCAGGCGGGCGGCGTAAAACCGGAAAAAGTGCACAGTCCGCAATACGACAATCTCGAAGACTTCCGCGTCATTCTCACGGACGACGGTTATGCCGTTTTGGATCTCGGCCCCGAAATCGCGGGCAGGCTGGCCGGCGTCTACTGCGTGCTGGCCTACTACGACGAGGACGAGGAAATAATCATTCTGCTCGGCACGGACAACGACCTTGATTCCGACTGGGAAAACGGCGTGTTCACCGACAATTTCCGGGGCGTATGGGGCAGCATCGACGGCATTCTTTGCTACATGGAGCTGACGGACGAAGCGGACGACTACCAGCTATACACCGTGCCCGTGTTGTTGAACGGTGAGGAATATTCGCTTAGCGTGAGCTATACATACGATGACGAAGAATACACGATACTCGGAGCGAGACGCGGCGTCGACGATAACGGTATGGCGGACAAAAACCTGCGGAAGCTGAGGCCGGGCGACATTATCGAACCCCTGCATTACATATTTTTTGACCTGGACGACGACGATGAAGACCCTTCCCAAATGGCCGTGGAAAGCATAACCGTCACATCACGCACGCGTTTTGAGGAAACGGACTTGGGCGACGGACTGTTCGTATTCATGTTTGAAATGGTGGATGTGCAGAATAACAGCTACTTATCGGAAGCCGTTGTGTTCTCTGTCGAGGACGGCGAGATATATCTTCTTGACGATGACTGACGCGGCGTATCGACATTCTTGGAGGACATATGAAACATACTAAAAAAACCAAAGTGGTCGCGCTGGCGCTGGCGCTGTGTTTTGTTCTGCCGCTGACTGCCTGCGGCTGGCTCGACGACGAGCCGGAAACGCCGGACTCGGTATCGGCCGCGGTTTCGGCTTCGACGCCTGACTCAACGCCGGACTCAGCGCCGGACGCGGTACCGGACGCGCTATCGGCTTCACCGGGCGATCCGGCCACTTTCGAACCGTCCGCGGACGAGTCGGCGGCGTCCATTACAAAGGGGGAAGCCGAGGAAGGCGTATTGTCAGGCGGCGAGCAACTGGGTTCCGGCTTTGTCGAGATGACCGGCGAGGGTCGGTTTGACCCGGACAAAAAAGTCGCGGTAAGCAAAAGCGCCCGCCCGATACGCCGCATTGCCAAGCAGGACGTCTACGGCAACGAACTCCCCGACTATTTCTATTATTACCGAAACAACCTAAGCGAAAACGAGAAAAAAATCTACGACCAGATATATGCAAACGCCGTGGAGTTGGACCCGTACTTTGAGCTCACGACCAAGGTGCACTACAACCGGATAGACGATATCATCATATCCGTCCGCTATGACAATCCCGATCTGTTCTGGCTGGATACGGCGTATAGCTACACATACGACAACAGCGGATATGTAACGTCCGTGATGATATCATTCAACTATGCAGCCCAGAATATTGACGCTTTCAAACAGCAGTTCTACAACTGCGCCGATTCGCTTCTCGAGTATGTGATGAAATTCGACAGGGACATAGACAAAGTGAAGTACTGCCACGATCTCCTGACCAACATCAACGGCTACGCGTGGGCGGATCTCAACCAAAGCGCGTACAGCGCGCTGTGCAACGGCTGGACGGTATGCGCGGGCTACTCGTTCGCTTTTCTCTACCTGATGCAACGTCTCGGGATACCAAGCGCGGTCATATACGGCTATGCGGGCGAGGCGCATTTATGGAACCTTGTGTATGTGGACGGGGACTACTACGAAATGGACGTGACCTGGGATGACCCCATAGGCAACGCCCCGTATATTTACTACTACAATTACTTTAACATCACGTCAAACCAAATCGCGGCTGACCATTCGCGCTATGCCCCAAGCACGTCGCTTCCGTATGCAGGCGGCACGTATTACTCATATGGCAACTATTACGGAAATTACCCCGGCAGCGACTTCAGCGGCATCAGCTACGGATATCCGAGCATCTCCCTCCCATTCATATATCCCGACGCGGAGCCATACTCGGCGCCGTCGCAGTCCGCTCCTCAGCCCGCGCCTCAACAGCAGCAGGATCATGGCGTTGAAAATGTTTTTTCCGGTGACGGCGGTGAAACCTGGAGCGTTGAAGAGGTGGACTACTGGCTTGAGTCCCTAACGGACGACGAATGGTATGAGCTATGGGATATTCTGACGGATGGTATATCCGATGAGCAATACCAATACCTTGATGACATGGATTGGGACGAATTCGTAGAATTTTTGACATACCTATTCAATGAATAGCCGCCCCCCCGTCTCACCGCCCCCTACCTCTGCCGCATTCCCCTGTAGGGGGTATGCGGCTAAATTCACATATTTCACAGTTTTCATAGTTTTTTTCAACATTTTATTGAATTTACCGTTGCATAATGCTATCATGAACGAATAATAGGGGCGCCGGCCTAGATACCGCCACCCCACACAGAAAGGTTGGATTTGTGTGAAAAAGATTATAGCAATCATCATAGCGGCAATGATGCTGCTGACGCTCTTCGCCTGCGCGAGCAAAGACGACGCCGGCTCGGGAGGCGGCAGTCAGGATTCGCAGTCGTCGTCCTCGGATCAGGGCGGCTCGACGTCGTCCGACTCAAATCAGGGAAGCACACAGGCGGGATCGGGTCCGGCGGTGTCCCTGAAGGTGTGGGGTTCACAGGACGACCAGACGATGCTCCAGGGAATGATAGACGCCTTCAAAGCGGCAAACTCCGATAAGACATGGGATATCAGCCTGATGGTCGTCGGCGAGAACGACGCCCGCACGAGATATCTTGAAGACCCCGCGGCGGCGGCCGACGTCTTCGCCTTCGCGCATGACCAGTTGAAGGACTTTGTGAACGCCGGCGCGCTTTATGAGGTCGCGGGAAAATGGAAAGACAACGTCATTGCGGACAACGGCGCGGGTTCCGTGGACGCGGCTTCAAGGGACGGCAAACTTTACGCGTTCCCGATGACCGCCGACAACGGTTACTTCATGTATTACGACAGCAGCGTTTTCTCGGAATCGGACGTCCAGTCCTTCGACAAAATGCTCCAGGTCGCCGCCGCCGCCAATAAAAAGGTGTACATGGACATCGGCAACGGCTGGTACATCGCTTCCTTCTTCCTCGCGGCGGGCTGCCATGTCGGCGTCGACGAGGGCGGCAACGCATTCTGCACCTTTAACGACGCGAACGGAGTCAAAGCCGCGGAGGCCATCAAAGCGATCGTCGGCAACAGCGCCTATATTTACGGCGACGGCGCCGTCATGACGGGAGGCATCGGCGACACGATTGCCGCCGGCGTATCAGGCACATGGGACGCGGACGCGGTCAAGGAAAAACTCGGCGCCAACTACAACGCCGCGAAGCTGCCCACCGTCACCCTCGGCGGCGCACAGGTCCAGATGAGCTCGTTCGCGGGATACAAACTGGTCGGCGTGAACAGATCGACCTCGCACCCCCAGGAGGCCATGGACCTTGCGGCCTGGCTGACAAACTACGACAACCAGATGAAACGCTTCGAGCAGCGGAGCATGGGGCCATCCAACACAAAGGCCGCCGCGTCCTCGGAAGTCCAGGCGGCGAAGGAGCTTGCCGCCCTGGCCGCGCAGGCCGCCTACGCGGTGGCGCAGAACGACGTCCCGGACAACTTCTGGGAGCCCACCAAAGCCCTGGGCCAGCAGTTGATTTCCGGAGACAACACCCCGATACAGACGCTTCTCGATCAAATGGTGGAAAAAATAAAAACGTAATCATGACAGATTCGGGCATCAGGGGTTAGGATAATTTCCTAACCCCTAATCCCTAACCCCTAACCCTAAACAGGAGGTCGCATACATGGATGAGTTGAAAATGCACACCATTGGTCCATTCGCCCGTTTTTTCTACAAACTCTATTACGCCATACTAAGCATCCCAAGACTGGTTTGGTATGGGATCAAAGCTGCGGGACGAGGGATTCGCGGCTTTGTTTTCTCCATCGGTAGGGGCTTCGCAAACTATGGCAGGATGTTCGTCAAGGGTGACATACTCACAAAAATCTCATTTTTGATTCCGGGGTTCGGATGTATAACGCGCAAGCAGATCGTCAAGGGTCTGCTTTTCCTGCTTGTAAGCGTGTTGCTCCTGTACTTCATTTTCAGTTTCGGCTGGCAGTACCTGAAAGACCTCGGCACTCTCGGCACGAACGCGGGCGATGAGAAAATCGACCCCGAAACCGGGCTTATCATGTACACCCTGCCGGACAACTCCATGCTGATCCTGCTCTACAGCGTGATGACCTTGCTTGTGATAATCGTGTTTCTCGCCCTGTACTATGCAAGCATCAGCTCGGGCTTCAAGGCGCAGATGCTGAAACAGGAGGGGAACCCGATACCGTCGTTTATCGAGGAAACGAAAAACCTCTTCAACGAAAAATATCACATCACGCTGCTCTCGCTGCCGACGGCGATGTCGGCATTGTTCATAATCCTCCCTGTCATATTTATGGTCCTGATCGCGTTCACGAACTTCGACAGGAACCACCAACCGCCCGGCAACCTGTTCTCATGGGTCGGCCTCGAAAACTTCAGCGACGTCTTTGGCAACAACCCGTCCAAGTCCTACACCTTCCGGCACCTGCTGCAGTGGACGGTGATCTGGGCGATAGTGGCGACGATCACGAACTACATCCTGGGAATGCTACTGGCGATGCTGATAAACAAAAAGGGCGTGCGCATGAAGAAGCTCTGGCGGACGATTTTTGTCCTGACCATCGCGGTTCCCCAATTCGTGTCACTGCTCCTGATGAGAAGGCTCTTCGACGACCAGGGCACGGTAAACGTCATAATAAAAGAGCTGGGGGGAAACGCCGTCAAATTCCTGTCGGACGCGACCAACGCCCGGATAATGGTAATAGTGATAAATATGTGGGTCGGCGTCCCCTACTCCATGCTGATTACCTCCGGAATACTCATGAACATCCCGGCGGATCTGTATGAAAGCGCGCGCATCGACGGCGCGAGCCCCGTCAAAACCTTTACGAAAATCACGCTTCCATATATGCTCTTCGTGACGGGTCCGTACCTCATCACGCAGTTCGTAGGAAACTTCAACAACTTCAATGTGATATACCTCTTGACGCAGGGCGAGCCCGGAAACGTGGCTCTGTACCAGGCGGGCGACACGGACTTGCTTGTCACATGGCTGTATAAGCTGACCGTCAACTTCCAGGACTATAACCTGGCGTCCGTCATCGGGATACTCGTATTTGTGATATCGGCGGTGTTGTCCCTCATCGTCTACAACACGTCAAGCTCGGCCAAGGGAGAGGAGGAATTCCAATAATGAAAAGCATGAAAACGCGCCGGGCCGTCGGCAACACCTTCGCGCACATCTTTTTGGTCATCCTTTCGATAATCTGGATACTGCCGATCGCATGGCTGGTGATCCGCTCGCTCCAGGGCGAAAAGGGCGCGTTTATATCGACGGTGTTCCCGCAAAGCTATACGGTCTCGAACTATACGCGGCTATTCACGGAAACGCAGACCTTCAACTACCCACGATGGTACCTCAACACGTTCCTCGTGGCAATCTTCACGTGTGCGCTATCCACGATGCTCGTGCTGATGATAAGCTACACATTTTCAAGACTGCGCTTCAGCTCACGCAAGGGCTTCATGAACGTCGGCCTCATACTCGGCATGTTCCCCGGCTTCATGACGATGATCGCGGTCTACCACATCCTCAAAGCGCTTGACCTGTACCAATCCCTGATATCCCTGGTGCTGGTCTACTCCACGAACGCCTCGCTCGGGTATTTCGTCGCAAAGGGCTTCTTCGACACGATACCAAAAGCTCTTGACGAAGCCGCAACCCTGGACGGCGCGACCAAAAACCAGATATTCTTCAAAATAACCCTGCCGATGTCGCAACCGATAATAATATACACGGCGCTCATATCCTTCATGTCCCCATGGGTGGACTTTATTTTCGCGTCTGTTATAATGAAGGACAACTATAATAAATACACGCTTGCGGTGGGGCTGTTCAAGATGCTCGACAAGGAAAACATCTACGAATACTTCACACGCTTCTGCGCGGGCGCCGTTCTGGTGGCAATACCGATAACGATACTTTTCGTAATATTCCAGCGATACTACGTCGAAGGCGTAACAGGCGGCGCGACGAAAGGGTAATCAGGGGTCAGGATGCCAATTTAAGCCTCGGATCAGTCGCCGGAATTGCATTCCGCAAGCGTAACCACGGACGGTGGAGCGCGTAAGTAGGCGCATGGACGCGCCTTCGAGCGGAAAGGAATGCAATTCCGGCGACTGATTCGGGGCGGTACTGAAATGGAAGACAAAGATGGAAAGGATAGTATTATGAAAATTGGGGTATTGGGCGCGGGGGCGATGGGCTCACTTGTTGGCGCGCATTTGAAAAAGGGCGGCGGCGAGGTCTGGTTCATCGACGTGTTCCGGGAACATATGGACGCCATCCGTGACAATGGGCTTATCATGGAGCTTGAGGGCGAAACCGAACCGCAGACAGTGTACCTTGACGGCGCAGTCACAAACGGCGCGGACGTGGGCGAATGCGACGTCGTGATCGTCCTCGTGAAATGCGTCGACATCGAAACCGCCGTCGAAACCAACAAACCCCTCTTCGGCAAGGACACCGTGGTGCTGACGCTCCAAAACGGCGTGGGCGGCGCGGACGTCCTGCGCGACTACTTCGACGCCGACAACCTTGGGCTCGGCGTCCTGAAATCCTCCGCGAACATCCTGGCCCCCGGCAGAATACTCGGGCGCGTCCGCTTCCCGAACAGCCCCAACGGCATATACTTCTCACCCCTCAACCCCAAAACGCCTCACCGCCACGTCTATGACGAACTCGAAAAACTATGGTGCGACGGCGGAATGCCGGCCGAATGCAGCGAGCACACGGAGGAATTCATCTGGAGCAAACTGGTGGACAACGTCATGTACAACGGAATCGCCGCCCTACTGCAGCTTGCGAACGAGGACAGCGCCGGCAACGAGGACGGCTGGCTGCTAATGCGCGAACTCGCGCGCGAGGCGTGCGAAGTGGCAAACGCGAAGGGCATCAAGCTTGACTTGAACTCCTACTGGAAAGACAAAACGGACAAACCGCCCTATGACAGAAACGAAGTGAAAACGCTGCACTATGTGTCTGCCCTGTTCGACTCCGTGCAGAAAAGAAAAACGGAAATAGACTTCATAAACGGCGCAATAGTGAAGGAAGGCAAAAAACACGGCGTCCCCACGCCCTGCAACGAAACGATCCTCCGCCTGGTGCGCGTAATGCAGTCAAACTACGACAACAAGTTCAAATAGTCATACAGCCGCAGAATTGTGACGATGCTCTGCTCCCTTGTGTACGTGCCCGACGGCGCGAACATGTTGTCGCCGACTCCGCCCATGATTCCCGTCGACTGCATCTGCCCGACGGCTTCGACCGCCCAATCCGCCAGTGCGGCCTTGTCGTCGAAAGCCGGATCGGCCGGCGGGATGGGTTTGCCCGCCGCCTTCGCGAGTCGGGCAAGCATCGTCGCCGCCTGTTCGCGGGTCAGACCGCCGGTCGGGTTGAAGTTGTTGTCGCCGACTCCGTTCACCACGCCTATCGCCGCCGCCTTCTGCACGTTCACGTCGCTTGTGTCGCCGAACGTCTCGCGCCCCTCTATCTCGCCGTTGAAGATCTCGTACAGCGTGACCGCCAGTGCCGCGAACTCGGCGCGGGTGGTCGCCTGCGTGTATGACGACTGAAGATCGCTCGGCACGAGCTCTGCGTCTATCGCGCTGATTATTCCGGGTTTTGCCCAGTCGTCCGCGCTGTCGAGGTTGGGAACCGTGCCGGGCGTGGACGTCCCGGGCATGGAGAACGACAGCGTGTACTCATTGCCGCGGGTGGCCCAGTAGGTGTGCAGTTTCACATAATATGTGCCCTTTTGCAAATCGTATGTGATCGTTCCCGTAAGATTGTCGTCCATCTCGTGTATGCTCAGCAGAACGGTGTCCTCTCCGTCCGCCTCACCATGAATATCGTTCCCGTCATATTCGTCATATCCCGAGTCATCATACATGCGGAGATTGGAACTCGCGTTTATCCTGATGGGTTCGTCGTACTTGTTGTACTCATTGCATGGCACAAACTTGACGCTCTTTGTAATGGAAACCGTGGCGGCTTCGGCAAGGGTAAACTTATAAAAATAGTCATGCTTTCCATCTTGCCTGTCATAGCAGAACTGCTTGACCACATCTCCGGCGGGGTCGACCGTTCCGGCGCTCTCCCTGGTCAAACCGCCGGTATCGGCTATCGGCTCAATCGAATCTATGCTGACGGTTATCCTCGCGGGATTGTCCCACGACAAATGGTGACTGACTTTAATGAAATGCCACCCTTCAGCCAGAAAGAAAGCGCCTGTTTTGGAGGGGACCTCTCCATTTTGCGGACTTCCCACACCGCTGATGTCCAAATCATAATCAGGAAGCGTTCCGCCCGGGGAGCTGACATAACAGAACTGCTGGCTGCCGACGTCGGCCTCGCGATATCCGTCAATACCATGATATACGGCAAGGACTGCGCCTTCGTTCAGCGTGGGATCTTGCATCTTTAGCGTAATAACAACTTTACTGGCGGTTTTAAGCTCAAATTTGTACCAATAGCTGCCGCGATCATCATGTCCGGTAAATGTGTCGCTCTCCCCTGCTTTGAGCTCCATCGCGCTCCCCCTGTCGGGACCCGGTGCGGCAGACGCGGCAAGCGGAGCAATTGCCAGTACGATTGCCAACGCAAGCGACAACGCCAAAATGTTTCCTGTAGATTTCTTTTTCATTATTGCCTCCATTACTTTGATTTACCGGATTATCCCTCCGGCGGGGGATTTTGCCTGTATTGTGCGACGGACGGCACGTTTTGGGTCTGATTTGGAGAACCTCCTCACAACGTATTGACATCGCGATGTATTTGTGATACAATAATGTAAAAAGGAGGTGTCTCTATGTCAACAGCAAATATAAATGTTAGGACAGATGCGAATTTAAAAGCTCAAGCTCAGAAGATATTTGAGTCTATTGGCCTAGATTTATCCACAGCGGTAAATCTATTTCTCAAACAGACGGTTAGGGTCAATAATCTGCCATTTGTTGTGGGAGTTTCTTATGTATACCCGACGGAAAATGTTACTCAAAAACGTGTTTCGCGCCGTGGTGTGTGGAAGGGCAAATACTCGTTACCTGACAATTTTGACGCGCCGCTTGACGACATTACCATATCATCACCGTGACCCGTTCGACAGACTGCTCATAGCTACGGTAATAGCCGAGGTTATGACATTTTTATCCGCCGACGAAAATGTATCGAAATATGATGTGAAATGGCTGTGGTGAAGCCGCTAGCCCTGCTTATAATCCAGAGGCTTGTCTTTGAGGTTTTCCACTATGCGCACGGCGATTGCCAATGACTGTTTGTTCTTCTTGAGTGGTGGATGAAACCGTCATATAATAAGCCCGGCGTAGCGTTTTGCTATTATGTATGTGGCCACTATCCACATATACAGGGTGGGGAGGCCGCGAGCCGATTGTCCTCCGGCAATAATCATGGTACAATAATCCTCAATAATAGCGGTGCTGTTATGCCGCATATCATGCGTTCCTAACCTGAAATCGAAAAAGGATT
>Ga0082212_10008662_pt1 | contig 13242 bp, 9 predicted proteins | sample TergutNt197P3_FD_71548 | JGI IMG/M metagenome (GOLD analysis project Ga0082212, IMG submission 71548) | Neocapritermes taracua P3 segment gut microbial communities from Petit-Saut dam, French Guiana - Nt197 P3 | ecosystem: Host-associated > Arthropoda: Insects > Digestive system > Gut ... | reverse complement strand
TATTTGTGCGGAGTGCCGCGCGTAAGAAGTGTGAGGAAGCCGACGCCTCGCGAAGCCGCTGGGCGTTAGCAACAATGGCGGACAGTGCCACCGCAAAAAGCGAGAAATATTAACGATTAGTAAGTAATTAAACGAAATATTAATTTTAAAATTAAATAAAAATGAGTACAAATTTTTTAAATTACAAGAGTATGAAACACGTAAAAACATTTTTAGTATCGCTCGTCACAGTTGGCTTGAGCATCGGTAGCACAATGGCGCAAACATGGGATGTATTGTACACGGTTGATGCGAATGCTATCGCAGGAGGTTTTTTTGCTCCTTGTTTATGGAATGGCGATTTGTATGCTTCGCGTTGGAATCCGAATTCCAGTGGCAACGAACAGGGAAAAATATATAAATTCGAATGGGTGGGAAGTGCTTGGAGCAATACAAGTACCATCGTAATTCCCGGGGTAACAGGTTCATACAATTTCGAAGGATTTACCACCGATGGACAATATATCTATGCAGTAAACGAAAGTAATGTGATATACAAGATAAACCCTGCAACATGGACAGCTACTACAATTACTATATCAGCGGAAGTTGCTCCTGTGGGAATCGCCTACGATGCTGCAAACAATGGATTTTGGTTGATCGAATATGAAGGACTTACAGCAACTTTAGTGTCAATGACGGGAGCAGCAGCAGGGAAAACATTAACGAATGGGTCTAAAAATGCCTCAGGTATAGCATACGATGATGTTACAACAGGAGGTCCCTATCTTTGGATGGCAGATGTTTCTGAGCCTGTACTTCACAGATGGAATGTTACGACAGGTGTTTTTGAACAAGATGTGCATAATGTAACGGATGTTTCCGGCGTTAGCCAATATGATAATCTTGCAGGATTAGGGATTGGTATTGATACAAGACTTGAGAAGGTAGTTTTGCTTGGGGTGAACGAGGGTAGTAGTAATCAGATATTCGGGTATGATTTTGGGGCTGTTCCAACATCTTTTATCCCCGTAACCGGTATTATAAATGTTCCCAATGTAGCAACAGTAGGCGTACCGCTACCGCTTACAGGAACGGTAGAGCCAAGTGACGCCACAAATCAAACAATCGTTTGGAGTGTGGTTAATTCGGGAACTACCGGCGCGGATATTATAGGAGGTACACTCTTCTGTACATCTATCGGAACGGCAACAATAAAGGCAACCATTATCAACGGAACGGCAACGGGAGATTACGAACAGGGTTTCAGTATCAAAGTTACAGAAAATACAGGTATAGACGATATTTCAGCAAATCAAATATCAATTTATCCAAATCCAACCACAGGAAAATTAATAATTAATAACGGAGAATTAATGATTGAAAATGTTAAGATTTTTGATATTATAGGCAATATTGTAGAAGTGTATTCTTGCGGTCGCTCGAATGAAACGGAAATCAACATATCACATCTGCCTGCCGGCATCTATTATTTACGAGTAAACGACAGGACAGTGAAAGTAGTTAAAGAGTAAAGAAAAATAAAAACGGCAGTAGCAAAAACGATAAAAACCACTGCTGCTAACGAGCATATTGGCGAGATAGCGGCAGTAAGCCCGCAGAAACAGCAGGGCGAATTTGAAAGTTACTACCCCGCCCGAACCTTTGTGAAGCCGCTACCTCGCCAATATGCCACCACGTTGCACGCAAGCGGGCGACAGCGCAGTGGACAACAAGGTAGAAAATTAAACGTTAAACACAATAAAACAGTACAATAATGAAAGTATTAAAAGAATTTTTAGGACATATACAGTATACAATAGGAGATTGGTTTCACTGCGGGTTTGTCGTAAAAGCAAATTTAGAGAAAGCCGTATATTGGTTTCATAAGGCGGTAGAAAATGATAATGCAGAGGCACAATATTATTTGGGACTTTGTTATAGCGAGGGCGAGGGCATATACCAAAACTCTGAGCAAGCCGTATATTGGTTTTATAAGGCTGCGGAACAAGGACATGCAAAGGCTCAATTTAGTTTAGGACTTCGTTATGCCGACGGAGAAGGTGTAGATAAAGACCTTACGCAAGCAGTATATTGGTATAGCAAAGCGGCGGAACAAGGAAACGCTGGTGCTCAAAATAATTTAGGAGTTTATTATGCAAATGGTGAAGGAGTGCCTCAAGACCTCTCACAAGCCGTATATTGGTATCGCAAAGCAGCGGAGCAGGGAAATGAAAATGCACAAAATAATTTGAAATTTTACGATAACTCCGATTCGGGTGACAGCAATGCGTTAAACACAAAGAGTGTGTATAATAAGAAAAAAAAGGAATCGTTTATAGACAGATTCATTGGTATATTTATGGGGGCATGTGGAACTGCTTTTGGCTTCCTTGGTTTTTGGATAGCCAAAGGGCTTTTTGACGGCATATCATTTTACGTTTTAGGAATACTATTAATAATTTCTTTTGTTATAGTCGGCTGGGTTCTATGTAACTATGCAATGCGGTTCAAACGAAAAATATTTATTTTATTTCTTGTGCTAATAAGTGTTTTCGGCATGTATGTAGTTATTGACAATGTCCCTTTTCCTAAAAAATCGTGTGTAATTACAATGACAACAGATAGCCAAAGTGTGTTATTTTCTGTGGCTGGAAGTGGTTCAATTGCCATTGATTGGGGCGATGGTGTAATTGAATCGAGTGACAAAGGATACGGATGGTATGGACAGAGCCATGAGTATGCCAGTAGCGGCAATTATACGATTAGTGTATTCGGCAGTACGGAAGCCATATACTCTATTTTCTGCGATATTGGAAATTGTATAGTAGCGTCATTTGACATTTCAAAAAACAGGCAACTGGAGTGTCTAGAAATTCGTGGAAGTACTGTAACATCACTTGATATTTGCGATAATTCCAAATTAGAAGAGATTCGTTTATTATGTTCGATTTCGTTTTTGAATTTTTCAAACAATCCGTTGTTGAAATTATTGCATTGCAGTGGCGTCTCTCTTCAGTCATTGGATATTCCAGGTAGTCCGTTGTTGGAAACGCTTTATTGTTTCAATAATCAACTTTCGTCTCTGAATGTTTCAAATAATCCGCTGTTGAAACAACTTCATTGTTATGACAATCAACTTTCATCATTAGACGTTTCGAATAACCTACTTTTGGAAGAGTTTTTTTGTTATGCAAATCAACTTTCATCTTTGAATCTTTCGAGTAATTCTTTATTAGAATTTCTTGTTTGCGATAACAATCAACTTTCATCATTGGACGTTTCAAGCAGCCCTTTGATTCAATTTGTATGCTGTAATGATAATCCTTTCTTGGAGAACCAAGCCGCCACCGTATCCTTTGCCAACTCCTTGCCCGACAGAACAGGATTAACACCGGGCACACTTTTCGGTTCGTCTTTGGGCTCAGCCTGGCCGTGGATACAATCCATCTGCACCGCCAAAAACTGGAACTAATAACAGCCCCACCAACACAACCGCCAGAGACCCGCAAGGGTCTCTGCTGCGTTATAACCCCATCCCCTCATTATTCCCACCCTCGTCTCCATTACCCCCCTCTGAAAACTGAATACTGAACACTGAAAACTGCTATTTGTTTTGTCAGTTTTTGGGTCTATCGTCTAAATTTTGTTACCATCGTCTAATATCTTTTGTATTTGCAGGATTGGTAAATCGGTAGCATCGCCAATATCCTCAATAGACATCCCTTTGGCAGCCATTCGATAGACGGTACACATTTTCTCTTTTTCAAGCCCGATCGCTTCGCCTTCTACCAACCCTTCTGCCCGTCCCCTCTTGTGTGCGCCACTGAGTGCCGTTTTTTCGGTACTCACCATATCCCAATACTTTTCGTAGGCAGCAAGTTCCGCAGGGGTGAACGCGCCCTCTTCGCACAACTCAGCGGCCATCCGAATATCCTCATTCTCCTCCATCTCTTTGGGAAGCGCCTTCATCTCTTCGCCCACTTCTTTCAAAAAACGAAGCCACAATGCAGCCAACTTGCGGTTGGTCATCGTTTCGGGAAGACGGTTGTTGAGCGTAGCCGAAACAAACTTCTCGGTCAACTCAACCAACAAAAACTCAAGCCCCTGAATAACCTCATCATGGTTCTCTTCGTTAACTATTTTGTAGTGATGGTAAAAAGCATCACTTTTGTGGTCATAATTCTTACTCAATAAAGCCAATGTAAAAACGGGCTGCAACAGTTCATACTGCTCCCCTTTGTCCAATTGCCTCACGTATGCCTTACCCGCATTGAACAGAATCCGGCTCATAAATCCCTCCTCCCACGTTGCCTGCATCTCCACAATAAACTGCCGCTTAAAGTTGTCGGTACACCTTACGTTCACAATCGAATACTTTTTTCCGGGGTTCTCCGGAACCATCTCCGATGGAAGATAATCAATCTCCTCAATATACCTGCCCCGCTCAAAAGGCATCACCGCATTCAAAAAACTGATCAACAAATGAGGATGCTGACCAAAAACCCGCTTAAAGGTCAAGTCTGCTTTGGGATCAAGATAACGCGCCATACACTTCAGTTTTATAATTCAGCACAAAAGTACGAATTATTACGTTATCACAAATCACCACCCTCACAATCTTCTGGGCACAACACCCCCTTGCCTCCTTCCTCCTCTATCAAACGAACTGTTTGATCTTGAAGACAGGATAACGATGCCCTGCAAATGAAACACGCTCCATTCATTCGCAAAAAATCCCCAAACTTGACCTACTGCTTGATACAATTTGATGGCTGCAATGTGGGTGAAGTTCTTCCTGTTCGGACTGTCCAAAATCTACGCCTGAACACAGGGTTTTGCGGGTGAGCCTGTACAAGCATTGCAATCCCCCCCTGTGTATCATCTTTTTGAATGCAAAGACAATCCATTCTGCCTGTTTATGACATTACCGTACCCTTGTCGTGTAGCATTTTGTTGTTTTTTGTTTTACAACACAAAGATACTGAATTTCAGTGATCTCAACAAACAAAATGCTACATCTTTAAATAATAATCAGCACGTTGGGAAACTTGTGAAAGTGGCGTTACATAGTCGTTGGGCGTTCGCCTATTTTTTCGGTGCGTTTTTAAGCACTTCGACCAAAAAATCCCACCACTTCTTCACCGTAGGAATGAGCGTCCGCTCGTCCGGCGAGTGAGGTGAGCGCAGGGTAGGACCGCACGAAATCATGTCCCAGTGGGGATAGTTGCCACTCAAGATTCCGCACTCCAAGCCGGCGTGAATCGCTTTCACTTCAGGCACCACTCCGTACATATCGTTATAGACCTTTTGCATCTCCTTCAAGATGGGCGAATCCATGTTGGGACGCCATCCGGAGTAACCTCCCGAAAAGGTTGCCTCGGCGCCCGCCATCTCAAAGGTGGCGGCTAAGATTTGTGCCAACCCCTCTTTTGCGCAATCTACGGAACTACGCATAAGGCATTTGACAGAGATTGTTCCCCCTGCCGATTTCACAATCGCCACGTTGTTGGAGGTCTCTACCAAGCCGGGCATCGCGTCGCTCATACGGAACACGCCGTTGAAGGCGGCAATCACCCCGCGTACTGCCGCAAAAGCGGTGGAAACATCAATCACAGAGGCGGGAGGCGTGGATTCGGCAACCAACGACACCTCCATTCCCGGGTCGGCAATGGAGAGGATCGTCTTGATAGAAGAGGTCATCGCATTCACTTCTGCCGCCACTTCGGCTACTTTATCTTTTGGAACCATGATTTTGGCAAACGCTTCACGCGGAATGGCGTTGCGCAGGCTACCGCCATCTATGGAGGCAAGGCGTACACCATATTTGCTCATCAATGGGAGGAGGGTACGCATCATCACCTTGTTGGCGTTCCCTCTGCCAAGGTGGATCTCCAAACCGGAGTGTCCACCCTTGAGTCCTGTCACGCTCAAAGCATACGGCACCATTCCTGCGGGAACAGCCTCCTCCTTATAGGCAAACTCAAAATTGCCGTCCAAACCGCCGGCGCAACCCACATAGAGTTCGCCCTCATCTTCGGAGTCTAAGTTGATGAGGATGTCTCCCTTTAAAATGCCACCCTTTAGCTCGCGGGCGCCGGTCATACCGGTCTCTTCTTCAGCGGTAAAGAGCGCTTCAATCGGTCCGTGTACCAAATCTTTAGCCTCCAATACCGCCATGGCGGCTGCCATACCCAAGCCGTTATCGGCACCCAAAGTGGTGCCGGTGGCATAAACCCATTCGCCCTCAATGCGCGGCTCAATAGGGTCTTTTGTAAAGTCATGCACCTTGTCGCTGTTCTTTTGGGGTACCATATCCAAGTGCGCCTGCAAGATAATGCCGCTGCGGTTCTCCATCCCGGCAGTCGCCGGTTTGCGGATAATCACGTTCCCTGCGTGGTCAACAATGGTTTCAAGACCCAAGTCCTCTCCGAATTTCTTCATGTAGGCAACCACCTGCTCTTCGTGTCCCGAAGGGCGGGGAATTTGGGTCAGGGCGTAGAAATGTTTCCATACCCGTTGGGGGTTTAATTCTGCAATAGTCATTTTGATCATATTTTAATGGATTGATTAGTTTCTCTCTCTGATAAAAACTCAGAAGCAGTTTCTCATTTCCCCAACGAAACATGAATGGGGAAACTCAACGTCTGTCCTAACTGATATACCACTACGCGAGACTGCACCAAAATCTCTTGACCATCCGTAATGGAGAGGTTCATCGCAAGGGGCTTACGGTAAAAGAGTTTAATGGTGCTCTTACCTACCTCCGGCACAACCGACGGAGGGGAAGAGGGAGTGGCATCTGCCGTCAATTCGAGCACAATGGGACGCCCGCCCACATTGGAGGCAGGCATCAGTCCTTCGGAATCCGAGAGCCTGAAAGCGATATAGGTCTGCCTTGATTGAGAGTCAATTGGCTGTACATCAAATTGCATGGTTTGGGTGCTAAGTACCGACTTCCCCATAAAGAGGCTCAGGTACTCCTCCTCAAGGCGTGCAATCTCCTTGATGGCGTCTCCCAAGGCAGCGCCGCTAAAGGTAGCGTCCGTCTCCCCTGTAATAATGTCTATCCGCTTGCTCCTGAGTTGGAAAATCAGGGAAGCAGCCTCTTCTGCCCTTCGCTCCACACTCTTTTCTACCGTCTGGTTTTGCGGAACGGCAACCCTGCTAATCCCCGAAGCGCCCTGTTCGGCACGATAGAGGGTAACCTGCTCTTGGGTAAGGTTGGACGAAGTCCCTTTGTCGGTAAACTCCGCCCTTCCGGAAGAGGAAAAACGCATCTTCTCCTCTTTTCCTAGATAACTGTCTGACAGAACAATCAAACCCTGCGAACTAAAGTGCACAAAATTAACCACGGGACTCTTTACTCCGGTGAGGTTCACCATATAGGAGTGCGCCGGGTCGGCTTCAAGGTAGGGACGCACCTGCACCCTTGTAATGCGATGATGCACCGCATCCTCTTCGCGAGCGCTCAAGCCAAGGTATTTTTGGGCAAACTTTGCGTAGGGACCTGCGGAAAACACCTCCCGCTCCGCCTCCACCTCTATGTTGAGGATGGTCAGGGGGAGAGAGTAGATCACGGCGCCGTCGGGAATGGAGGTACCCGCACTCACCTCTTGTGCATATAGGGTGTTTCCAAGCATCAGAAAGCCAAACACCAAAGGAATACCTGTCATTATTTTAGTCATCATAAGGCAATTGATTAATTCGATAGATTCAGGAGGCAAATGTAAAAATAATTTGCAGATTTGCGCCTGATTTTGAAATTACATCTTCTGTTTTTTTCTCTCCCGCTCCACATCCCTTTTCCATCGCTTATGGCTCCAAAGCCAAATCTCAGGCTGTTCATGAATATTCTCTTCCAAACGTTTGGCGTAAGCAGCGGTAATCCCTCCATCCGGAAGTTCGGAGGGGTGGTTGCAAATCGGTTCCACCGTTATCACATAACGTCCGCGCCCCTCCTTATTCATTTTATAGTAAGCCACCGCGCAGTTCAAGGTACGCGCCAACTGCTCCGGTCCATTCATCATCAAGGTGGGTTGATTTAGAAAATCAACACAATAACGTGCTCCCGGAAGCGGCGACTGGTCGGCGACCAAAGCGTAGAGCCACGCCTCCTTACGGTGCTGCGCCATAAAACGGGCGATTCGGTTCGACTCCACCAAACCGCCAAAGTGATGCTTCCGGCGTACCCTTTGAAAGAGTTCATCCATCACCTGATTTTCCAACGCCTTATACACAACCGCCATCTTCTCTTTGGGATACCCTGCCCACCTCAAATCGGCAAAAACCGAGGTGACTAAAAAAAACTCCCAGTTACCCTGATGACCGCACAGCAACAGAACGCTTCTGTTTTGCTCGTAATGCTGCTTCAGCACCTCCGCCTGCTCCAAACGCACCCTTTTGACCAACTGGCGACGGGTTGCCGCCACATACCAGAGCGTTTCGGCGGCTAAATCGGCGAAGTGGCGATAGAATTTACGAGCCAAACTTTCTATCTCCCCATACTTTACATCGGGAAAAGAGCGGGCAAGATTGATATAAACTGTTGATTTTCTATACCTAAAGATGTAATACGCGAAAAAGAAAAAGATATTGGAGAAAAAATAGTGCACCCTCAACGGCAATATGCTCACAGGTAAGAGCAAACAAAACAGAATATGGGAGAGATACTTTTTCATCCATGCAAAGTTAACAATTAAATTTATTATACCTTTGCCTAAATTTCTTTCTAAATGTAATGAATAAAAACAAAAATCTATAATTACACACCTAAAATAAAATTACTATGTTTAAAAATCATCCAAAAGGACTACTCGGAGCGGCACTCTCCAATATGGGCGAACGCTTTGGGTTTTATATTATGATGGCCATCCTGTTGCTGTTTCTGGAATTCAAATTCGACTTTGTGGGAACATCTTATGGAGGTCTCATCTATTCGATTTTTTACTTCTCCATCTATGTGCTTGCTTTTGTGGGCGGTCTTATTGCCGACAAAACCAAAAACTACAAAGGAACCATTAACATCGGGCTTGTACTTATGATGATTGGCTATGTAATTATTGCATGGCCAACCCCAACGCCTGCCCCTCAAAAAACGCTGACGCTTATTATCACCTGCTTGGGTCTATTTTCCATTGCCTTTGGAAACGGTTTGTTTAAAGGGAATTTGCAGGCTGTTGTCGGCCAATTGTATGACAACCCTGAATACGCCCATAAGCGTGATACCGGATTTCAAATCTTTTATATGTTTATCAATGTGGGGGCTATGTTTGCACCTTTGTTGGCAGTAGGTCTCAGAAACTGGGTGGTTTCCTCTCAGGGATACGCTTTTAATGCAGACCTTCCGGCGCTGTGTAACGAATATTTATCCGGCAGCGCTGCCATGACTCAGGAGGCCTTGGCGCGTTTTACTGTTCTTGCAGCAGAAGTGGGCAACAAATTGCCAAATCTGAATGCATTTGCCCAAGAGTATCTGAGCGTTTTTGTTAAGGGATACCACTACTCCTTTGGCATAGCCATCTTTGCCATGATGATCTCCTTTGCAATATTTACTGCAAGCAAAAACAAACTCCCCAACCCTGCTGCCAAAGTTGTTGACAAAACAAAGAGTGCAGCTGTTATCGAAATGAGCAGTGCAGAAATTAAGCAGCGTATTTACGCCTTACTTGCAGTATTTGGAGTGGTTATCTTCTTTTGGTTCTCTTTCCATCAAAATGGAGTTACCCTCACCAAATTTGCCAACGATTATACACGTTTGGATGGAATGGTGTTAAATTTGGGCTTTACAGAACTAAAGGGTGCAGAGTTATTCCAGTCGTTTAATCCCTTCTTTGTGGTATTTCTCACTCCCATCGTCATCGGATTTTTTGGATGGTTAAGGGCTAAAGGCAAAGAGCCTTCTACGCCCAAGAAGATTGGCATAGGTATGGCTATTGCTGCCTGTGCTTTTGTGGTGATGGCCATTGGTTCATACGGACTTCCCTCCACAGCGGACAGAATGGCAGCAGGCGGTTTAAATCCGGCTTTGCGTGTAACTCCATGGTTGTTGATCGGAACCTACTTTATACTTACGGTGGCCGAATTGTTCATCAGTCCTCTTGGATTGTCTTTTGTGTCCAAAGTAGCTCCACCCCATTTGCAGGGAATGATGCAGGGGCTTTGGCTATGTGCCACTGCTGCGGGTAATCAACTGCTTTTCATTGGAACCATCATGTATAATCACATTCCTATTTGGGCTACGTGGACGGTATTTATTGTCGCTTGCCTTCTCTCTATGGGAACGATGCTGGGAATGGTAAAATGGTTAGAAAGAGTTACCAAGTAGAGCACAAAAGAGTATTCATGCCGTAAGCAAAAGACGGCAATCAATATGTCAACTACTTCAATAGTTATCCTCAACTGGAACGGAAAGGCCTTCTTGGAGGCCTTTCTCTCTCCGTTGTTAGATAGCATTGCTTCCTTTGAGGGAGCAGAGGTGGTGGTTGCCGATAACGGATCTACCGATGGTTCGGTCGATTTTTTGCAAGAACACTATCCTCAACTCCGTTTGATTCGGTTTGGGGAAAATTCAGGCTACACGGGGGGGTATAATCGCGCCCTGCAACAAATTGATGCCGATTACTATATTTTGCTCAATTCCGATATTGAGGTCAGCCCGCACTGGTTGCCTCCGCTCCTCTCTTTTATGGAGTCTCATCCGCAAGCAGCCATCTGTATGCCCAAAATCCGATCCCTGTCCCAACCCGACTATTTTGAATACGCCGGAGCGTGCGGCGGATTTATTGACCGCTTGGGTTATCCCTTTTGCCGAGGCAGGATTCTCTCCCATGTAGAGCGGGACAGCGGACAGTACGACACCCCTGTGGAGATCTTTTGGGCAAGCGGCGCCTGCCTGATGATACGCGCCCGGGTTTTTCATGAATTGGGGGGATTTGATGAGCGCTTTTTTGCCCATCAAGAGGAGATTGACCTCTGCTGGCGTGCAAAATTGACCGGACATCAGGTTTGGGTAGTCCCACAGTCGTGCGTATTCCACGTGGGCGGCGGCACCCTCCCCAATGATTCGCCCGGCAAACTCTACCTCAACCACCGCAACAACTTGTGGATGCTCCACAAAAACCTCCCCAAAAAGGGGCGATCTGGCACCCTTGTTTTGCGCATGTTGCTCGACTATTCCTCCGCCTTTATCTATCTGATTCAGGGGAAATTTTCCCTATTTTCCTCCGTTTTCAAGGCCCACCGCCACTTTTGGAGAGGGCGCAAACAGCTTCAACGTCGAGACGCAATGCCCGTTGGCCACATTTGGCACAAGAGCATTGTATGGCACTTTTTCTTCCACAGGAAAAAACGCACCTTTGGGCAATTAACGTTTTCCTAAGATACCCGGCAAAGAGTTGAGATCAGGCCTCAATGTTGTTCAAATATTGCGCAATGGCATAAAGCGGATATATCCGGATATTTCCGCAGACGCCAAAATTTTCCATCGAAGTACGGATCCCATGCGAATAACCTTTTTCTGCCAAAAACTGAAACAAACTTTGCATTGACCCTTTTGTATTGGCTTTTACCTCAACCGGTACAATCTGTTCTCCCTGCTGCACTACGTAATCCACCTCGGCGTTGCTGCCCGCTTTTTCACGCTGCCAGTAGTTAAGGGAAAGAGGGGAATGTGCGGGCGAGGCTTTCATGATTTCTATGCCTGCAAAAAGTTCGGCAAAAGCGCCCTTATTAATCTGTTCTAAGCGTTGGGTATAAAACGAATCGGCCAAATTAAGTTTGAAAAAACGTTGATAAATGCCCGTGTCAAAAATCAAATATTTGCGAAATTTTACATTTTGTTCTGCCGCCAACGGCAAGCCGTTTGCCGCCGTATGCGTTACCGGATAAACGAGCCCCGCCATTTCCAACATGGCAACACACTCTTTAATTTGCATAAAATTAGCCGTATTCGAAGATCTTGAGTAGGTGAACTTTTCGCCTGTTTGCTCGATAATTGCACCAAAAACTTCCTGCAAAAGGGTTACGTTTGCCCGTTGTTTATATTTGGCAAAGTCATTGTAAAATGTTTGGATAATATCTTCCAAAATTTCTTGACACTCAAATAATGACCCGCTCTCTACGTATGCAGCCACCACTTCGGGCATTCCTCCAATCAGCATAAACTCTATCAACAAACGTTTGCATTTTTGGTGCAAGGCCTCAAAAACCGGCTTTTGAGGCGAACAGGTTTTAAGTTCGTCGGCAGCCATCGTGAACCCCATGGCTCTAATAAATTCATCGAAAGAAAAAGGGTACATAAAAAGAGACCTAATACGCCCTACCCCAAAAGAGGGTATTTTTTCGAGGGCAAACTCAAAGAGCGACCCTGCGGCAATAACATGCAATTCGGGCATATCTTCATAAAAATACCGTAATGCCGAAATGGCCGGAATAGAGGACTGAATTTCGTCTATAAAAAGCAGGGTTTTACCGGGGATAATCGGAGTATTCAGTTCAAAAGAAAGTTCTTTTACAATGCGTTGCACCACGCTGTCCGGCTCAAATACAACCCTTAGTTGGGGTTGTTTCTCCAAGTTGATCTCTACAAAATGGTCAAAAGTTTTGCCCAATGCTCGAACAGCAGAAGATTTTCCAACCTGTCTGGCTCCGCGTAATAAAATGACCTTGCGGTGTGGGGCATTTTTCCATCGCAATAGTTCTTCATCTATTTTTCTATTTAAATACCTCATTATAAGTATAATATTATTAAATGTTACGTTTTAATATGATACAAAAATAATAATTTTTTAAGAAATAGGGGGGCTATTTATAAAAATAATTGAAAAATTTAGGCCCACAGGAAAAAACGCACCTTTGGGCAATTAACGTTTTCCTTACAGTAACGCCAATACCTGCTCCAACCTCATACCCCGCGAACCTTTGATCAGCACAACGTGTCCGTTAAGCGGATGTTCCAACAGATAACTTTTCAATGCGCCCACATCTGCAAAACAGGGGTCCGCATTTGGTTTTGAGAAGCACGATACGGTAACTTTTTGCACCGTCGTCCCCAACTTAGCCCCAACCAAAAAGATTTTGTCAAGTTCGCCCCTCTTTTGCAGCCCCGCCACCCTTTCTACCAATATCCGGTGCTCCAGATCCGAATCGGCTCCAAGTTCGAGCATATCGCCCAGAATCACCGCCTTATTCAGTAGCGGAAGTTGTTCAAAATTGTCCAAAGCCGCCGCCATACTGGTGGGATTGGCGTTATAGGCATCCACA
>Ga0082212_10008661_pt1 | contig 13243 bp, 6 predicted proteins | sample TergutNt197P3_FD_71548 | JGI IMG/M metagenome (GOLD analysis project Ga0082212, IMG submission 71548) | Neocapritermes taracua P3 segment gut microbial communities from Petit-Saut dam, French Guiana - Nt197 P3 | ecosystem: Host-associated > Arthropoda: Insects > Digestive system > Gut ... | reverse complement strand
GCTGTCCAAACAGCGTAGACTGTTTTGGCTTCTGTGAAGGTGACAACGTAGCTGCCGTCAAAGTTGACTGTGTTGCTGCTGCCGCTGTCTGTGCTCCAGCCTGTGAAGTCGTAACCGTATCTTGTCGGGGCTGTTGGCAAGGATCCCACAGTTTGATCGTAGGTTACACTTAGGCTTGTTGGGTCGGCTTCGGTGAACTTATCAGCGTCGCTGTGGTTTTTATTGAAGTTTAGTGTAGCTGTTACAGCTTCCCATTCAGCATACAGTTCCAGCTCTTCTTCATCGACAAGGGTTTCTCCTGGAACGTAAGGTTTACCGTTCTTGTCAACCCAACGTTTGAAGGTGTAGCCGTCGCGAGATGGATCTGTGATAGGATTCAGGGGATCACCAAAGGTGTTCTCGACTTCGTCGTAAACATCGTCTTCGCCATCATCTGTGTGGAATACGACTATCACAGTTTTAGCTGTCCAAACAGCATAAACTGTTTTGGCTTCTGTGAAGGTGACAACATAGCTGCCGTCAAAGTTGACTGTGTTGCCGCTGCCACTGTCTGTGCTCCAGCCTGTGAAGTCGTAACCATATCTTGTCGGGGCTGTTGGCAGGGATCCGACAGTTTGATCGTAGGTTACACTTAGGCTTGTTGGATCGGCTTCGGTGAACTTATCAGCGTCGCTGTGGTTCTTATTAAAGTTTAGTGTAGCAGTTACAGCTTCCCATTCAGCGTACAGTTCCAGCTCTTCTTCGTCGACAAGGGTTTCTCCTGGAACATAAGGTTTGCCGTTCTTGTCAACCCAACGTTTGAAGGTATAGCCGTCGCGAGATGGATCTGTGATGGGATTCAGGGGATCGCCGAAAGTGTTTTCGACTTCATCGTAAACATCATCTTTGCTGCCGTCATTGGTGTGGAATACTACGTTAACGGATTTAGCTGTCCAAACAGCGTAAACTGTTTTGGCTTCTGTGAAGGTGACAACGTAGCTGCCGTCAAAGTTGACTGTGTTGCCGCTTCCGCTGTCTGTGCTCCAGCCTGTGAAGTCATAGCCGTATCTTGTCGGGGCTGTTGGCAGGGATCCGACAGTTTGATCGTAGGTTACACTTAGGCTTGTTGGATCGGCTTCAGTGAACTTATCAACGTCACTATGGTTCTTATTAAAGTTTAGTGTAGCAGTTACAGCTTCCCATTCAGCATACAGTTCCAGCTCTTCTTCATCGACAAGGGTTTCCCCTGGAACGTAAGGTTTTCCGTTCTTGTCAACCCAACGTTTGAAGGTATAGCCGTCGCGAGATGGATCTGTGATGGGATTCAGGGGATCGCCGAAGGTGTTTTCGACTTCATCGTAAACATCATCTTCGCTGCCGTCATTGGTGTGGAATACTACATTGACGGATTTAGCTGTCCAAACAGCGTAAACTGTTTTGGCTTCTGTGAAGTTGACAACGTAGCTGCCGTCAAAGTTGACTGTGTTGCTGCTGCCACTGTCTGTGCTCCAGCCTGTGAAGTCGTAGCCATATCTTGTTGGGGCTGTTGGCAGGGATCCCACAGTTTGATCGTAGGTTACACTTAGGCTTGTTGGGTCGGCTTCAGTGAACTTATCAGCGTCACTGTGGTTCTTATCAAAAGTTAAGGTGCTTCTTATGACTTCATACACATAGGTCACGGTGATATCGTTGTAGTCCGGAACAGTGATATTCGGTTCGGCCGGCGCAGCGTTGAGACTGCCGCCGTCAACCTTGTAACCCAGATAGGTGTAGGCTGTAACGTTGTCATGAGCGTCGGCGAAGATGTCTTCCACATTGACGATGACCCGAGTGTCAGCCTTGATTGTCGCGCCGCCATCTGTCTTGAATTCCTTGGTCACGATGACGTCTTCAATGCCGTCAGGGTCGTTCGAGTCTGTGGGATCGTCACCTGTTTCGCCACGGTCATGGCCATAGTACAAAACAATGGTTATTGGCCCGTTTGCCATAGTGATACCTGAAGGATTACTGTCATTGTGTGTTTCTGTAGGTCCGATGGGAGGAGTCAGACTCCAAGAGACAAACATATATTCGTCAATCAACGGAGCAGTAACATCAAAGACTTCGTCAACATACTTGGTAAAGCTTGTCGAAGAAGGATCTCCAACGGGAGAACCCTGGCGATCCAAGTATTCCACTGTGACCAGATACTGAGGCTTTTCACTCCACACCGCATACAGAGTCGTGTTCTCTGTTATGCTGAAGGTGGCATCTGCAGCATAGGTCACAGTTCCCAAAGCCGCGTCTTCCGTGCTGGCTGCCCAGCCCTGGAACGCATGATTTGTTTTGGCCAGGGTTCCCTGTCCCAAAACGGTTACTGTAGAATCATGGTCATACGGACTGCCGGCATCCACCGGTGCATCGCCGCTGTCATTACCGTTACCATCATAGGTCATTGTATACGTGTTCAGCTCATACATATAGGTTATAACAATATCACTGACAATCGTGTAATTGGGTTCCGCAGGCGCGGGGAACAGCGTGGCTTCCACTGTGTTGCCGCTTTCCCCCGGATCATCAAATTTCTGCAGCGCAATTGTCACTGTGATGGGGTCGCTCAGAACGCCATGTTCATCTTGCGCAATAAATTGAAAGCTGTCTATTCCATTAACATTGGGGGCAACATATTGGAAAGTTCCATTCGGGAAAACTTTTGCGCCTCCCCCCAGAGGGGTTGATATCATGAGCCCTTCTTCAGGCACAGTGTATTCAACGCCTCCAATCCAAAGGGCCTTAACTATCGTGCCGGGACTGTCGTTATTGAGGACACTGCCCATATCAAATACCCAGCCTGCTAATGATTCATAACTCATCTTATAACCCACATAGGTGTAGTTTTCGATGGCGTCATGAGGATCAGAGAATCTATCATCCTTGTTGACAAGGAGCTGTGTGCTGCCCTTGAGAGTTGTTCCGTCAATGGTTTCAAATTTCTTTGTAACCACAGCGTCTTCAATGCCGTCAGGCGTCCCTTCGCCGGGTGTTTCGCCTGTGGCCCCGCGATCAGGCACATAATACAAAATAATGGTTACTGCTCCGTTAGGCATGGTGATACCTGAAGGATTGGTGTCATCGTGCCTCACTGTGAGTCCAATAGGAGGAACCAAACTCCAAGATACAAACATATAGTCATCAATTAACGGAGCGGTAACATCAAAGACTTCGTCAACATGCTTGGTAAAGGTCGTCAAAGAAGGGACTCCAACGGGAAATCCCAGATGCTGATATTTTACTGTGACCAGATATTGAGGCTTTTCACTCCATACCGCATACAGAGTCGTGTTCTCTGTAATGGCGAAGGCGCCTCCTGCAGCATAGGTTACGGTTCCCACGTCCGCATCTTCCACGCTGGTTGCCCAGCCCTGGAACGTATGGTTGGCTTTGGCCAGGGATCCCTGATTCAAAACCGTTACTGTGGAGCCATGATCATACGGACTGCCAACATCTATCAGCAGGTCGCCGCTGTCGCTGCCGTTGCCGTCATAGCTCATTGTATACGTGTTCATTTGGTATAAATAAGTTACAATGATTTCGCCGTCTCCAGCTTGAGGTGTGATGCTGGGCCTTCCCGGCACCTTCTGTGTGTTATCGCAGAATAGATAAAGATAGCTTTCTGCGGGAGTCGGAACATAGATTGTAACTGTAACCCAACTACTATACACACCGGCCCCATCAATCAAGCGGTACTCAAAAGAATCATAACCAGAAAACATTGCCTTAGGATTAAAATCAAAACTTCCATCATCTTTGATCCAGATGCTTCCACCTTCCAAGGCTTGGGCTGTACACATCAGGCCAGGATTATAGCTTTCCGGCACAGCAACTGCCAGTTTACCGTCTGCCGCCCTGACTTCTGCGACGCGCGTAGGCAAATTCAGGGAGGGTGTATCATTATCCATCACATTGCCATGCAAACGCATAGTCCCGCTCGTATTATAGATATAATCGTCAGGATTGGCTATTGGCGCATCACCAGGGATGTCGGCCGGATCCAGAATCTCGTTCACTTTGTACCCGATATACGTGTATCCCGGAATGACATCATGCATATCGGTAAATTTATTGCCCATGAAAATGCTTGTTGAACTGGGCTTCAGAGTTGCTCCATCCAGCGTTTCAAATTTCTTCGTAATGAGAATATCATCAGCTGCGTAGGCAGGAGTGAGAGAAAGCAAAATGCCGCTCCACACTACACCCAGCCCTATAACCAGCCAGATGATAAAGGTCCTTTTCTTGGCGAAAGCTTTCTTTGATTGGGAAACTTGAGCTTTCTTGTGAGAATCCAGTTGCATAAAATCTGGTTTCTCCTGAATAGTGTCTGCAATTGTTTTCAAATTAATCTCCTCCTTGTTGATAGAATGATCATGACCCTTTGTCCTTTTATGCACTTTCTAAATCCTCCATGATGTGATATAAAGCCAAAAAACTCCATCCTTTCTGCTGTGAATTTTCCTAAATTTTATTAATTTTAAATAAAAAATCCATCATTATTCCATAGTATCAGAGATTACGCCTCATATTCATTTATCGGTTTAAAGCATAGAGAACTAAAATTAAACATAATTCCTTTTCAGGGGAAAAATGTATGCGGCTAAATGAAGTATGTGCTCTTTCGCCAGTACACTATATATAGTAGTGTACGGGTTGCAAAGTGACTTTTTGCAGCGAAATCACTGATTACATTGCATATTTTACGGTGTATTCCTCATAATAAAATTACCTGAGAACATACTATTAACAATATGCTTATGCCCAGACAAGAAAGGACGAACAGGATGAAGCTCTTCATTGTCGCTGTACCTCTCTTTGATGAAAATATGGAGGTCAAAGCATATTCGCTGAAATACTTGCGGGGTGATCTGCCACTGGGAACGGCTCGCACCACTGCCGGGCTGGATGGCGCCATGTTTTCTCCCGGGATAGATATCCTCAATACCGTAGGCCTGAAGCCCTTCACCAATGGCAAAAAAATATTTGTTCCGATCAATCAATATCTTCTCTTAGCGAATTTCGCTGACGATTGCTCTATTGCGCCGGAACTTATGGTGTGTGTTCTCAGCAAGGATTTTCCACTGGAGCCTCAGTATCTGCTCAAATGCATGGAGATGAAACAACGCGGATTTTCATTCGCGTTGGACGATATTGAGTACTCGCTGAAAACCACAGTTTTATTTGACCTGGCTGATTATGTCATCTACTACACAGATACAAAGGATTTTGGCGAAAAGATGCTGGAAGCCCGCACTAAAAAACCAACAGCAGTAACGATCTTGGCCAATATAGAGAGCCAAGAGCTCTTTAACAAAATTAAGGGTGTTCCAAACGCTTTATTTGCGGGAAAATTTTATTCACGCCCTTTAAGCACGGGTGTCAAAACAATATCTCCCCTCAAAAGCAACGCTTTGCAGCTTCTCAAAGTTATGGGATCGGATGAAGAACCAGATTTTGCAGTGCCGGAAATTGCCGGTCATATTCAAAAAGACGCGGCACTGTCTATCGCGCTTCTGCGGTTTATCAATTCGCCGGCTATCGGACTCAAGCGCCGGATCAATTCTATCAACCACGCTATAACCATGCTGGGCCTGAAACAGACGCGCAAATGGGTCATGGCAGCCGTCGCCACATATTTAGCTTTTGATGAGCCCAATGAATTGACGCGCCTGATTCTGCTGCGGGCTAAATTCGCGGAGAATTTGGCAGGGGCTTTTCAACTAACTCCCCAAAGCAGCGATCTTTTTCTGATGGGATTGCTGTCTCTGTTGGATGTGGTGCTGGAAATGCCTATGGCGGAAGCGCTGCAGCAAGTTTCTCCCAAACAAACGATTTATGAGGCTTTGGCCAACCGGCAGGGAGACTTTTATAAGGTTCTGGATCTGATCTATTCTTATGAATTTGCCGACTGGGAAAAGGTATCGCGTATTATGATTGTGCACTCGTTGAGTGTGGATGTCATTCAGGAGGCTTTTATGGATGCGCTGCTCTGGTACAGAGATCTTCTTTTGGAAAATGCGTCATAGGTAAATAGGTAAGGGGCTGTAAAAAAAGAGGTCTCCAAGAAATTTAGAAATTTCATGAAGAACCTCTAATTTTATTTACGTAATCTCATCTGCAAATTTGGCAGCGAGAGCGGTTTTTCGCAGATATTCCAGGGGGATTTCCTTGAAACATCGCGGTTTTGGAGCCCGTCCTTACATCATGCCGCCCATGCCGCCCATGCCACCACCGGGCATAGCGGGCATAGCGTTATCTTTTTCAGGCAGATCGCTGACAAGGCTTTCCGTTGTCAGAATCATAGCTGAAATGGAAGCCGCGTGCTGCAACGCGGAGCGAGTGACTTTGGCCGGATCAACGATACCGGCTTTAACCATATCTTCATAGACCTCGGTGGCCGCGTTGAATCCTGTCCCCCGGGTTGAGTTGCGGACTTTTTCCACCACAACGGATCCTTCCATACCGGCGTTATTGGCTATCTGGCGAATGGGTTCTTCCAGAGCCCGGCGGATAATTTGCACGCCGGTTTTCTGGTCGCCGCTCAGTTGGATGTTGTCCAAGGCGGGGATGGCATCCACATAAGCAGCGCCGCCGCCGGCGACAATACCTTCTTCAACGGCTGCCCGTGTAGCGGACAAGGCGTCTTCAATGCGCAGTTTCTTTTCTTTGAGTTCGGTTTCAGTGGCGGCTCCAACCTGGATGACAGCGACGCCGCCGGCGAGTTTGGCCAGACGTTCCTGAAGTTTTTCTTTGTCGAAATCGGAGGTTGTTTCTTCAATTTGTTTCTTAATAACGTTGATCTGGGCTTTGATGGCCTGTTCGTCTCCGGCGCCGTCAACAATGGTGGTATTTTCTTTGCTGACCCGCACTTGCTGACAGGTTCCCAACATATCAAGAGTGGTGTTTTCCAGTTTGAGTCCCAGATCTTCGGTAATGACCTGGCCGCCGGTCAAAATAGCAATATCCTCCAGCATGGCTTTGCGGCGGTCACCGAAGCCGGGGGCCTTAACGCCAACAGCGGAAAAGGCGCCGCGCATCTTGTTATAGATCAGGGTCGCCAAGGCTTCCCCTTCTATATCTTCTGCAATGATAAGCAAGGGTTTTGAGGATTGGACTACTTTCTCCAAAATGGGCAGGACTTCTTGGATGCCGCCGATTTTTTTGTCGGTGATCAGAATATAGGGATCCTTAAGTACGGCTTCCATTTTGTCCGTATCTGTGACCATATAGGAAGACAGGTAGCCGCGGTCAAATTGCATACCTTCTACAACTTCCAGCTCTGTGGTCATCCCTTTTGCTTCTTCCACAGTAATCACGCCATCTTTTCCAACTTTTTCCATGGCATCGGCAATCAAGGCGCCGATGGCCTCATCGCTGGCGGAGATGGAGGCAACTTGGGCGATGGATTCTTTAGTTTCGATAATTTTAGCGTTGGTTCCGATGTCTTCCACAACTTTGTCGACGGCCTTTTCTATGCCGCGTTTGATTTCCATAGGATTGGCGCCGGCGGCAACGTTTTTCAGGCCTTCTCTAATAATGGCCTGGGCCAGCACGGTGGCAGTTGTGGTGCCGTCTCCGGCCACATCGTTAGTTTTGGTAGCGACTTCTTTGACGAGCTGAGCGCCCATGTTTTCAAAGGGATCTTCCAATTCGATATCCCGGGCAATGGTAACACCGTCATTGGTAATCAAAGGAGATCCGAATTTCTTGTCGAGGACGACGTTGCGCCCTTTGGGGCCCAGAGTAACACGTACGGTTTCCGCCAGCTGGTTGACGCCCTTTTCCAGAGCGTGGCGGGCTTCTTCATTAAATATGATTTGTTTAGCCACGTGGGTATTCCTCCTAAAAAATATTATTCAAATACAGCTAAAATATCTGATTCACGTAAAATCAGGTATTCTTCTCCGTCGAATTTGATTTCTGTTCCTGCGTATTTGGAATAGATAACGCGATCGTCAGCTTTGATGCTCATGGGAACAAGTTTGTCTCCATCGTATTTTCCCGGACCGGCAGCGATAATGCGCCCTTCTTGGGGCTTTTCTTTTGCGGTATCTGGAATATGAATTCCGGTTTTGGTTATGACTTCGTTGGACAGGGCTTTGACGATGACCCGATCTGCCAGGGGCTTGAGATTCATGTGTGGATTCCCTCCTTCAGTTTTTGGTTTTTCGCGTTATTAGCACTCACCGCGAATGAGTGCTAACGCATGTTTAAAATAATACGCAAGGTTGGATGAAAATGCAACTTTGCTCACGAGTCATTATTGACAATTATCATTGATTTTAATCCTTTTGGTTGAAAATTCTTTGAATCTCTATGCGATCGATAGAAATTTCTGATCCGAATCCCCTGCAGGGAAGCTTATCCCTTCCCCTTGGCGATAGATTTGTCGTAAAAATCGTGGATGATCTTAATATTGGTATGATATAAATCATCATTGAGCCTGTACATGGCATCCGCAAAATCATCCAGGCTCTCCATATGAGCGCACGCAGAGTAGATCTCTCTTATTGTCCGTAAGAGATCTTCATTTTCTCTCACCTTTTCTCTTTCGGCTTCTTTAACCGATTCCCTGATCTTGCCTTTTCTTATATTGTTTTCATGATCTCTGCTTATTTTATCAAACAATTTCAAGCACGTCTTCTGACTAAAATGAAGGATAACGTGATATATAAAATGAACAACAATATCCACAATAAAAGGGGATTGAAAAATATACTCTCCGTAATTAGGAAGGTTGATCGCTTCAGAGGGATTAAAATATTCCTCCCATTTTATATCAATAAAAACATTGCATAAATCATATTTTAGGGTGCGTGTATCTGGGGATGGCAGGTTGCTGTTATGTGACGCGTTGCTTGAATCTGAAACCGTGGCTTTTCTCATATTTGTAAATTCATTTTTCCAATTCTTTGAAAATATAGGAATGCCATAATCGTTTTCAATCTTGTCTTCGGAAGCAATAATCGCACCGACTGTACACAATACCCGCAGCTGGTCCAAGTTAACACCTAGGAGTCCGTAACTTTTCTTTGCCTCGTCGTATTTATAATTCCCCATGGCGGCATATTGGGACGCCAGGCTATCAAAATAGCGTTGGGGGGAAGCTTCAGTCACCAGAAGTTCGATCACATCCGCATAGACTTCGTCAATAAAATCAAATGATTGATGAACCAAGTTGGGCAGGGTGACATGATCCTTGTCGTGGTATGCTTTGACATTGTCTTTATAAACGTTATGCAATTGTATTTTTAACAGCCTCATTTCATACGCGTTTTCCTCAGCTTTAATTGCTGCGGCCAGTTTGATTTTAAACTCCTTTACAGTTATACCCGTTGGCCGTATGGCACTTTCCTGGTCACAAAGCAGGGTATAAAGCCAATCAAACCCATTCGCCACAGGCCTGATGGGAAAGAGAATCTCATCCAGGCTCGCATAGATATCGTTTTTAGCAATATTTTTATAGTAGTGGTTATTTTTTTTGGCGTTTAGCTGATGTTTGGTGCGGAGATCCTCTTTGACTTTTTCAATATAATATTTAACACTCTCAGAAACCAGGGCATTGTGTTCTGATGGCGAAATCTCTAAGTGTGAAGAGACACTGCTGTGAAACCGCTCCGTTATTAATCGTATCTCACAATCGAAAAAGGCATGAAGGCATAATGAGATCACAGAGTCATGGCGTAAGTGTCTGTTTTTGAGTTCCCGTCCAATGGCATGAGCCATCTCATGACTGGAAATAAGCCATAAATTTTTTATATCCATGGCGAATTGCGCGTTTGTCCGCACAATGTTTAATCGATGTATTTCGGCTTTTTCGTTCCCATAGGTGATTTCTTCGGATTCAGGAGACGTGACGCTCGGATAATAGAGGACGCTGTACTCCCTGCGGGACGAATCGGTTTTGTCCAAATCATCTATCTTTTTTCCCACATTTTTGAGGAGTGTCTGTAATTTCTGTAAAAAAGAAGCGTGCATGGAGATAAGCTTGGGGGGCATATCCGCTATGGCTGAATTTATTTCTGGCGACGCGAAAGAATACCGTTCCGCCCGATTGGAATTTTGTAAAACAGAATTAATATTGATTAATAGGGTTAGCAATTTTGTCTCATTTGCGTAAGCTCTATTCTTGTCGGAAGCATTGTCGTAATTGAGCATGTTATCAACAATGCCTAAAAAGGCGTCTAGAATAATCATGTACCCATATTGGGGAAAATCGGCCGATCCATATTTTTCTATATAGTTTAAAGTCTGCAGCACAGACTTATAGGCGACCATGCTATACCCATGCTCGATATCATATTCCAATTTTGACTCATTCAAAACTCTAAGGCGGGACCGCAGCTGACTGCGAATCCAGTGCCATGTTTCCTTAATGATTTCCGGATCATTGTCTGGGGTCTGGGAGGGACCCAGGGAGGGGCAGGGACCTCTGTCTGTCAAAATATAGGGACAACACAAGATACCTTCGGAAAATTGAGAGGCAATCCAAGCGGCCAATACCCGATACGTATCGTTATGTGTTCCGGTTGTCAAGGCTTGGCCAGAATAGACAACGTGATTGGAAAGAGAATTCATGGGAGAGGGGTCTTCTTTATCATGTTTGAGGATCTCCTGGAAATGGGGGCGCCGCACTTCCTGAAGGCCTTCTGTGTGTGTCAAGGAGAAGGCGGAAATGGTATAACATGAAACTAAAACATCTTTGAGTCCTCTGGTAGTGTCCCCCTCCTGGCATAGCTGGAAATTCAAACAGGATAAGGCCTCAATGAGCGCGCTCCCAATTTCATGACTCTTGGAGCGCGTCACTAAGACAATATCGCTGATGTCTGTTGTACAATAGGATATACACTTGCAGTCCCGAATACAGTCCCGGAAAAGCTTGTTGGCGGCGTCTTCTGTATGGATGAAGGAATGCAGTTTCTCCTCAAACTGTTTGCGCAGGGTTGTTATGGAGGATAAGGTGGCGCTGATTCGCATAAAGGTCACGAAGATAAAGGGGAAATCCTCGTCGGCTCCAAAATCTTCCCAGAACTCATGATCTCTTATCTTGGAAAGGCTGTCTTCTTCACGGAAAACATATACATTTTCTATTTCTGATTGACCATCCCCCTTCTCGATTGTTTCAATATCGGTGTACCACATTTTTTTGAATTCAGGAGTTTTTTTGCAGTGAATCAGTTCGCTGTCAAGGCGGTCGTGGTATCCTTGTGCCCTGTTATCTCCGAGATTCCTATGGATGAGTTTAATGACGCGGATAATTTGGTCTTTGTCTTCATGAATATATGCGTTCATTATGTTCTTCTCCTCCTTTTTGTTCTAACTTCATAATATTTTGCATTATTTTACTGGTGTTTCTAGGCAATGAAAAGGCCTCACTATTTTGCCGGTCCATGATCAGGTTCTCAAAACCTGTATCCAATATAGCCAACAAATTTAGATTGTAATGATTCTCAAACCGTAACAAGATTTCATAGACGTCAAGGATAATAGCATATCTATTTTGTATCGCTTGGGAGTCATTTCCAACAAATTTTTCAATTTTAAGGTGTTTAAGAATTTCAGGAAAGGTTCTGAAATGAGAGAAAATTGAGACGGATTGTGTGTTGGATAGATTCAACACTCCTTCTAACAGCAATAAAAAGATACTCAGAAATTCTTGGTAATCATTGTCTGTGTCCAAGGGATTCTGGGTGTCCAAGTGACTGCGTATCTCTGTCCAGATACTCTTCCTTGTTGGATCAAATACCCATTGATCCAGGTTGCTGGACACATAAACCGTCGACCCTTCATTCTCCTTATCAAACCCAAGGATCATGGCTGCGCCAAACAATTGAGCCAGCACAAGAATGACGCTGCGCTTAGAGGTACTTTTTTTATACTCTTTGAGCAGTGTTTTGATCAAAGGCATAAAACAATCACGAATGAAATCTTTGGCATATTTATGACCCAGCAAACGCTCGAAAAGGATGAAGGCGGTAAAAAAAGTGTTATAGAATAAGGTGCTCTCAATGGCTTCCTTTTCTTTGACACAGCGAAGCAGATATTTCTTATAAGTTAGAAAAGCAAAATAACGGTTTTCTGGTTTTGCGGCAGCGGCGGCTATGTTTTTCAGGTATATTGTGGGTAATCTTTTGTAGAGTTCGTTGTTTTCTTTGTGCAGCCTCTCTTGATGCTGGTGCTTTTCTATGTATTTAGATATGGTATGGGACGTCCTGAGAAAAAGTCTGCAGAATTCGTAAATCAAATATGATAAAAAGACTAAAATCAGTAGGCCACAAAGAGGGTTTTCATTGTAAAACAGATAACCCCAGCAGGCAACAGCCCCTACAGCGATGGATAGAATTGGCAGAACTCTACTTCTCCTGGTTTTAAAAAGGGCAATTCTGGTAATGCCATACTCATCATCTTTGATGATATGGTTTATTGTATAAATGAACAGGGACCCGGTGACGATCGAAAGGGTCTTAATGGCAGCGTCAATAATATCTCTGATTTGGTCTTCATAGGCATGATAAAAGATCCAGACCGAATCTTTATAGGCCGGAAAAAAAATTACGACAAAGTACAAGGAAAAAAATATGAACACTATTGAGTTTGCGCGTCTGAGGTTGAAGTGCATCTTTAGTTTGCTCCTTAAATAACAAACTAAATTATACAAAAAACCCCGACATTAAACAATGTCAGGGAAGCACCTATTATCGCGATTAATCGCGATTATCACAATTTATCGCGCTATATTGAGTTAAATAGTCACATTCATAAAATCATCAATTCTTTTAGAAAAATCCACTTCCTCCAAATCACTAACCTTGTTTTTGTTGGGAAATTTCCCTTTGTCAGAATCAGATATAGCGCCATTTATATACTGCGAGGGCAAAATGACCTTATCTTCACTGTGTAATCCGAAACGAGGATGCTTTCTGTTCCGATTATTCGGATTTATTGGGGTAAGAATGTCCATTGCCAACAACTCCTTTTTTTTTAAAATATGCTGCGTAATGTGTGCTTGAGCTGGTACTGTAATCCAGTTCTTAATTATAATAATATATGTTGAGCAACGTACTGTCAATATGTTGGTTCGATTCGGTGTGGTTAAGATATAAATATTATGGGGCGCACCAATTAATTGTTGTAGCAATATATGGAATAAACCTATTGGGCTTGCGTATGGAGGCCACACAGAGCGGGTGAACATTTATAAGCAGCGACTTTGCGGAAGGATTGATGCGATTCT
>Ga0082212_10008660_pt1 | contig 13243 bp, 11 predicted proteins | sample TergutNt197P3_FD_71548 | JGI IMG/M metagenome (GOLD analysis project Ga0082212, IMG submission 71548) | Neocapritermes taracua P3 segment gut microbial communities from Petit-Saut dam, French Guiana - Nt197 P3 | ecosystem: Host-associated > Arthropoda: Insects > Digestive system > Gut ... | reverse complement strand
CATTAGAGCCGTGAGATAGTCGTCATATAAATGGCTCCAGAAAATATCAGGACCATAGACCGGGCCGCGGCTTATTACAAAATCGACTGTGCTTTCGTAAATAGCAGTGCGCATCTGCTCGTTTGTCATAAGATAACACTGCAAACTGGCGTTATCATGGGTTCTCAAAAAATCACGGGTCAAGTGCTTGATAAAAACTGCCTCAGAAACGGCCACACACACCCTGCCGCCGCCGGCGTCACAGAGGTCGCGCACTTCCCGAACGCCGCTGTCGATCGCGGTCAGCGCATGATTGCACCAAACCAGAAAAGTGCGGCCGACGGATGTGAGCTGCAGAGCGCCCCTGCCCCGGCTAAACAGCACGGCGCCCAGTTCCTTTTCCAGTTTTGATATGGATATGGATAGCGCAGGCTGTGAAATATGCAGTTCTTTAGCCGCAATCGTGAAGTTTTTATGCCGCGACGTGACCTTAAAGTGTTGTAATTGTGATAGTTCCATCGTCAAAATCTCCTCTCGCCGCGCTTGCGACCCATCACCACAGCATAAGTTTAGGCAATCGACCATAACAATATACATTTTCTATATGCAAAAGGCAATTGATTTTGGGGAGTATATCGATAAAGAGGAACAATCGATAAAGAGGAACAACCGATAAAGAGGAACAATCGATAAAGAGGAACAATTGATAAAGAGGAACAACCGATAAAGAGGAACAACCGATATAGAGGAATTACTGATTTGGGGGAACAAAGTATGATTATGAAACAGCGCCGGGTTTTACTTATGTATGCCACCATGACGAAAAACACGGAAAAAATCGCAGGCTGGTTCAAGCAAACCTTTATGGATTACGGCTGGGACGTAACATATGTACGTGTCGCTGCGAATACAGACTGGGCAGGGCTGCAGGAAAAACTCTACTTTGAAGATTATGATTTGATATGTCTGGGCAGCCCCATAGTTGGCGGTTCCCCGCTGCAAGCCGTGATCAAAGCATTCAGCTTCGGCGCGGACGGGGCTCTCGAAAAAGAGGTTCAGCAAAATCTTGACGAGAACAAGAAAGACGCGTCCGGACCGCTTAAAAAACCGGAAGGAGCGACATGGCGCAGGACAAAATCACCATATCCTGGTATGCAGTGCCGGGATATCTACCGCCCACTCGGTCTCGTGTTCTCCACTTACGGCGGAGGGTTTTACGGAACGACCGAGTGCAGTGCTACGCTTGAGATTTTAAAGATGTACTTGACAAATCATGATGTGGACGTCATCGGGAGATTTGCGTGTGCCGGCAAGGAAACAGGCCCGGCAGGATACCCTCTCGGTGTAAAACCGAAAGCTGATTTCCGCCCCGGTAAGAAAAACAACGGCGCTGAAGCCGACGTTTCCGACGCCGTGATGTACAAGCTTGGAGACGGGACTCTTGCGCCGGGTTCATACTTCATGCATTACAACTGTGACGGCAAACCGGGGATCAGAGAGGAGACCAAGGCAAAGGCCTTTAGTGCGGACATCATTGAAGATTACTTTATGTCATATGATGGCAGAGTGAACTTACCGATATCGGAAATCCTGTCTATTAGTTAACAGAAATAAACCCATAGTCGTGATCTTGTGCTACATGTCACAAGTTGACAGCACTTAATCTAATACTTTTTTAGGAGGAAAAACAATGAAAAAGACCACAGCGGTAATTGCGGCTATTCTGACAATAGCAATTTTGCTCTCTGCATGCGGCGGCAAAACATCTTCCGGCGATTCAGCGGGAACTGCCGCGACCGGCTCTCCAATCGCACAGCGAACATTGACTGTTGGAACGATGGATTCCGCGGACGGTTTCGACCCGACTACAAACGCTAACTGCGGATTGGGACTGCCTCTTGTGTACGATACTGTCCTTATTTCCGATTACGCAACAGGAAATGTCGTTCCTTATCTGGCGACGTCATTTGGCTTCACAGATGATCTGACCTTTGTCATGGAAATAAGGGACGACGTCAGCTTTTCTAACGGTGAGCAAATGAAGCCGTCGGATGTTCTTTACTCATTATCCCGATTTGTGTTCGAGAACACGCAATTTGAAACAGGGTTTGAAAACATTGATTACGATGCCACCACTATTAATGGCAATACGATAACGCTGAAGCTTTTTGAGTCGGACCCCGACTTGGTCTACTATCTAAGCAACGACCGTTGGGCCAGCGTTGTTTGTGAATCCTACGTAAAATCAACGGGTGCGGACGCGTTCTGGGACGCGCCCGTCGGTACCGGAGCATATACCTGCTCCGAAAATGTGGCGGGCTCCCATACTACATATACTCGTAAAGACAGCTACTGGGGTCCTATGCCTCAGGCGGACACTATTACAGTGCGTTATTATTCGGAACTGACAACCATGATGGTCGATTTTGAAAATAATGTTCTGGATATCGTCCTTGATGTAGGCGCAACGGAGTACGACCAGACGAATAGCGGCGCCTACGGCGGAGCGCGTACAAAACTGATACCGACATACGATATACTGTCCGTCGCAATGCCCCAATATATTGACGCTTTTAACGACGTCCGCATACGTCAGGCTATAGCAATGGGTTTGGATGTAGAGGGTATCACGCAAGCAGTCTTTGGTTCGCTGGGCACCGTCGCGGATTCCTGCATGATTAAAGGTATGGCATATTATACGCCGATCCGCGTCAACGAGTATAATCCTGAAAGAGCAAAGCAACTGCTGGCTGACGCCGGGTATGGGCCGGGCGATCTGGAGTTTTTAATGTTGTTCCCCGGCATGCCGTCAAACGTAATGGCAGGAACGATCATACAGGCGCAGTTGGCGGAGATCGGTGTAAATCTGGACGTCCAAACCGGTGACTTTGCCTCAATTATTCCGCGATTAATGGCAAACGAATGCGAATTAGGTTTATATGGCACAGGGGGCGGTACGTCCTCGCCAAGCAGGATACTGATTCTGCTCAGTGAGACTGGAACTAATGGAATGGTGCGAAACAGCGATCCGGTATTCAACTCTTATATTTTTGAGGCGAGGACCAGTATCGACGTTACGGTTCGGGCCAGAGCTTTCGAAAACGCGCAGCAGTGGTGCGCGGATAACTACTGGTACGTACCTGTTGCCTATCCGATGGGGGCGCTCCTGTATCACAGTAACGTGGATAATGTGGTGGGCACTACAATACGAGGGGCTAACCTGAACTTCGTGACATTCAACTGAATCGAAGACGTGATAGCTTGCGGCATTGCATTGCAGGGCGGGGTCGTGCCCTGCAATGCAATATAATATAATGTAAAGCAATGCAATGTAACGTAGCGTAATGTACCGCAACGCAACGCAACGTAGAGTAATGCAATGTAACGAAATGTACCAAATGGAGGCTAGAGGCTGGAGACTGGAGACTGGAGGCTACTTATGCTGAAGTACATAGTGACCCGCGTATTGTGGTGCATACCAGTATTGTTTGGCGCGTGCCTTATTATCTTCGCGATAAGTTATATTGACCCCGGCGACCCGGTGGCGGCGCTTTTAGGCGGAAGCTACACTCAGGAGCAATACGATACCATGGCAGAGGAGTTAGGCGTAAACAGGCCATTCGGGGTAAGATTTGGCACATACATTATGAATATTGTGACTAAGGGTGACTTTGGCACTTCATACACGACAAAACGTTCTGTGTCTATTGAGATAACCTCGAGATTCGGCGTCACTATGCAACTCGCGGTGATCAGTATAATTATTGCTGTGGCGTTTGGCCTGCCGTCAGGAATAATATCTGCTACCCGGCAGTATTCATGGGTGGATCGAATAGTGACGGTGGCGTCGCTTTTTTTCGCGTCGATGCCGGGTTTCTGGCTGGCGCTTATGTTAATGCTTGCTCTCGCGCTTAACTGGAAACTGCTTCCCGCTTCGGGACTGGGAAACTGGAAAAACTGGGTGCTGCCGGCAATGTCGTCAGGGCTGGCTTTCATTGCCACACTCACCCGCATGACGCGTTCGAGCATGCTGGATGTGGTGAGGCAGGACTATATACGTACCGCAAGGGCAAAAGGCCTTGACGAAAAAACGATTATCATGAAGCATGGGATAAAGAACGCCCTCATTCCGATAATAACAACTATTGGCTTTCAATTCGGCATTCTGGTATCAGGCTCGGTCATAGTGGAGACGATATTTTCACTGCCCGGATTGGGCACTTTGATGATGTCCGCCATAAATAACAGGGACTATCCGGTAATCCAAGGCTGCGTTATCGTGCTCGCGGCTTTGATTTGCGCGATCAATCTGATCGTCGATCTGGCCTATGGGTTTGTGGACCCGCGAATTATGGATCAAATGCGGGGCGTCAGGAAAAAGAGTAAGAAGGAGGCGACGGCTCTATGAATAATAACGGGGAGCAAAACACAGCAGCCGCAGCCGCAGCCGCAGCCGCAGACGCAGCCGCAGCCGCAGACGCGGATACAGCCGCTCGCCATGAGAAAATGAGAAAACGCAGCCGGATGCGTGACATATGGCGGCGTCTGGTTCGCAACAGGCTATCCATGTTTGGTTTAGTGATCATAATGGTCCTGATTCTCGCTGCAGTTTTCGCAGACTTTATCATACCATATGACTATAAAGCCCAGGATCTTAAGGACACTTTCGCGAGTCCAAGCGCACAACATATAATGGGAACCGACGAATTCGGGAGGGATATACTGAGCAGAGTAATATACGGCGGCCGCATATCTCTGCTGGTGGCTATTACAGCCATTGCCATAGCACTTGTGGCAGGCGGGCTGATTGGAGTCAGCGCAGGATTTCTTGGCGGGAAGTATGACGGCATACTCATGCGCTTGATGGACGTGCTTATGGCAATTCCCGGTTTCTTGCTGGCGGTGTGCGTGTCCGCAGCTCTTGGTACTGGCGTCATCAATACTGCGATAGCCATAGCGGTGGGGTGTGTGCCCGGCTATGCCCGACTCATGAGAGCGCTGGTGCTGTCCATCCGGGACAGGGAATACGTTGAAGCCGCGAAAGTCTGCGGGGAGGGCAATTTCGGGATTATGATCAAGGAAATCGTCCCGAACACGCTTTCGCCCATAATCGTTGAAACAACGCTGCGTATTGGCGCCTGCATCCTTATGATCTCCAGTTTGAGCTTTATAGGACTTGGGGTAAAGCCACCGGAAGCGGAATGGGGTTCCATGTTATCGGCCGGGCGGCAATACATTCGTCAGTATTGGCACATGGTCACATTCCCGGGGCTTGCGATCATCGCCACATTGTTCGGGTTTAATCTCTTTGGCGATGGTTTGCGTGATGCGCTGGACCCGCGGCTCAAAAACTAAGGAGGGTGGATTATGAGTTTACTTGAGATAAAAAACCTTACGATCCACTACCTTACTGACGATGGATGTGTCCATGCCGTAAATGGCGTTGACATTACACTTGAAAAGGGAGATACTATCGGACTTGTCGGCGAAACCGGGGCGGGTAAGACTACGACAGCTTTGGGAGTTTTGCGCCTGGTGCCTGATCCGCCGGGAAAAATCATCAGCGGCGAAATCCTTTATAAAGGGGAGAACCTGCTCGAAAAATCTGAACCGGAGATGCGTAAGATCCGGGGAAACAAAATCTCGATGATCTTTCAGGATCCGATGACGGCTCTGAACCCGGTTTTACGGGTCGATGAACAGATCGCGGAAGTAACTCGACTGCACTCCGGCTGCTCAAAACCGGAATCCCTGCGCAAGGCGCTGGATATGTTGCAAATGGTAGGTATCCCGCCGGAGCGCGGCGATAATTACCCGCACCAGTTTTCAGGAGGTATGAAGCAGCGGGTCGTCATTGCGATAGCCCTTGCCTGTATGCCGGAGCTGCTTATAGCCGACGAACCCACAACCGCACTTGACGTGACCATACAAGCTCAGGTGCTTGAGATGATAAATAATCTAAAAAAAGAACTTGGCACATCCATGATCCTGATAACGCATGACTTGGGGGTCGTTGCCGAAACCTGCGATAAGGTAGCTATCATGTACGCCGGCGAAATAGTGGAATATGGAACTTTACGCCATGTATTCAAAGAAACCGCGCATCCATATACAAAAGGGCTATTCAACTCTCTGCCATCCCCTGACGAGGATGTGCGACGCCTCAAGCCCATCAGGGGACTAATGCCGGATCCTACAGATTTGCCGGAAGGCTGCAAATTCCATCCGCGCTGCCCTTACGCGGACAAGCAGTGCGCTGCTGAGGGCCCGCCGGTTCACGAAATCAAACCCGGTCATCTGGCGCGCTGTCATCATTGCGACAAAGGTCTTGGGCTCTACTTCCCGGATGAAAAAGCCAATGAGGATGCATATAATCAAGACCTCCCGGTCTCAAACCCCGGTAACGATATACTCGGAAAGGGGAGGGATTCTGATGGGTGACGCACTTTTGCAAGTCAAAAACCTGAAAAAATACTTCAGGACTCCGGGCGGCATGCTGCACGCGGTAGACGACGTTTCCTTTTCCATTGAAGCGGGCAAGACGCTTGGCGTTGTCGGCGAGTCAGGCTGCGGAAAATCCACGTTGGGAAGAACAGTGATAGGGTTGCTGGATGCGACCGAAGGAGAGATATTCTTCGACGGGCTGGACATAACTAAAGTGCGGGGTAATGAGAAAAAACGGTTGCGACGGGATATGCAACTGATTTTTCAGGACCCATTTTCTTCACTAAACCCCCGGAAGTGTGTGTTCGACTTGATATCTCTGCCTCTGAAAGTCAATAATGTTTGCAAAACAGCAAGCGCGCGGCGGGAAAAGGTTATGGAATTGATGGACACCGTTGGTATCGCGCGCAGATTAGCGTTTGTCTATCCGCATGAACTTGACGGAGGACGCCGTCAGAGGGTCGGAATTGCGCGGGCTATCGCGTTGAATCCAAAGTTCATTGTTTGTGACGAACCGGTTTCAGCGCTGGACGTGTCTATACAAGCCCAGGTGCTCAATCTATTGCAGGATCTGCAGGAAGCTCAGCAACTGACCTATATCTTCGTTACTCACGACTTGTCTGTGGTACGGCATATTTCCGACCAGATCCTGGTGATGTACATGGGCGTTGTGGTCGAAATATGCGGCGCAAAGAGTTTGTTTATGAACCCGTTGCACCCATACAGCAAAGGGCTTTTGTCCGCGATACCCGTATTGGATATCGACGTCAAGCGCGAGCGTATCTTGCTCAAAGGCGAGATATCATCACCTATTGAGCCTAAACCGGGATGCCGTTTCGCAAACCGTTGCCCGCACGCTCTCGATGCTTGCCGGGACGCCGATCCGCAACTTGTAGAATTGGAACCGGGGCATTCTGTCGCATGTATACGGGCTGCAGAGCTAAACTAATAGTTATACTAATACTAATACTATATACTGATACTATCACGATTGCTATTGCTTTTACTATTAAAGTATACAAAGGGAGAGAGTGGTTTCAATGTCTGTCTATGATGTTTTTTATCCAAACGCTTACAATCAGGAGGATCAAAAGGTAATTGATGAGTATATGGACAAGCTTGCCGCTATAACGGACGGCGGTCCGGTTGACGTCGAGGGTATGATCGCAGGGCGTGTCACAGCGGAAAACGACCCGCGTATCAGAGGGGATTTCCTTGGTCACGTGACAACTATTGAGCCGTATCAAGCGGAGAGCGAACGTCTGAATTATGACCCGTTGAACCCGCTGTATTATGATGATGAGTACGCCAGAAAAATGGGGTACAACGGTAGAGTATATCTCCCTCCCGTGCATGATTTAAGCGTCAACTGGCGCGAAGCGCCCGCGCTGTTGAGAGACAATCTTGTAATAAGCGGCCTTAACCATCATATAGAATTCTATGCGCCTATATATCCGGGGGATACGTTGTATCCGATCACCGAATATGCAGGAGCCAAAGATTTGACGCCGGAGGGAGGCAGCGAATACCGTACATTGGCTGTCAGCGGCGGCGGCAGTATATTTAACCAAAGAGGCGAGCTTGTTCAAAAACGTTACAGTGTTGTTAAAGAAAGCCTGCGGCGGCATGCGGACGCAAAAAAACGCAACCGTATCCCGGCGCCCAATTGGGAGTGCCCGGAATGGTGGAATCTCCGCGCCAGATATGTCTATACAAAGGAAGATTGGGAAACTATCAAAGGTGTCTGGGCTCAAGAAAAACGCCGGGGAGACAAGCCTCTGTATTTTGAGCAGGTATCTGTCGGCGACCAGCCGTTGGTGTTTCTGGAAGGGCCGGTCAGCCAACTTGACCAAGTAAAATATCACGGTCACATGGAGGTGGGTTGCCCCGCGCTAAAAGATGTAATGAGAGATCCAATCCTTTCAAAAACGCTAAAGATTGACGCATATGGCGAATACTACGAACCAAACGGCGTAGGCCATTTGGAGGACGGCCGCATTCCGGGCCACAGGTCATGCTTTTACAACTTCATGCCGGTAAACTTTGTCATACGGGCAATCTTTAACTGGGCCGGAGACAGCGCAAAGTTGAAGAGTATCGACTGGCGCATTATGTGCGAAATGCCCGGTTATGAGAACTCGATACCGCAATACAATGATGGACGCGAATATATAGGCAGGACGCCAATGCTCAAAGGCCGGTCTGTAACTTCACATGGTATGGCCGGGGATGTGATCTGGGTCAAATCCTATGTGATCGATAAGCAGCGGAAGGATAGCGAAAATCAGGTCGAGCTGATCTGGTGGCTCGAGACAATGGATGGTCTGATCTATCAGGAGGGTTCAGCCGTTGTCGCGCTGCCCGACCGCTAAAGCTTCGGCGCAACTGCGTTCAGGTCGCTTATGATTTTGGGGCTGCCACACTCTCTTGTGTGGCAGCCCCTTTGGCTCCCCAAGTTGGACTCGAACCAACGACCCTGCGGTTAACAGCCGCATGCTCTACCGGCTGAGCTATTGAGGAATATCTGAGCCTCAGGCGGCTGACAGAGCCAGCCACCTTTATATCAGGCTCAAGAATGTGTTGGCGAAGACCTATTTTCCCGGGCCGTCTCCAGCCAAGTATCGTCGGCACTGATGAGCTTAACTTCCGTGTTCGGAATGGGAACGGGTGGATCCTCACCGTAATCAACACCAACTGCGTGCCGCTGAGCGGCTTACCGAAGAGAAGAATCCTCTTCTTTGGCAATGCTACAATAAAACAAGGATTCTGTCAAGAGAAAAATCACATCCAACTCGGGAAACCCACCGAAACCCACCAAAATCACACCGAAAGCCCACCGAAAACCCAGCAAAAGCGCACCGAAAGCCCACCAAATCACATCAAACATGGAAAAATAGCTTTCAAAATTGTAATCTGTTATAATACTCGTGTCATAGCGCTCAATTTTCAGTATACGCAAATTGAGGAACAGTAATCACGTGTATTATGTAAGCAAAGCGAGGAATACATATGAGCGATGAAATTCGTAACGTTGGAAAATGGGAAGAAATAGACCGTAACCGGAGTTTTATGAAGTGCCCGGATTCCAGCGAGATGCTTTTTACAAGCGACCAGGACAAGAAAATGCCTTTCCCGCCACTATGCAAGGAGGCACAAGGCAAGATCACCGAACTCTCAGCGGTTTTCGACGATATTGTACTCAATGAGTCATATCAGGTGTTGCTGGATGTTCGACGAAGCGAGCGTGTTTATGACTCGAAGACGCCTATTACGCAAAACCAGCTTGCGTTTTTGCTGTGGAGCGCCCAAGGCGTACAAGAGATTTTGGGTGATAACTATGTTACGCTGCGCCCTGTGGCAAGCGGCGGAGCGAGACACGCTTTTGAAACTTATATAATCGTACGTAACGTAGAGGGTCTGGAGCCGGGGATTTACCACTACTTACCACTTGAACATGTAGGCGAGAAAAGAGTTGCGATCGAGTTGCTGGGGAATTTCCCAAGCGAAAAGGGGCATCTGTCAAAAATGCTCTTAGGGCAAAAATGGGCCGAGGCAGCGCCGGTAGCTATCTTCTTATCATGCGTTGCCTACCGTGCGGAGTGGAGGTATAGTTATTTCGCACATCATGTAGCTCTGATAGACTTAGGTCATGTTGGTCAGAACCTAATGCTTTCTGCTTCGGCGATGGGCCTTGGAAGTTGCTGCATAGCTGCCTATGACCAGACGCTATGCGATCAAACCCTCGGTCTGGACGGGTATGAGGAGTATACAGTATACTCTTGTGTTGTCGGCAATCCAAAACTCAAAATGAAGAGCAAATGAATGTATCTGAAAAACTATTGATCATTTCAATATTGAAGGGGGCGTAGGAAATGATAAGGCAACTCGACCATACAGAGTTCGCTCTCGCCGCTGAGGTGATACGCGCGAGCTTTCTGACGGTAGCTAATGATCAGGGCATAACCGCGGAGAACTGCCCAAAGTACGTTGGTTTTATCACCACAGCCGAACGGCTGCAGACACAGCTGGATTGGGGTTGGTGGATATACGGATTGTTTGAAGATGAGCATCTTATAGGATATGCCTCTATCTCTAAAGTGCCGACTGACGGCGATACTGCAGCCGTTGATGGAACATACGAGATACACAACCTCGCAGTCCTGCCGGAGCATAGGCATAAAGGGTACGGAAGGCAGCTTCTCGACTTTTGTATGGCTAAGATCAAGGAATCAGGCGGGAGCAAAATCAATATCAGCATTAACGAAGAAATCACTGTGCTGAAGGAATGGTATACCTCATTTGGGTTTGTTCATACCGGAACGAAGAAATATGACCATCTGCCGTTTACAAGCGGCTATATGGAAATCGCTCTATGCCCGAAGTGTGTATCATAATAGTAACTAATTGACTCACAACATTAATAAAAAACAAGTTAATTCCGGTCAATTAGTTACTCGTCGCGCTTGCGCGGCGCGTGAGCAAGCAAGTAATCATTCAAGTTTTTTTGGGTTGTGGGTGCAGCTCACATTTGAGAGTAGCGATTTCGAGTATATAGTTTCTCAGTATCCAAATCGGCAACAATCATCTTGACGGGGGGTTTCAACAGCTAAGCCCCCTTTTCAAACCGTGCCTTCAAGTTTGCGTTTGGCAGTAGATACTTTGCGAATGTATTTGATTACAGATTTCCATATGGCTTTACCGGCGAAAAAGAGGAGAATGCCTAATGCAATCGCAACCGGAAACGCTAATAGCGGATGCAACTCATAGCCATTGATAGACATAAATGCAAATGGTACGTCAAATCCCAACAAGAATCCAAGCAGTTTTATCAATCCTCCAACAGGTCCGGCTACACTGCACGCAATCAATCCACCAGCCAAAACAGTACCGCATGGAATAATAAACATTCCACTCAATGACACCAAACTGTAAAATGAAAAAACCATCCACAGTTTTTTGAAACTAAAGGAATGACTCATAACGATTTTTTCACCTAAATATCCTGCGGCGAGTTCCTTTGGAGAGCCTAATCTCGCAACGATCTCATTTGAGTTTAGCGCACTATTAAGCTGCAACTCCTCAATATAGCTTTTTAGTTCCTTTATTACGTCAACTCGCTCTGACGTCGGCATTTTTTTAAATATTTTTCTACGGTTGTCAGATAAAGTTCCAGTTCTTTGTCCATTTTCATACCTCTTTCAGATTATCAATAGCAGAAATCAGGTTATCCCATTCATGGGAAATCAACCGGGTGTATTCTTCGCCTTCTTTTGTAAGCGAATAGTATTTTCTCGGCGGTAATCCCTCGCTCGTTTCCTGCCAATATGAACGCAAGTAATTGTCTTTCTCCAAACGCCTGAGTAATGGATACATTGTACTTTCTTTGGTTGCGATTATTGGATAATTGCTTAGTTCATTCATGATTTCATAACCATATCGGTCACTATGCGAAAAAAGAATCAACACGCAGAGTTCCAGCGTCCCACGCTTCATTTGTGATTTCCAATCTTCAATATGCACAATAACACCTCCGTGATATATATCGTACCACACAGTATATCGTCATGTCAAGTCTTTTTTACAAAATATAAAGGGAACCCTGATGACAACAATCATCAGGGTTCGCCTAAGTTAGTCGTTGGTGACCCGTACGAGAGTCGAACTCGTGTTTGCGGCGTGAGAGGCCGCCGTCTTGACCACTTGACCAACGGGCCCGGTTAGATATTAGAAAACAGTTATCAGTTATTAATGGTAGATAATGCTCATTTACCAATAACCAGTCACTAACGATTGCGCACAACAGAGTTGTGCGCTGGTACACCTTCAGGGACTCGAACCCTGGACACCCTGATTAAGAGTCAGGTGCTCTACCAGCTGAGCTAAAGGTGCGCGTAGGGTTTGCGGGCACTGGATAAATATCTTCCCTTATTTTTTCCCTTATTCCCGCTCAAATCAACCTGTTTTTACGTCATGTGAGTTATTGATTTTCCCGGCAGCGTCGGAAATAACCTTGCTTGTCGTGTGGGTGTATATTTTACTTGTGACGCTAATATCAGCGTGACCCATTAGGTATCGTGCAACATTTATCGGAACACCGGCTGCTTCTAAGTCAGTACAGTAGGTATGACGTAGACAATATGGTTCGAGATCGGGCGCGACCAAGCTGACAACAATTTGATTGCGGTATACTTTAGCGCCAATTGCTATGTCCATTTCCCGGACGAACGAACTCCATGAGCAATAGAATGATGTTTGAGTGTGGCGTTTACCGGTTGTTAGTTGAGTGAATACAGGCTTAAAAGGTTCGCCTTTAGCGCGTCGGAGATCGTCAATAAAGATATCCGGTATCGGTATTTCACGATTCCCTGCATCCGTCTTAGGCTCTTTAATATCGTTTGAACCTGATTCTTTTGCCTTGTCAATATAAACCATCTTCTTCTTAAAGTCAATATCTTTCCACAACAAAGCAATTATTTCACCGGGGCGCAATCCGCAATATAACATCATCTTTACCCATAACCCGGCGCGGTGCGTCTCAGCAGTCGCTAATATCCACTCCCGCTCATTATCCGTTATGCTCCGGCGCTTTCCTTGCGTTGTCCGTGGCATTTCCAATTCTTCAGCGGGATCGTAGGGTATTAGGCGGCTTACCCTCGCCCTCTTGAATATTGCCTTAATTGTATTTTGCAGTTTTGTCACTTCCGACTTGCTATACCCGGCACGGTTGTTCAGGATTCTTTGAAGATGGACGTCGCGAACGTCTTTTAGCTTCATGTTCCCGATTTCCGGTAATATCTGGTTATCGACATAACTTTTATAG
>Ga0082212_10008659_pt1 | contig 13244 bp, 13 predicted proteins | sample TergutNt197P3_FD_71548 | JGI IMG/M metagenome (GOLD analysis project Ga0082212, IMG submission 71548) | Neocapritermes taracua P3 segment gut microbial communities from Petit-Saut dam, French Guiana - Nt197 P3 | ecosystem: Host-associated > Arthropoda: Insects > Digestive system > Gut ... | reverse complement strand
CCTTTGCCCACTTCGTCATCTTTCGCGGCTATGAGCGCATGTCCCGCCGAATCTGCCATCTGGCCTGCCAGTGGGCGTTCTCCGGCGGAATGGCCTGCCTTTTGGGCGTTATCCCGGCGGTAAACCGCGCGGCCATCGCAAGCATGCGGGCAAGCGGCTGGCGGGAAATCTTCCGCATTCCCCAACTGTGTTTTGTCCACCGGCTGAACCGCCATGTAGACGGCGTTTTTTGCCATTTCACCCCCAATCTTTTGTGCGAGGCCATGCAATGAAAAAGATCGTTTTTCTCTTTGCCGTGTTGTGTCTTTTCCTCGGCGGCCTGTACGCCGACGCCCACGCCGGAGGCGGCGGGGGAGGCAAGGGAGGCGCGCCGTCCGCGCCCCCGCCTCTTCCCCCGGCGCCCATCCCGGACACCACGCCGCAGGAGGCCGTGAGCGCCGCCGTGCGCGATGACGAACGCCGCAAGCTGCGCCAGCGGCAGGGCGCGGGCGGGACTGTGCTCGCGCCTTTGGGGCGCGAGGATCAGATGGGCGGGAGTTTGGGCGGCAATACTCTGCTGGGCAGGATAGGGTAAGGGAGTGGCGCGCTTTGCCGTGATGCTGCCTGTGTTGGAGTAGAATGCTATGCAAATCAAAGAGCTTAAAGAATTCGTCGCCCACCTGGAGGATTTGCGCCTGCCGCGCCTGGCCGTGTGGCGCGAGCTGCGGGACTCCATCATCCCGCACCGGGGCGTCTTTCCGTCCGATACCGAAGAATCCCGCGCCAGGCTCGCCTCGGCCCTGGACAACTATAACAACGCCCCGCTCCAGTCCCTGCGGCGCGGTTCTTCCGGCCTCTGGAGCGCTATGACCCCGCCGGGCCTGCCCTGGTGGAAGCTCGGCTTTGGCGATGCAAACGTCAGCAGCAAATGCCTTGATGAAGTTCCCGGCGCGCGCGAATGGCTTGACGCCGTGGAGGACAAGATTGCCGCGGAGCTGCGCCGCAGCGGTTTTTACCAGGCCATCCACGCCGGAAACGAGGAATACATAGGCTTCGGCTGCATGCTCCAGTACGCGGGCATGGAAGACAGCTACGACGCGGAAGGCGTGTACGAGCAGCGCGTCACCTGCGCCTGCGCCCCCTGCGGCAGCTATGCCGTGGCGCTCGACGCGGCGGGCGACGTGCAGGCCGTGGCCAGGAGCATCCGCTACAGCTTGAAGGAGCTGGCAAAGAAGTACGGCAAGGCGAAGCTCTCCAAGGCGTCGCAGGCGGCCCTTGAGAAAACGCCCTACAAAAAGGCGAACGTGATGCACGTCGCCATGCGCCGCGCCGAACGCGCGCGGGGCAGGGAAGACGGGCGCAACATGCCCGTGGCCTCGTACTTTTACGAGGAAGACGGCGAAGATCTGCTCCACGAGGGCGGCTACCGGGAAATGCCGTACTTTTTCGCCGCCTGGACCAGCGGCGTCACCCTGTACGGCCACGGGCCGGGCGACATCGCCCTGGGCGAAATCCGCACCCTGAACTCCATGGAGCGCGACGTGCTCATCGGCCTCAAAAAGACCATAGACCCGCCCATGAATGTCCTTGCTTCGCACCGTAAAGACTTCAACACCAGGCCGGGCGCGCGCAACGAAGTCACCGACGCGCAGCGCGAAGCCTCAAGACCGGCGCAGGAAATCAGCTTTATTCCCGGCCTGAAGGCCGTGAGCGCCAAGATACAGGAAGTCGCGTCCCGCATAGACGACATCCTGCTCGGCCGCGCCTTTGCCGATCCCTTCCTTGACCAGTTGCAGCAGGGCGTGACCGCAACCGCCATCCTGGCCCAGCGCCAGCAGCGGGCGCAAATGATGGGTCCGGCGGTGTCCAGCTACGAGATGCGCATCCTTGTGCCGTTGATCATGCGCTTCAAGTCTCTCCTGGACGAGGCCGGGCTGCTTCCGCCCCTGCCGCCGGCGCTGGCCGCCCTCGCGCGGACGCGCAAGATGCCCCGCGCGCTCTTGAGCGTGAACTTTGTCTCGCCCATGCAGCAGGCCCTGCGCATGGACAGCGCGCAGGCGAACATCGCCTTTGCCGAGAGGGTGGGCATGGTCGCGCGGATTGACCCCCAGGTGAAAGACAAGCTGAACACGGATCAGCTCATTGACGAGCTTGCCAAGGATTTGGGCGCGTCGGGATCCATCCTGCGATCGGATGCGGAGGTCGCCCAAATCCGCGCGGCCAGGGCCTCCCTAACCCCTAACAAGGAGCACGAGCTATGACCACTGAAGAAGCGGGCGCCACACCCCCGCCGGCAGGCGCAGGCCAGGAAATCGGCAGCAACGCCCCGGCGGACGCAGGCGGGCTTATGCCCGACGCGGACGCGGGGGGCACGGGGGGCACAGCCCCCCATCCAGATTGGCGCGAGGGACTTCCCCAGGAACTGCGCGACGCCCTCGGCGACGACGCCGATCCGGCGGAGGCCGCCGCAACCTACGCGCGCGGGCGGGAATACAAGCCCGCGCAACAGGCGGAAGACATCGCCCTCAAACTGGGCGACGGCGAGCAACTCCATCCCGGCCTTGAAAAGCTGTTCAAGGATATGTGCGTCGCCCAGCGGATGACCCCCGCCCAGGCCCAGGCTGTCGCGGACTTTCACGGGCGCTTCGCGGCCGAGGCCACCCGCCTGTACCTGGAGCACGGCGCGGCGCAGCTTGAACGGCGTTTCGGCGCCGATGCGGGCAAGGTCAGGGACAACGCCCTGAAAATGTTCGCCGGCCTTGACCGCGCCATGGACGGCAGGCTCTCGCAGAGCGCGTCGGGCAAGCAGATCGCTTCCAGCCCGGAGGCTGTTGAAGCGCTGTACCTCATCTACCAGAAGCTAGGCGAAGACAGTCTCGGCGGCGGAAGCCCGTCCGGCGGCGAGGACAGGGCGATGAGCGACAGGGAGTTTTTTGAGCACGTCTACAACAGCCAATCCAAACAGAGCGCCAAAACGGCGTAGCGGGAGGCGATCATGGCCATGGAAACCTTGCGTGAAATCAGCGTCAGGCATGCCAAAAAGCAGCCGCAGCAGGTGGAATACCTGACCGAAGAATCCCCCATCCTCGCGGTTGCGAAGTGGACCCCGGCAAGCCACGACTATTGGAACGCCGCGGAACGGATCACCGACATCATCGGCCCCGGCTACGTCAAGATGAATGACGAGCTGCCCCCGGTCGGCGTCTCCTCCGGCATGGAGAAGGTTGACCTCAACATCCTGGGCGGCGAAATGGAAGTGCCCCAGGATACCGCCAAGCAGTTCGGCGGCGCGCCCGCGTACTTCGCCAAAAAGCAGCAGCTCATCCTCAAAAAGGCCGGCAACGACACGGAACTCAAGCTGTTCCAGGAGAACTGGCGCGCCTACGCCCTGGCCGCCAAAAACGCCATCAGCGCCGGCGGCGCGGGCAAGGCCCTGAACACCATCCTCTGCGTGCGCTTTGACGAAGCCTCGAACATCGGCCTGTACAACCCCAGCCAATTCAGGCAGGGCGCGCTGCTCGAACTGGAATTTTTGAACAACGGCGCGCTGATGCGCCTGAAGCACAAGCCCTACGAGGGCGTCAACGGCTACGCCATGCAGCTCAAGGGCGCGTTCGGCTGGCAGATCATCAATCCCAAGACCGTCAGCGCCATCGTGAACATCAGGTCCGGCAGCCTGCCGACGGAGATCATGCTGGACGACATGGTAAGCAACGCGCGCGGAACCAACAGGAACACCTATATCTTCTGCCATCCGCGGGCGCTGACCCGCTTCATCAACCCCCTGAAAACCGGCAGGCTGCACACCGCCATCAAGGACAAGGACATGGACACCCACCTTGAGAGCTGGAACGGCATCCCCATCATCACCTCCTACAACCTGATCTGGAACGGCGAAGACGCCGTAGCTGTATAAGGAGACATACATGTATAATCATATCCTCAAAGAACGCGGCCAGATTTTCGAGGAAGGCGTCAGCCTGCCGCTGGCAGCCGTCCATGCCTGCGCGCATGGCCTGAACGTGGGCAACAAGCTCGGCATGCTGGCCTGCGCCATTACGGCGGCTGGGCCTGTGAGCATCGCCGCAGGCAAGGCCGTCACCGTCAGCTTCCAGCACGCCGATGCGGCTGACGGGACCTATGCCGGCTTCAGCACGCACGCCCTCACCCTGGCGGACGCGCTGGAGGCCGCCCCCGGCGGCGTCGTGGCGCGGGTCGTCCTGCCCCCGGATGCGAAGCCCTGGATCAGGGCCGGGATCGCCTGCGACGATGCCGGCGCCAGCGGAACTATCGACATCTTTGTCGAATACCTTGCGAGGTAGCAATTATAATAAACTCAGGGAGTGTCTCAGTTTGTCGTCAGGCGAGGAAGGCAAGTTTTTTGCGATGGGAGTGTACTCTTCGGTACATGACCGGAGCAAAAAACGAAGCCTGACAAAGTATCACGGCAAACTGGGGCACTCCCAAGCGAGGTAGCCATGCCAAGCGAAGTCTCCCTAATGAACCGCGCCCTGCGCATCTTTGCCGGCGGCCGCGTCATCTCCCCCGATGACAGCACGAAGGAAGCCGCGCACTGCAAGGCGGCGTGGGATGAAGCGCGCGATGCCGCGCTGGCGGCCTATCCCTGGGGCTTTGCTACAAAGTGGGCGCGCCTGGCCAAAAACCTGGACGCGCCCGCTTTCGGCTTCAAAAACTCCTACGCCCTGCCGGCGGATTTTCTGTATTTGCTCGACATCCGCGGCAAGGACGATCTGACCGCGCAGGCCGAGCGGCATTGCATCGCGGCAGCCGTCGACGGCAAGGCGGCAGTCTTCGCCGACGCGGACCAGGCCTTTGCCCGCTATGTCTTTCGGCATGATCAGTGCGCCCTGTGGCCGGAGCACTTTTGCGGGGTCTTTGCCGCGCGCCTTGCCGCGGCGGTGGCCCCCTACCTGGCCCAGGACGCGGGCATGGGCGTCAGGCTGCGTGAGCTGTACCGCCAGGAGCTGGCCTTTGCGGCCACGGCGGACGCCAGGCAGGACAATGCGCCGGACGTGCGCATGGCCTGCGATTATATAGATAGCAGAACTGAGTAGGGTTTCAGTTTGCTGTCAGGCGAGGAAGGCAAGTTTTTTGCGACGGGAGTGTACTCTTCGGTACATGACCGGAGCAAAAAACGAAGTCTGACGAAGGATCACGGCAAACTGAGACCCTACCGGGGGTGATCATGGCCTTTCATGTACTGCAAAACGTCCTGAACGGCGGCGAAATCTCCCCGGAGATGCACGCGCGCTTCGACCAGCCGCGCTACCAGACCGGCGCGTACGAAATGCTCAACGCCGTGCCCATGCCGCAGGGCGGCGTCACCAAGCGGCCCGGCATGATCTTTTGCGGCTTCTCCTTGGCGCAGCCGGGCGAGGAGGGCAACGACAAATCCCTGCTCGCGCCCTTTGTCTATGACGGGCAGCATCGCATGCTGGAACTCGCCCCTGGCCGGGGCCGGGCCTGGTATCCCAATGGCGCGCTTGTGCCGGGCGGGGAATTTGCACATCCCTACAGCAGCGAAGATTTGGCCGGCCTGCGCTTTGCCCAGTCCGCGGACGTGATCTTTGTCGTCTCCCCCCGGCACAGGCCCGCCAAGATCAGCCGTTATGGCGATGACGACTGGCGCTATGAAATCCTGAGCTTCACCCCCAAGACCCCCGCCCCGACCGCGCCCACGCTGGCAAGCGGCGGCAACAACGCCGGCACGGGCAACCAGACCTATTCCTACAAGATCGTGGCCGTCAACCCCGAGAACGGGGAGCTTTCCCTGCCCTCGCCCGCGAAGGACATCTCCTGCCCGAGCCTGTCCCTGACCTATTACGTCACTGTCAGTTGGCCGGCCCTGCCGGACATCCAGGAATACCGCATTTATAAGAAGAAGTCCGGCGTCTATGGCTTTGTCGGGCGCACCGTTGACGGCGCGACGAGTTTTCAGGACGCCAACGTGGCCCCGGATCTCGGCGACACCCCGCCGGGAGAAAAAACGCCCTTTGAAGCAGAGGACGAGTACCCGGCTGTCGCCTATTTCATCCAGCAGCGCCTGGGCTTTGCGGCCACCGTCGCCAGGCCGCTGACGATCTGGGCCTCGCAGAGCGCGAACTTTGAGAACCTTGCCGCCTCCCAGCCCCCGCGCGACGATGACGGCATAGAGGCCACCATCGCCGGGGAGCGCCAGACGCGCATCCTGTGGTGCGCGGGCGAGGGCAAGCACCTGGTCATCGGCACGGCCGGCGGCGAGTGGCTGCTTTCGCCCGGCGCGGGCAACGTGATCACCCCGTCAAGCCACGGCTTCAACCCGCAGTCCCATGTGGGCAGCCAGCCCGGCCTCGGCGCGCTGCGCGCAGCGGACGGCATCCTCTTTGTGCAGCGCGGCGGCGGCAAGGTCCGCATGCTCAACTACAGCTACGACGAAGACAAGTTCAAGCCCAAGGACCTCTCCATCCTCGCCTCGCACATTCTGGATGGGAAGCGGATCACGTCCTGGGCCTGGCAGCTCGTGCCGCACGGCATTGTCTGGGCGAGCCTGTCCGACGGCACGATCGCGGCGTTGACCCTGCTTGTGGAGCATGACGTGATCGGCTGGCACAGGCACGAGACGGACGGCTTTGTGGAGCAGGTGGAAGTCCTGCCCTCCGGCGGCGGCGAATTCGACCTGCTGTGGCTGATCGTGCGCCGCAACGGCAAGCGCCATGTTGAGATCATGTCCCCGTACTTCGCGGGCGCGGACAGGGAGACGGCCTTTTTTGCGGACTGCGGGCTGTCTTTTTATGATAGCGGCCTCACACGCCTGGACGGCCTGGATCACCTGGAAGGCCAGACCGTGCATATTCTGGCGGACGGCGCGGTGCATCCCCCGCGCAGGGTGCAAGCCGGCAGGATCATCCTGGATTACCCGGCAAGCGTTGCGCATGTGGGCTTGCCCTACACCATGCGCGTCTCCCCGACCACGCCGGCGCCGCAGCTTGAGGACGGATCAAGCGCCGGGCGCGTCAAGAAGGTCAGCTCCGTCAAGGCCTTTCTCTACCAGACCCTTGGGCTTGCCGCGCAAGCGGGAGCTGAAAACATAGACGTCATCTACAACGAGTTTTCAACCCCCGTCAGGGACTTGCCGCGCTGTATCGAAAACGGCGCCGTGGACATTTCCGTCGGCCGGGGCTGGAGCGATGACGCAAGGCTGACGCTCATTTCCGATACGCCGACGCCCTGCACCATCCTGGCCCTGGTCTCCACCCTTGAACTCTCGCCAGGCGCAAAGGGGCATCAACTATGAAAGCAGCACTTGCGCTCGGCGCAATGGCGGCCATGGCCGCGGGCCAGGCCTTTATGCAGTCCGAGCAACAACGCGCGCACAAGCAGGCGCAGGCCGGGGCCGCCGAGAACAACGCCATCGCCATGCGGCAGCAGGCGGATGTGGAGCGGCAAAAGGGCGAAGCGGCAACGCGCCGCCACGACATGGATCGCGACAAGATAAGCCGCGACTACCAGGCGCGGGCGGGCGCGAAGCGCTCCCTGCTGGCTTCCGGCAACGTGGATGTCGCATCGGGTTCCGCGGCCGACTCCCTGCTCGGCAATGCCGCGCTCTATGGCGAAGATTTGGCCGCCAACAGGCACAAGCGGGCGCTGGCCGCCTGGCAGGCCGATGAGAACGCGCGGCAGGCGCGCCGCCAGGCGGATGCGTATGCCGCGCAAGCTTCCTGGCTGAACACGAGCGCGGGCAATATCGGCGATTCGCTCCTGTCCGCGGGCCTCGCGGGGGCGGGCAGCCTGGCCGGCAGCTATCTTAGGAATTTTTGAAGGGCAGGCAAGCCTGGGAAGCATCGCGCTGAGTTTTCAACGCTCTTTGACAAGCGAATAGGGTTTGGAAGGCAAGAATCTCCCGGCCTTGGCTATTCCTTTTTCCCGTCAGGAGGATTCGGCAGCCTTCTTGCGTAGAGAAAAAGGCCTGTGGCAAACACGCCGGTCAATATCCAAAGGACCGTACTCATTGTTCTAATCTCCTGGTGAGGTAGAGGCAGTAAACTATACAAAGCGCGCCTATAATATATCCAATGGGCTCCCCGCGAAACAAACCTACGGCAAGTCCGGCAACTCCGAGTTTCTCCATGATATCGGCGATGCGTTTTTTCATGATTTGAAGATATTGCCGGTCAGCGAATTTGGCAAGGCCTGATTCGCACAAAAATTCAAAGGATATTATTCAGGAGACAGCCATGACAGTAGCATCCCTCATCCCCATCAAGCGCTACCTCGGCGACGGCGTACAGACCGCGTTCCCCGTGGATTTTCCCATTTTCGGCGACGGCAGGCACGTCAAGGCCGTTATCTCGACAGGCAACGGCGGCACGCTTGAAGAGCGCGAACTCGCGTACGGCCTGGACTACAGCGTTGCCGCGCTCTCGAACGGCGGCGAGTGCGTCACGGCAGCGCCCGTTCCCGCCGGGCACAGGCTGACGCTGTACCTTGAGCTTCCCTGCGCGCAGCCGCGCGACTTCGACAACCTGGGCCGCCTTGACGCGGAAGAGCTTGAAAAGGGGCTCGACTACCTGACGGCGCTGGCCGCGCAAAACGCGGCGGGCATCGCCCGCGCCCTGCGGGTTCCCGTCGGCGACTCGCAAGGCCCGCAGGAGTTTTTGCAATGTGTTTTTGACGCCGGCAGCCAGGCCCGGACCTCGGCTGCGCAAGCCTGCGCCTGCGCTGCGGAAGCGGGGCAAAGCGCGCGGGACGCCTGCGCCTGCGCGGCCAGGGCCGAGGAGGCGCGGGAGGTGGCCATTGCGCAGACCCTGGCGGCGAATGAACTCATGGCCGCGGAAATGGCGAAAATCAACCTCGTCACGGAAGCGCTGCGCGACGACATGCGGGAGCTTGGCGCGCAGATCGTCCCATGGGACGGCAGCGCCCTGGCGGCGCTCGAACAGCGCGTCCTGGGTCTGGAAGACCTGGTGGCGTCCATCGCCGGCGCGACGCCGGGGAACGATCCCGTGGCGATGCCGCTGGCGACCGCCGCCGAAGGCGTCGGACAGGTGGTCAGCGTGCAGAGCGCGACCGTGCCGCCGGGCGGCGTCTGGCTGGTTTTCGGGTATGCGACGACGACCCTGGGGGATATTTCAGGCAGATTCTTCCCGAACACCGCATCGGGCCTGCATGTCGGCATCTATGCCGGCGGGACGGCAATCCCCGGATTGTACGCCCATGCCGGGCTGGTATGTTGGAGGATAGCTTAGCGCGCGCCCGGCAGGCCGGTTTTTCCTGCCCTTGCCAAAATATGTTTGCGGGGATATGGTTTTTCCGATACTACACCACATCAACGCGGTTCGGGGGCGCTATGTCCATATTCAAAAAGATGTTGATCCTGGTTTCCACGACCATAGGCGTTATCGTTTGCGCGCTGTGCATCATGGGCTATTTCTTTGTCTCCAACATGAGCACTGAAATAACGCGGAGCCAGCTTCTCGCCTACAGCGACGTGGTACAGAAGGAAGTTGACAATACCCTGCAGGCCGTGAAGACCTTCGGCCACATCCTGCAGGACGACCTTGACTTCATGCGGGCGATAATCTCGGAGGACAAGGCGACGCTGGGCAGAATCGCCAAGGATTTGATGGAATCGCCCATGGTTGACTTCGTGACCATCTGCGACGCCAAGGGCGTTGTGCTTATACGCGGCCATGACGGCAAAGCGGGCGATACCCTGCCGCAGAGCCGCTTCACCGTGAAGGAGCCGCTCAGCGAAGGCAAGACCGTCGCCGGCATCGAAGCCAACAGCGCAAACGCGCTGACGATGGCCGCCGGCCTGCCCATGAAGCATGAGGACAAGATCATAGGCGTGGTCATCATCGGCACGGAACTGGGTTCCGGCAGGTTTGTAGACAGGATCAAGGCGCTGCTGCACGTGGAGTGCACCATTTTTATGGACGACACGCGCGTCTCCACCACCATCATGAATGCCCAGGGACAACGCGCCGTGGGCACCAAGCTGGGCAATGCGGACATTTACCAGCGGGTCATGGGCGGGAGTGAACGGGTAGTTTCCCGCAACGTGATTCTCGGCGAGGATCACGATACGGCCTACTGGCCCTGGCTGGATATGGGGGGCAAGCCCGGGGGCATGTTCTTTGTGGGTCTGTCCCGCGCGAACGTCAAAAAAGCCCTGGTCACCGTGGTGACGTCCTTCGCGGTCACCGGCCTGGTTGTCGGCATCCTCATGCTCATCCTCGGCAGCCTCGTGGCCCGCGCCATCGTCGGGCCGCTCCGGGCAGCGACCGCCTTTGCGGAAGACGTGTCCCAGGGCAACCTTGACGGCAACCTGGCGGTAACCACCCGCGACGAGGTGGGCGTGCTTGCCCGCGCGCTGGGCGTGATGGTCACAACCCTGAAAGCAAAGATGCGGGAAGCCGAAGACAAGTCGCGGGAAGCCGGATCGCAGGCCGAAAAAGCCCTGGCGGCCGTGCGGGAAGCGGGCGAAGCCAAGGAAAAGGCCGAAGCCGGGCAGCAGGCCCTGCTTACGGCCGCCGAGAACGTGGAGCAGATTGTTGACCGCCTGAGCCTTGCGGTGGACCACATCAACGAACAGGTGGAAGCCTCCACCAACGCCGTGTCCTTCCAGCATGACCGGGTGACGGCTTCCGCCGCGGCCATGGAGGAAATGAACGCCACGGTTCTCGAGGTCGCCAAAAACGCCTCTTCCGCCGCGGAAAGCGCGGAACGGGCGACCCAGGGAGCGCGGCAGGGCGAAGGCATCGTCAAGGAATCCATAGACTCCATCATCCGCGTGCAGCGGGATACGGAGCAGCTCAAGGATTCCATGCACCAGCTCGGCACGCAGGCCGAGAGCATCAGCACCGTCATGGCCATGATCAACGACATCGCGGATCAAACCAACCTGCTCGCGCTGAACGCCGCCATTGAGGCCGCCCGGGCCGGGGACGCGGGGCGCGGCTTCGCGGTCGTGGCTGACGAGGTCAGGAAGCTCGCGGAAAAAACCATGGGCGCCACCAAGGATGTGGGCGACGCCATTGTCGGCATCCAGTCCGGGGCCAAGGCCAGCATTGAGGCCGTGGACAGAACCGGCAAAAACCTGGAGGTTGCGACCGATCTCGTGTCCAAGTCAGGTGAATCGTTGCGCGGCATCGTGTCCGAGTCCGAGGCCATAGCCGGGCAGATTCACGATATCGCGGCGGCCTCGGAAGAACAGGCGGCGACCAGCGAAGAAATCGCCAAGTCCCTGGGAGAAATCAACACCAGCGCCTCGGAGACGGCCCAGGCCATGCAGACTTCGACGGACGCCACCAACGACCTCGCGGACCAGGCGCACCAGCTTCAGGATCTTGTGCGGCAAATCCGCAATGGGTAGGGGGGCCGTACGCCCATGCCGGGCCGGTATCTGACGCCACTTACTGCGGCGCCCATTATGCCAGTTTCACTAGGGCCGCGACAATGGCAACGGACGCCGCCATCATGCCGCCAAGGCGGATGGTGAGGCGGTATTCCAGCTTTTCTATCGTGTTATCCAGGCGCGTTTCCAGTTCCCGTAAATCCTGCTTTGTGGCGAGCCGTTCATCAATAAGCTCACGCAGGGCATTGGCCTGCACCTTCGCCTGTTCTTCCGGCACGCCAACCGCTTTCAGCTTTTCAAAATATCCAAGGGTATCAAAAGTCGTGCTGCTCATCACGGCCTCCAATGCATACAAGATAGCAACTATGCCAGCTTCACCAGAGCCGCGACAATGGCAATGGACGCCGCCATCATGCCGCCAAGACGGATCGTAAGGCGGTATTCAAGGTCTTTGAGTCTCATATCCAAGTAGTCTTTTGTCACAAGCCGTTCGTCAATCAGCTCTCGCTGAAGCTGCGCAAACCCCTCGGCTTGCTCCTTGGTAAACCCAAGATCTTGCAGTTTCCTGGCAAAGCTCAGGGTATCAAAAGTCGTGCTGCTCATCACGGCCTCCAATGCATACAAGATAGCAACTCCGCGCGCGCATGGCAAGGCGGCCGTATCGGCATTATCTACGGAAGCGCTGATGAAATGCGTCTGCCCTGACGCTTCAAGCTACATTCAAGCTCCTTGAATGCTGATATTCAAGCCGCTTGAATGCTGTTTTGCCCTTTTTCCCGTCTGCCTGGCGGCACGTGTATCCTCACCGACACGCTGAAGCGCATAGCGGCGCCCCCCCCAGGTGTGAGGGAGAGGTGAAGCGTAACGCCAAGCGTCTTTTTACGCACAATAAAAAAAATTATCGGCAAGCTGATATATTATTGCAATATTTGAATTTAAAAATATCAAAAAACTGAAAAAAGGCCTTGACACAGGCGAAACATTTGAGCTACTCTAGGGATGAAAATTGGGAGTCTTGCAAAAAATTTCTGAAAATTTTATAACACGGTGAAAACAATGAATTTTTTGCTCAGAATACTAGTTGGCACTTCCTTGAATACGCTTTTCATAACTTGTAACGAAACGCAAGGAGCATGATGATGGCTGACTTGACAACCACCTTAGTGCGTCCCGGCGCGGGCCAGAATGTCACCATTTTTGTGGGATCCGCCGCCAGATTGGAATTCGCCTTTGATCACATTGATACAACCTTAAGCAGGGACGGGCAGGATTTCATCCTGACCTTCAGTGACGGCGCGACGATCCGACTAAAAGGCTTTTACGATACTTTTGAAAGCGACAGTGGCCATCCGCCCACCCTGGTGGTGGAGGGCATGGAAATAGCGGGCGAGGACTTTTTGGCCTCCCTGGACGACCCGGATCTCATGCCCGCTGCGGGGCCTGGCGAAGCTGTCGTGTTCGGCAGCGGGGGTCGAGGCGGCGATGCTGCGCTTACCGGCGTGCAAGGCACGAGCAGGCTGGAAAAATTGGGTTTTGACGGCTGGACCAGCGAGTCCACCGAGTCCGCTGTGGAGGTGGAGGGCGTTGAGGGCCTGGTAGCCAGCTTCGGCGAGCCGGTCGGCGGGTACATGCCTTCGTTCTCCGGCGGCGGCGACAGCGACAGCGGCGGCACGCCTCCGCCAAGCGGCGGCACGCCTCCGCCAGTAGTGACTCCGCCAGGCGGCGGTGACGACACCGATACGGACACCGACACGGATACGGACACCGACACCGACACCGATACCGACACCGATACGGATACCGACACGGATACGGACACCGATACCGACACCGACACGGACACCGACACGGACACCGACACGGATACTGACACCGATACGGATACCGACACGGATACTGACACCGATAC
>Ga0082212_10008657_pt1 | contig 13245 bp, 11 predicted proteins | sample TergutNt197P3_FD_71548 | JGI IMG/M metagenome (GOLD analysis project Ga0082212, IMG submission 71548) | Neocapritermes taracua P3 segment gut microbial communities from Petit-Saut dam, French Guiana - Nt197 P3 | ecosystem: Host-associated > Arthropoda: Insects > Digestive system > Gut ... | reverse complement strand
ACATGGCAACTCGTCCTTTGCCGTAAAGCGACCCTGCCGCCATGGGGGTTTGGATTCGCGGAGCATTTCGTCGGGCTTGTCCTTCGCTGCCGAGCAGAATCGGAAAGGCGTTGCCGCCGAAAAAGCAGACAGCACCCGGACTGAACTCTGCGGCGACTTGTACGTTGCCGACTCCATCAAAAATTGGTTTAGCCAGTGCTTCGTTAGCCGTTGCCTGTTGTTGTGGCGAAAGGGAGGGGATGAGCGGATCCGGCTGTGCCATTACGGAGAAAGCCGTTGCCGAGAGTAGCACGATGCTAAAAAATAGGATGCGTTGCATGGAATAAACTCCTGTTTGGATTGAAAGGGAAGGTGTCCATTATAGCGGTTGTTGCTGATGAAAGCAATGTCGGTGAGCGTGAAAATTTGCTCATTTTCGAATTTTCGGACAGATACACGAAATTGCCGCTTGCCCTTTCCTCAGGAGTATGGTAGAATGTCCGCAAATGGATGTTAAGTCCGTTAATACATAACCTAACAATCCTACTGTTGCGCCATGAGCAATGAATCTGTTCTCGAGGAATTACGCCGGACTCTAGTCGCTGCACAAGTACCGGCAATGCCGCACAGTGCTTTGTCCGTTTTGAAATTGGAGAATGATCTTTCAAAAGTGGATATCAACGATCTCGCTCGCCCTATAGAAGCGGATCCCGGTCTAGCGGCACAAATTTTGAAGTTTCTCAACTCCTCCGCATTCGGTTTTCAAAGCACGATTTCCAACATTCGGCAGGGTGTCGCCTTGGTTGGTATTCGAATCGTCAAAAACTTCGTTCTTTGGAAAGCCGTGTTCAGTCTCATCCCCAAGAGTAAAAATGGATTGTTCGATGTCGGCACACTTTGGCAGGACTCACTCCGTAGAGCAATGTTTGTCCGATTTTTGCTTCTCGAAACAAAAAAAGGAGACCCAGAAATGGCATTTGCCGGTGCGTTATTGCAGGATATGGCTGTGCCACTCCTCTTAAAAATAAAACCCGTTGATTACGGAGTTGTGCTGGATTCCCTAGCGAAAAGTAAAGGAAGACGGCTTTCCGAATTCGAAGCAGAGTATTTGGGATGGACTCATGCCGATGCTGCCTTAGTACTTGGACAACACTGGAAATTGCCGGAAATCTTGACCGATTTGACTTCCAATCACTTAAACGTCGATAAAACAGCAGCGGAATATAGCCAATATCCAGAACGTGCAGTCGTCGCTCTTTCGGCATTGCTTCCGTCGGTAGTTCAGTCAGATTGGGAAGACCGAACGCTCTTTTTGAAAGCCTTCGAGACTTGTTTTCCAGGTCGAACCCAACTTTTTGTCTCATTGTTTGACCGAGTAGATAGGGAATTTGACCAATATGCCAACTTCCTTCAGATTGCCCCACCGAAACATTCTTTGTCCACGTACATAGAAACCTGATCATTTTGTAATAATGTCGCTCCACGTCATTTGTCCCGGTTGCCTCAAACGGTTTCAAGTTGGCATACGTTTTGCCGGACTAAAAGGACCGTGTCCTGCCTGCGGTGCAATCATTAGCATTCCCACTGAATCGGTAAAAGTTTCGGACGACGCTCCGCTTTATGCCATCCCGCGATTCAATTTGGAGTTTAATACGGTTCAGGTCAAACGCTATGCACTGGGGGTATTGGGTGGCTTGTTGTTCGCATTTTTTATTGGTTATATTCCGATGTACGCTATTCTTCGGTCCCTTATCGGAGTGTTGGGACTTTGCCTAATCGCATACCCGTTGACGTTGTTCGGCTATCAAACCGTTAGGGATCGTGAACAGATTTTTGCTTTCACCGGAGAAGAATTGTACCGCCGTGCCGGTCTTACGGCAGGAGGATATGCAATTCTTTGGATAGTTTTTGAATGTTTTCTTGTAGCAACGCAAGCCGATGTTTTTATCAGTTGGCTCTATTTTGTGGCTTTTGCCGGACTAGCAACGTTGCTCACACATCCGCTTCTCGTGATGAGGGTTAGGGAAGCATTTTTGCACTACTGTCTTTTTAGTTCCTCAGTCATACTATTACGTTTTCTTATTGGACTCGGTTGGTTTTGGCAGTCAGGTGGGTTGGTGCGATACACCGCCGCTCCGCCGCCTCCTTTGTTACCAGGGATGTAAAAAGATGGTACACAGCACGCAAAGAGGGTTTAAGAATATGATTGCAAAAAAAATTATTTTACTTTTCACGTTTTTCGGTTTTTGTATCGCTTTGGGATGTGCGGAACCAAAACTCAAAGGTTTGGTACCTGCCAGCGGGACTGTTACCTTCAACGGAGAACCGTTGGATGAGGCTGCTGTGTGTTTTACGCCGAAGGAATTCAAAACCGGCGACCGACTCGGAACCGGAAAGACCGATGTACAAGGACGATTCGAGTTACGGACGATTGGCGAACTTGGCATCCTTCCTGGTGAATACGTTGTCGTTGTCATCAAAAACGAGATCATTCCCGGAAGACAGGCTTCGCCTCCAGGGCGTCCGGCACCGACGGAAGTCAAGCCGCTCATTCCAAAGCGGTACGGCAGTCCGAAAACGTCCGACTTGAATGTCGTCGTTGACAAAAGTGGCATCCGGGATATGCAACTGACGCTTCTGCCTTAAACCGGAAGGGAACGCAACGCAATGGCGGATACCTTTCACATTCAAACCTCTTCCGGTACCACATACGGTGCGCGGTACTTGCGTTTCCAATACTGAGTAGCAGTGGAATGGTTCAAAATCGTACCGTCCTCTTGGTTAATCTCCAACTTTACCCCCCCCAATCGGTACGAAATGTTCGAATAGTGCACCAACAACGTACTGCGGTGTCCTGCCTCAATGTCCGCATTGGGAAGTACACGAGACTTGATACAATCGAGAAAGTTCTGTCTGTGTTCCACGTCGGGGAATCGACCGTGTTCAAATGCCGAGACCACGGGTTGTCTGTTCTGCGGTCGGACAAAAACCTGCCAACCGCCGCCATGTCGGGCAACCATCATGAGACCTTTGGTGCCGTAGAGTTCGATGCGCGTCGCACATTGCATCCAAAAGGGGAACATGTCCGTCATTCGAACGGTCTCATCAATTTTGAGCATGTAATCGGTGTAGCACGTCTGCTCCGCAGTCATTATCATGTCATCGAACTCGTAAGTTGCGACCAACGTGTCGGCAGATTCGGCGTCGCTGTCAGGATCGGTGTATCGACCACCCGTTGCGTAAGCCGACCGGGGGAATTCCTTTCCGATCAGCCAGCGTGCCAAGTCGATTTGGTGAACACCGTCGTTGACGAGGTCGCCGCCGGAAAAATCCCACAGTTCGTGCCAGCCGCGAGTGTGAATGATCGACGAATACGGTCGATCCGCTGCTGGTCCGAGCCATTTATCCCAGTCGAATCCTTCGGGAACCTGTTCGGGACGGATGCGGAAGGAATTCATTTCGCGTTTCTGATTGAACACGCGGCACAGATGAATGGTACCGAGTTTTCCTTCTTCGATGAACTTCTTTGCCGCTATATTGTAGGGGGCACTTCGGCTTTGTGTGCCGTGCTGGACAACCCGTTTGTACTTTCGAGCGGCTTCGACCATTTTTTGTCCTTCCCAAGCGGAGTGCGAAGCCGGTTTTTCTGTGTAAACATCCTTTCCCGCCTGACAAGCAAGGATCACCGCCAGCGCGTGCCAATGGTCGGGCAGGGCGCAAACGACTGCATCGACTCCTTTGTCGTCGAAGACGGTTCGCATGTCTGCGACGTACTTTGTGTTGGCACGTTCGGCTGCCCTTTCACCGCGCCCTTTTTGTGCGTCGCAGCAGTATAGGATGTTAACATCTTCGAACTCTTGGAAGCCAGTCATTCGGGCACCGGGATAGTCGAAACCGTGTAGCAACTGCGAGCCACGTCCGCCACAACCGATTTGTGCCAGCCCAATTTTTTCGTTCGCCGCTGCGCTCCAAACGGAAGATGAATCAGCCAAAATAGTCAGCCCGGCACCGATGCCGAGTGTTGTGGTCTTAATAAAATCGCGTCGTTTCATGAGGAGAAGGTTGGTTAAGGGTTCGCCGTGGCATGCCCGCCATCAGAACACACATGACTATTGGAGCATGGAGGAGACGTAACGTCAATATGCCCCTACCGGAGGAATTTCTGAAGCGGGGGAACCGTCCAGTGATTGCACTCTGTTTCCGATTCTTTGGGAGTTTCCGATTCTTTGTGAGAGTTGGGCAGCTAAAACGTCCGTGCAATCGACTCGATTTTGTACGTTTCCAAGATGTCACCGTCTTTCAGGTCGTTGAATCCTTTCAATTTGATACCGCATTCGTAGCCGTCCCGGACTTCTTTCACGTCATCCTTGAACCGCTTCAATGAATCGAGCGGATACTCGCCAATGATCCGACTGTCCCGAATGACACGCGCCCGGCTGTCCCGCTCGATCACACCGGAAACCACGCGGCAACCGGCAATCGCTCCAAGACGACCAATCAAAATGACCTGCTGAACCATTGCCCGACCAAGTTCCTTGACCTGCTCAATCGGCTTGAGCATGCCCTCCAACGCTTTTTTAATGTCGTCGGTCAAATTGTAAATAATATCATATCGTCGAATCTGAATCTTCTTGCGATCTGCCATCGCCCTCGCATTTTCGTCCGGTACGACATTAAACCCGACAATAATCGCATCCGAAGCATCGGCGAGTTGCACGTCCGCTTCCGAAATACCACCGACCATCGTTTGCAAAATCCTGATCTGCACTTCTGGATGCTTCAGTTTGCCCAGTTCTTTCCGAATGGCTTCAATGGAGCCGCGGACATCTGCGCGAATGATAATGTTCAACGTTTGGACTTTTTGCGTATGTGTCATACGTTGGAACAACGTTTCTAACGTGACGTGCGACTGGACATCTGCCAGTTCGTTCATTCTTTCTTCTGCGAGCCGCTGTTCGGCAATGGTTCTGGCATCCGAAATGTCGTCCAGTACACAGAATTTGCTTCCTGCCCTGGGTGCGACATCCAATCCGACCAGTTGCACCGGTGTACTCGGTGTTGCCTCTTCAATTTGTTTTTTCGCATCCAGTGTGTCAAACATGGCTTTGACGCGACCGTAGGACGAACCACAGAGCACCACATCACCTGTCCGCAACGTTCCCCGCTGCACAAGCATTTTGCACACGACTCCCTGCCCGGCTTGCAGTTCCGCTTCTAGTGCGACTCCGATAGCAGGACGATCTGGATTCGCTTTGAGTTCGTTGAGTTCGGCAATGACTTGGATCGTTTCGAGGAGTTTATCGACCCCCATACCGGTCAAACCACTACACCGGATAATTTCGGTGTCCCCTCCCCACTCGCTCGGCAATAAACCTTGCTGGGCTATTTCTTGAATTGCCCGATCCTGATTGACCCCCGGCAAATCCATCTTGTTTAGCGCAACGACAATCGGTACTCCGGCGGCTTTTGCGTGCGAGATTGCTTCTTCGGTTTGTGGCATCACACCGTCGTCTGCTGCGACAACGAGAATCACGATGTCAGTACAGTTCGCCCCTCTTGCCCGCATCTCGGTGAAGGCTTCGTGCCCCGGTGTATCGACGAAAGCGATGTCTTCGCCATTAGGCATTTTGACGCGGTAGGCCCGAATGTGTTGCGTGATGCCCCCCTTTTCACCAGAGACAACGTTCAAGTGCAAAATGTAATCGAGCAACGTCGTTTTTCCGTGATCGACGTGTCCGAGCACTGTAACCACCGGCGGACGAGGACGGAGCGACTCTGTCGGCTCTTCTCCTTCAAAGAGAGCTGTAACAAGCCGGTCTTCCAATGTAACCTGTTCACGTACCGACACATTGACACCGAAGGATTCGGCAAGTAATTCAGCGGACTCTGTGTCAAGTTGCGAATTGAGTGTCATGGGAAAACCGATCTCAAGAAGTTTCCGAATCACAATGGCAACGGACAAACCGGTGTGTTCGGCAAACTGCTTGACCGTACAGGGAAGTTGAATCACAATGTCTCCTTTTCGTGGGGCGGCAGTATTGACAGAACGCCCCTGAACCTTCTGCCGCTTCAACTGGCGCGGAATCATGACTCCGCCGTCATCGTCATCACCAGCACGACGGACCGTCGCACCGGAGCGGCGTCTCTTTTTCTCCGGTTCGAAAACACCGCTGTTGCCAAAATCTGTGCCCCCTTTGGTACGGGCTTTTCCGTCTGTCCCCTTTGTTCCTTTGCTGTCCGTTCTGCCAGTTTTTTTGCTACCGTCGCGCTCCTTCCTCTCCTCTTCCTTTTTGCGAAGCCGCTCTTCGTGTTTACGAATATGCTCTTCGATGGATTGGGCAACATTCCCTTTTTTCCGCAATAATTCTGGCGGCAATTTCATGTCCGGCTTCTGCGCGGCTGGTTCTCTAGACCTTACTGGTTTCGGATGAGCACCTCCCTGCGGAAGCGGAGCAACATGGATCGCAGGACCACTCGTTCTCTGTCCTCGATCACCATCTGATTTCTGCCGATAGTCGTCAAGATTGGGGATTTTTTCGGTGATCTTCCGCATGGGACCCCGGTAGTCGGGATTCATTCGTACGTTGGCGGCGTGCCCTTGTTGCGCGAAGCCTGTTGTCAGAGGAGCCGCCGGTTTGGATGGAGGAAGCGAGGAGGCTTTCGGGGTACCACCTGATTGACCATGTTGTTTTGATTTGTCTCGGTCTCTGTCCCGTCCATGTTTTTTTGAACCTTTTGTTGGGAGTTCAACACGTCCAATGGGGGGCGGCAAGACGGTTTTGGGAAGAATGACCGGTTGGATCGGGGTGGGCAAAGACTTGGGTTTCGGCAGTGCCGCCGGCTCACCAACAGGTGCCGGGGACGGGGACGGGACTTTGTCAGGAACTGCCGCCTCATTTTTTTCATCCTCCTTTTTCGGGGCAGGGGGAAACTCTGGAGGCGTTGGAGTGGAAAAACTTTCACTCCTTTCTGGGAGAGAGGGCTCTACTGGTTCCGGTGTTTTTTCGGGATGTTCTGCTGTTGCTGGCTCCGGCTCAACCGGTTCTGGTTTTATCGGAGGAGAAACAGGTCTTACAGGAATATCGAGATTGATGACTTTTCTATCAGAGGGAACGAACGGTCGAGAAAAAACCGTGCTCCCCGGTTGCGGTATTTTAGACACCCTTTGAACGATCAGTCTCTCCTTGACCAAGACGACTTCTTCTTCGGTCAGTCCCGCCAACGACGAACCTTTTCCCTCGATACCAAGTTGCTTAATAGCATCGAGGATTTCCTTGCTATCGACATTGAGCTGTTTCGACAGTGCGTAGATTCGGATGGACAAACTAAACTCGCTTGAAAAAGGCGGCAAATAGGACGCGGTACAAAAGACGGGTACCCCACGCCCGAGCGTCCATTCTACCGCAAATAAACGAACTGGGTAGTAGTCCCGGTAGTCTGCCAGTAGGAGTGCAAGTTTTGTTTTTGGTTCACTTTAGGAGTCCTAGGCGTTTTAGGAATTTTTTCGGTTTGTCCCTTACCCATGCCGCCACCGCCGTTAACGGCTCCTTGCCACACCGCAACAATCCCAATACACTCACCGCCCGATTCAACAAATACGTAAACCGCTCGCCCAAACCCGGCATCGATAAATCAAAAAATTATTCTTGCGCATCTACTGTTTGAGGGGAAGGGGGGCTCAAAACCAAATAATCGGGTAAAATGGCTCCTGTCGGTTGCTCTGCTTCAGTGGCGGTCGGTCTCCATCCCTTTACCTTTTGGAGGTTCCCATGTGCCAACGTCGTTTTTCCGTCACTCTGTTTGCCGTTGTCCTCATTGCCGTGCCCGTGTGTGCTGTGCAGTTGCTGCTCTTTGCCCAAGAGTGGGGTGCACATTGTGTGCCGGGAACCGTCAAAACAGAAACCCTATCGCCAGAGAGTGATGGGTGGGGAACTGTTACACTCTCGTCTGGTACCACGATACCTGCTACCATAGACACGTGGACACCAGTCGTTGTTACCTATGGCGATGGATGGTGTGAAGTATCATCGTGTGATCCGCCGAACTGGACATGCACAGAGGTGGAGGATCGGGAATCCAAAATCATAACACGTAAAACAAATATCTCTAGAATAATTTTTTCGCATGAAGACCAGAATGGCAATGCTGTTTATAAACCAGGTGGTTATGAGCTTTCGCCGCCACCGACAGCGGATGGTACCTACAAGGGTTGCTATGACGATTACGGTGGTAGTTATTGATAATACCCATGGTGTGTAAATTCCTGATAATTCTGTACGAACGCCGTGTTTTTCGCCTCATCATTCAAAATAATCAGGACTAGTGCTCCCTCAAAAAATACATTTTCAACGACTTCGCCGAAACGGCGTCTTACCGTTTGGAAGTTGTCTTTTTTTGGTGTTGTAGAGGTTCCCAATATCCAGGTACGTTTTGTAAACCACCCTTTCAGTGAAAGTCTAACATATAAATACACATGGCAATTCTACGAATCATTACAGTTTTGTTTTTCACGTTTGTAACTTCCGTCTCGGCTTTTGCCGACGACGAGGCACTCAATTTTTTTGTGGAAGCATGCCGTCATTCCGGCTACAATCCATCCGAAATTTCTACTTTTCAGGCAACGGTAAAAGTAGTAACACGGGAGACTTATTCCGTTTCACGAATTGAGAGAGAAGTCAAAATTGTGCGAGATACGCTCATACGTCCGTTAGAGGTCAGTTCAAGAAATGGTATCGACATGGCGGAAATGCAAAAAAAAATGGAGGAAATAGAGGAAATATGTGAACGTTCTAGACGGCGTTTTTCAGGAGAACCGCTTACAAATATCTTAAAAGTATCGCTGATAAATTCGGCTACACCAATAGGTTTAGAAGATGCTCCCGCATGGGTTTTGGTAGAAAATCAGGTCAGTAACGAATCCTCTTTGTTTTCACTTCCCAAGGGTTCACTAGAGACGTTTACTGTGAATGTCCAGCAAGGTGAGACATATACTGCTGAAATGATTCTAGATGCCATAGATTATATCCCAAAACAAGAACAAGTGGGCATGCTCCAACACGAGCACTCAACCCTAATTGGTATAACTAATCTGAATGCTAGTATGTACTACTTAACGGGACGAATACCGTCTCAAGAAGTGGTTAGGGCTCTGTCTGGGCTATTATCTCGTGGTGATGATGGAAATTCTATCATTTCTGGTACGGGTATTGTTGCATTTAAGAAAGAGTCTGAACTTTACGGGCGAACATTCAAATTGTCAAAAGAAAGAATAAAGTATGAGGAGGACTATGCCGCATATATTATGGAAATATATTACAGAGAGAAAACGTTGCTTGCACGATTTTGGATTGACCCTGGTCGAGGCTACATTTGTCCGAAGGTACAATTGTTCGAACATGATGGAACTCTCAAAGAAGAAATTGTATCAAAAGATTTTGTGCTTGACGAACACTCGCAAAAGTGGTTTCCTGCAAGAGGTACTCATTCAACATGGCTAGTAGGTAAAGAGGGGTTAGAAGAGGAGTTGATCGTAGATTATACCCTACTGCCTGATACCTTGATTCTCAATCAGCCGATCCCTGATTCTGTGTTTGCACTGACAGTGCAGAAGGGTGAGCGAGTTGATGATATCCGCCGTGCCAACAACGACAAAGTGACTTTTATAGCAAACCAGACAGGCAGGTTGGATTTACCGACAGTTGAGAAGAAAAGTTTGGACGACATCGACTGGCTTACTCCACGAGAAGTCGCACAACCCCGAGAGCCATACCATCTTGAGAGGGCAACCCTCAGTTGGACACAAATAGTGCTCATGGTGCTAGGCACCCTCATGATTATCTGGGGGCTCTATTTGCATTTTTTCGGGAAAAGGAGCACGCCATGACCAAACGTTCGCAGTGTTCTGCCATTTTGATTGCTTTCGGTTTTGCTTTGTGCCTACTGGTGATTGCTGACCGCCACCATTTCTGGTCGCCCAAAATGGCAGTGGAACCGCTGTCAGTGGATTTTGGTGATGTTGCTGCTACCGATGATGTCCGACAGGAAATCGTTGTTAAAAATACTGGCAGGAGTGCACTGGTGATTGGTCGTGTGTTGCCGAGTTGTTCCATTTGCATCGAGACACAGTCGTACACGAAGGAGCCGATTCCGCCGGGCAAGCAAGGGAAAGTTGAGTTTACACTGAATATCTCGCACATGCAGGGCGGTGTAGAAACGTCTCTTATCATCATTTCAAATGCAAAACCGCAAGTGGCTGCTGTGGTTAGAGTTACCGCCAATGTTTTGGCGGAGTAGCGGTGAAGCGTAACATAAATCAAATTTTCTGTATCAGCATTTTGTACGTCAAGCGCTTTCCGGCAACTCCCCGTACCAGTGATTCCAGCCTATCAACCGTGTCGATTTTGCAATTTCCTTCATTCAAACGGAACACAAATTCGTCAACGTACAAGGCAAGGTGCTTCTTACTGAACGAATGGTAAATGCCGTAAAAGCCTCTCTTCAGAGATGCCCAGATGCTCTCTATCGAATTCGTGTGCGCCATCCCGTCAACGAATTTCTTCGCCGAGTGATTGACGGTCTGCTCGTCGGGAAATTTCTGCATCAATTCGCAGGTCGAAAGCACCTTTGCCTTCGGTTGTTTTGCCGATTCGTCAGTCGATTCGCCCAAAAATTCGTCAAAAAGTGTCCTCGGTACTGGTTTTTCCATGATAACCTCCCTTCTTTGGGACGTTGTGTCCCCTAATTAGGGATGTGCCAGCACTAGAGTCAACAATTAAATTTGGGAGTTGACTCATCGGTGTCGCAGTCCTTAATCCAGTAGAGAGATACGTGAAGGTCTTGACTCATCGGTTTTTCCGTCCTAAATAAGGGAGGGACTGCCCGTCCACCGTCCGGGGAGTGTGAGTGGACTCAAAGGGATAGTTCCCAAAGCAATGTCCCCAGACCTGATCCTTGCACTGTACGCAGTGGCACTCGACGAAGCGAAAAAAATCCGGTACAATGAGGACACTCACTATTTTCAGCACCAAGTCATGAAACAAGTTTTTGTTCTCGGTTGTTTAGCATTCCTCTTTCCAGTTTCCCTTGTTGCCGACGACGTAAAGAAGAATTACGCTTTTGGGGATTTCATGCGAGTGTCCAAGCCGGAAGGACGAAAACTGGCGGCTTCATACGATACTGCCATCATGCGATTTACCGAAGAAAAGAAGGATGCCCATGTCGATTTGATCGGGGCGGTGCACGTTGGTGATGCAGCATACTACACCGAACTCAACGAGATATTCAAGCGGTACGATGCCGTCCTGTATGAACTTGTTGCAGAAACAAACACGAGACCAGAGAGGGATAGGTCGGGAAACGACGAGCCTCGCAGTGCCCTCTCTGCCTTCCAATCAAGTATGGGCAGTGCATTGGCTTTGGAGCACCAACTTAATCACATTGACTACCACGCAAAAAACATGGTTCATGCCGATTTGAGTCCGACGGAATTCGCCCGGAGAGTATCGGATCGCGGTGATATTGTCCAGATGTTCTATCGGGCAATGATGCTCGGTGTCAAAAAAAGTAATGACCCGGATGCCCAGAAAAACGAAATGAAAATGCAGGGACGCTTGTTGGGCTCACTCTTCGTTTCAGATCCGGCTCTTTCGTTGAAGCGGGTGCTTGCCGATGAGATGATGAATCAGTTGGACGATGCCGGTTGGATCATCGGCGGAGACGCATCAGCGATCATCTCCGACCGAAATGCGGCGGCATTACGTGTGTTGCGCCGGGAAATGGGAAACGGAAAAAAGAAAGTCGCCATATTTTACGGGGCGGCACACCTTCCTGAATTCGCAAGAAGTTTAGAAAAGGATTTTCAAATGAAAAAATCAGGAACCGACTGGGTAATCGCTTGGGATTTGACGAAAGATAAATCGGCAAGAGAATAGCAACGGCAAGGAGTGCTTGACTTCACTATTCTTCGCCGCAAATGGGACAATTTTCGTCGCGCACTATGTCGAACCGATGGTTGCGGTTTTTCCAAAGATCAAGGATAAACAACGAACGATTGACTGTTGCCAGATTGCCGCTGAGAATCTTGATTACTTCCAAAGCCTCCAGTGCTCCAAATAGAATCGGCAATGGTCCAAGGATAGGTAAGATGTTTTCCAGCGGTGTCTCATCGTGGCGGAGCACACATTCAAGACACGCCGTTTCGCCGGGCAAAACCGTCATCGTTTGTCCCGAAGCACCGGTAACGCCGGCAGTTACGAACGGCTTGCGGTACTGCACAGCGGCTCGATTCATGAGGAATCGCGCCGAAAAGTTGTCCGTGGCATCGACCAGTACATCGTACTCGGCAACCATCGACATATTGTGCTCTTCATAGAGAATCGGCATCACTTCAATGTTCGCCGCGTTGTCCGTTTTGAGCAAGGCATCACGAGCCGCTTCGACTTTCAGTCGGGCATGCCGGACATCATCTTCCGTAAACAGAACCTGCCGATGGAGATTGGTCAGTTGCACAGTGTCGGGGTCAAGAAGTGTAATCCGTCCCTCGTCTTTTCCCACTCCGGCACGCACGAGCATGTCGGCGATGGTCCCGCCGAGTGCGCCGCACCCGACAATCAGAACTTGCCCCCGCTGCAAAAGCCGTTGTCCCTCTGTTCCCAGCGGCGTAAAAAGTGTTTGACGTAAATATCGTTCCACTGTCGGAAATCGTGTGAATTCATCATCTTTTGCTGTGGCGTTTTGCGCGCTGGCGGAAAAACTTGCGTAACTCCACCAAAAAGTTGCTACCCGATTCGACCCTCAGCTGATCGATCCGGCAACGTTGCAAAGAGGCTTCTACGTGTCCATGCACTTTTTGAAAGCGTTCCGCGAGTGCCAGTCGAACTTGTGCGTTGCCGCAATCGACTTCCCGACATTCGCCGGTCTCCGCATCTTGCAATGTAATCAGCCCGACTTTGGGAAAAGTTCCTTCCCGCTTGTCCGTCAGCATCATGGCAATCAAATCATGCTTTCGCGCACAGATTGCCAAAGCCTTTTCGGTCGGTGTTTGGTGCCTTAGCGAATAGCGTTTGCGTCCTGGTCGAAAGACAACGGAATCGTTTTGCTGCCGAATGCCGGACAACATTTTTCCGATCTTCCGTTGTTGTTGCTGAGTGTCGGCTTGTTGATTCAGAATGACGTTTTCATTCGGTAACAGTTCCGGTACAAAAAAGTCGCTCAACAAAAAAATTACGGCGCGGCGTTTTTGTGTCCGATTGACATATTCCAACGCGG
>Ga0082212_10008656_pt1 | contig 13247 bp, 20 predicted proteins | sample TergutNt197P3_FD_71548 | JGI IMG/M metagenome (GOLD analysis project Ga0082212, IMG submission 71548) | Neocapritermes taracua P3 segment gut microbial communities from Petit-Saut dam, French Guiana - Nt197 P3 | ecosystem: Host-associated > Arthropoda: Insects > Digestive system > Gut ... | reverse complement strand
CTGTACGCGACGTGGTTCGTCCGTGTCTGGCGGCGTGTGTTGTGCCGTTTTAAATTTCATTTTCGGACCTGATTAACCCTTGGACGCGCTTTCCCCGCTGCGTCACTTTGAGTGATATCAGTCTATTTTGACAGCCGTCAAATGCCATGGGCGACATTTTAATTGTGTAAAATATGGAATAATCAGCACGTAACTTTGTAACGAATTTCAGGTGACTGTTTTGAAATAATTGAATTATTTATGTGTAGGTAAAGGTGAAGGGAAGACTGTCTATATATGCCACTAAGGCATATGGAGAAGTGGAGCTGTACAGCCACTCATTCTTGTCCTGAACGCTAGGTGGAACTGGGAGGTCAGTTTCATCTCTCGGCCACAATGCCATCGGGTAAAGAGCCCCGGTAGCCACTGGATAGGAGTCTGGGTGCACCCCACAGACGATGTGGACTATTTGGTGAAGGGATGAATGTTTTGTCCCACCCGGGGCCCTAAACAGTACCGGCCGCTCTATCCTGCCCCCCCCCCCCCGCCCACCCGCCCCCAACCCCCTCCGACTTGCCCGTGGGGATCAACGAGTAATATGCCCGCCCAAACCCGAGCAACCAACCAGCACAGCGTAGTCCGGTGGCGGAATGGCGGCAGCCTATTTTGTCCCTCCCCCTCGCCGCCGGCTTCCCCCACTCATAATCAAAAGGAGGGGTTTGCTCCCTGCGCCCGATCACATGGCATTACCCCCTGTTTAAGCCACAATACCCAATAGCAATACAGAACCCGAAATAAAAACCATGAAGCAAAAAACCATGCGGTCAGGCTCCGGTCGCAAACCCGTCCTTCAACGGCTCAAAGGGGGAGGGGCAGCCCCCAGCCGTAGCTGTGGGCTGGAATGAAGCAAGAACCGCAAACGTCCATGTTTGCGGTTTTTGCAGTCAAGGGCGGCTTCCTGCCGCCCCGCCGCCACACCGCCACAACAGGGAGCGGTACGCCCGCCCTGTTTTCCGTTATACATCATGCCATAGGTAATCCGCCCCACGGCTAACGTTGGTGATACCTCCAAACCGCATACCGCAACACCAATCCCGAAAGCCGCCAGACCGCCCTGCGGCGGCCATGCGGCATTAGCTATGACCGATACCTTCCCCCGCACCGTCCGCATACCGCCGCCGGAAACCGCCCAATGCGATTGCCGTTCCGCACCGCCGCCGTTATGTTTCCGTAAGACCCGCCATCCCCGCGGCGGAGGGACGCCGCAGGGCAGGCGGGCATTCTCTTCAAAAACCTCAATCCAGCTTCGCCACGGCGCAAGAACAGCAACGGGGCGTACCGCCCCGCATTATTTGGCATGTGGTACCTTCATACCAGGCTGTACTTGCGCCGTGCAATAGCTGATTTTAATTTATTCCTTAACTGATGACCGCTGACTGACATAGACCCCGTTTCCCTCTTTATATATACCTCTTTATATATATTTTTCTATATTCAATTTTTTGTCATAAAAGTCATAAAAAAAGAAAATAGAATAGTAATGATATGCTCTGATATATTTTGATATATTTTTCATGCTATTTTTAATGACAATGAAGCTCCGATTTTACCCATTATCATTGTCATTTCTGACAAGTCTTTTAGTCACAGGCGGAACGGAATTTTTTTTACAAGGGGAGCGTGCGTCCCCCAATTTTGCCATTTTTGGTAATGACGGATTTTTTATATGTCAAAAATTATTTTTCTGCGTATTTTACAGTTTTTTCCTGAATGTAAAGCAATAAAAAAGCATATAAACCATACTTCTGATATGCAAAAAACCTGGTCAATTCCGGCATAGTGTTTTCCTTTACGGCCCCCTACAGGGGCGCACGGGGGAACCCCAAAACTGAACGCTGGTATCATCTCCCTTTTCATGCAATACTTTTCCAATGAAATACCATTCGTACTTCTTGATAGCCCTACTATTCACCTCACTCGGTATTGGCTGTGCAAGCAGCCCCACAAAAACAAGCATTGTAGACCTTGGCATACATGATCCATCTGTACCGGAAGAACATACTTGCGTCCTTGTGATACCACGTAATGTGCGGATAAGATCATTTGATCGGGAAACTGTTGACTGGTTCAACCTTGCTTCAGACCGGCTTGCCAATAAAAAATGGTACGCAATCCGAATACCTTCCGGCACAAGGCATTTTACCTATGACATTTCTGATGGAGGGTATACCGAATCAGGTACAAGTGCATGGGAATTGGAATCGGGAATAACCTACTCCATAATCGGCAGTCTTAGCAGGGTTGTCTATGGAAACGCAGTGCTTATTATTTTTGATAAAGATTTGCATAAGGGAGCCAGAGAACTTACTGATAAAGAAAGACGTAATCTCGAAACGGAAATAATGGAAAGGCAAATCCAAAACCGCCAGGCCGAATAAAAGGCAGCCCCTTCACCCCAACGCCAACCCCGACCAAAACCGTGCCTCGGCGGTCCGGCACTGTTCAAACCCCATTTCCTTCAGCCGCATGGAAAAAAACCGCTCGCTTACGGCGTGCTCGTTGTTTTCGTCGCACCAGTCGGCGTATGCCTTGTATAGCTCCCTAATCCGGATAGTACGGTCTTTCTCCTCCGTGCAGCAGTCTTTCAGGAAATTGCCGATAACGTCCATTTCACCCCGGTACTCGTCCGTAGCATTGAGTATCGAGGCGGGGGCCTTGAGCCGTTCACGCTTCCAACGGTCAATCCCCTCCAAAAGCCAGTTCAAAATGCCGCTTGCCTCATTTTTCAGCTTCATTTCAAGGTGCTTGTCCTGTTTGTCTTCCTCAATGCGGGTGGTAAAAGGGATAAGCCGGATCCGCCGCCATATCCCGTAATCAGTCCCCTTAATCACCGGCTTATGGTTCGTGGCCATCCAAATCTTGAACGTCGGCGCAAAGTTAAAATATTCGCCGTACAGAAAACGCGCCGTCATCTTGTCGTTTCCAGTAATCTTCTTGATAATCGGTTCCGACAGCCGCCGCCCCTGCTCCGCCTCGGTAGTGGTAACAAACCGCGTTCCCCGCAGCCGCGCAATATCGTTGGTATTCTGGTCCCCCGACTTCTTCATAAACGTTTCCGTCTGGGTCGCAATGGAGTAATCGCCCAAAATATACATCAGCGTATTAAGAAACGTTGTTTTTCCGTTAGCCCCGCTGCCGTAGAGGATAAACATAACCTGTTCGGAATTATCCCCGGTCATGGCCCAGCCCGCCGCGGTTTGCAGAAACGCGATAATGTCGCTCTTGTAATCCATAATCTCGCGGATAAACCCCTTCCACAACGGGCAGTCGGCGGCAGGGTCATAGTCCACGTTGGCAAGTTTGGTAATCATATCCTCCTGCCGGTGTTCCCGAAATTCCCCGGTTTGAATATCAATCGTGCCGTTGCGGACGTTCAGCAGCCAGGGGCTGCTGTCAAGGCTGTCGCTGCGGATATGCAGTTCCTTGATGTATTGCGCCGTTCTGACCATCGCTTCACGCCGCCTCATGCTTTCGCTGATTTTTGCGAAGTTTTCAATCTCGTTCCGTTCCCGGTAGTCATACGTTTTGGACAGTTCGTCATAGATATTCCGCACCGTATCAAGACCCTTTTCATGTATCAACGCGCCGCCCTCGTCGGTTTCCCAATGCGTTCCGTTCCAGACCAGCCATTTCTTCCATGCCGGAAAATAGCGGATATCCCGCCCGTGCTCCCGAAACAGCCGTGTTGCATTGGTGGAATCCGTAAACTGGATATTACCGTTTTTCAGTTGATTTATCCTCAGAAATATACTCTCATCGCCAATTCGATTGTCCATAGATTTAAAACCCTCCCCCCTCAAGCGCCTTTGCAAACGCCTTGAAATGAAAACGCAGAATGTCGAATGCGTTTTCCCTGGTAACTTCCGGCAGTTCTTTCTGGAACCGCACATACATTTCATACAGCAAAGTCAGCGACCCCGGCTTTCGCAAATACTCCTTATTCTGAAAAAACGCACAGGCCCTGTACTCTTCGTCGGGCATATCCAGTTTTTTTGCCCTATACCAGAGCAGCAGCGTACCAGCCCAATCAATTTCATGCTCCGCAAATTCCTCAAGAATTTTCTGCTGCTTGCGAACATTATATGCATACCGTTCCTCCTGCGTTCTTCTTCTCATTTTCCTTGGTCCCAGATATGCACCTTAGCCGCTTCCCCCGCCGCCGACCTGCCATCGGCAAAGACAACGAACGCCCAAAACGCCCACCAGCCCGAAACGTCAATCTCCCCCTCGATACATTCATGGAAAATAACGCCATTTTCCGTATCTGAAACAGCCGCCGCAAATTCCCCTGTTTTTCCGTCAGGCTTGCGGTATCTAATAGCCGCCGACAATACCCCCTCCAAATCGACAAATGTTTTAAGCGTTATGCGTAAAGCCGTCTGCCCCTTAAAAATCTTCCCCACAAATCATCCCCCCTGCTTCAGGCGGCACGGACGCCGCTGTAATAAGGTACCACTGGATTTTTTCAAAGAAAAAATCCAAGCTAAAAATCAGCATGGAAGCTGATTTTTAGCCATCATTCCTCATTGCTCACTACTTCTTTGTTAATTTATCTTGCTTTCAAGCCTTAGTTCCCGACATACCGCCGATTTAACTGCCAGCTCCTCCCTCGCTTTCAAAAACCGCCCCAAAAAATAATCCCGAACAAAAACTCCGGCAGCAATGCGGACAAACAAACCCAAACCCCGAAACGCCGTCCCTGCCGCATGGACCGTATCAATAACCTTGGCAAACAAAACCCACCCGATCTGCGCCCTGCCGTCAGCCTCCGCAGTATCGCTCAATCCCCTTGCATACTCCCCAATGTGCCGCAATGCGCCGCTATTATTGGCTTCCTCAGCCAGCGACCGGACAAACTCCACCGGAGAATAATTGCCGTCAATCCCTTTTGCCGTTTCCTGTAGTTTCAGAAAGAATGTTGTATACCGTGTAAACAGGGAATTAATCCCCGCCGTTTGCGTAGCCTTGCGGACATAGCTTGCCGTTAATTTCCGGCTGTCGGTCAGCTTTACCCCTTGCGTTATTGTCCGTACATAGTTTTGTGCAGACGAATAGGTAAAATACATCGAAAGCTTAAAATCATCGTACCAGTTGGCATTGTAAATCGGGTACGTTGCGGGAATGACGTTGTTGTCAAAGAAGAAGTCGTTGTAGCATTTGGCCCCATAATCAAAGCGGGGCAGCCAGATATATTCGGTAAAAATGCCGAACCAGACATACGAGCCGCTTGCGATACTCCCGTTGCTCTTGAACGAGCCGGTGCGCCACCCCGCAGGGCTGCCGCTTATTACCCGTAAATTTATTAAACTTTCATCAGCCGATTTCCTTGTCTGTGGCTTGTCTCCATTATCGGAATACAGCACCGGACGCCCCCCGCCATAATAATCGTCAGAATTGGTATAGATATGGGCAGTACACAGGCCGTTAATCGTTTCGGAAACCAAAAAGCGGTTGACCGGTATCTTTTCGTCAAAAGCCAGAACCTCAAATTCGTCTTCCTCCTGTTCCCAGATATACTGGCTGCCGACCGTAGAAGTCCCGATAGTCGGATCGACCACCACCGGATATTCCGCCTCGCCTAGCCACCATTCCGGAATGGTTATCTGCAGCACATTGCCGACGACCGCCAAATCCCCCCAGACCCGCCGCCCCCTCGCGTCGATAATTTCCGGCCTGTGGATATGGCACAATTTGCCAGTCCCTTCCCCCAGCAGCGTTTCCTTTTTATAGACCGCATACGACCCCTTCAAAAACGGATCCCGAACAAAATCCGGCTGCCGTAAAAAGTCGTAATGCTCCGCCCCATCCATCAAAAGCGAAATCACATTGGATTCCGGCTCCCGCTCAAGGATACAGTCATATTCAAACGCCGTATCGCCCAGGACGGTAAACCTGTGCGACCGCCGCCGCCCCTTATAGACAACCCTCCGCCCATCCCCCCTCAGCGAAAAGCCCTCGCCATCCACCGGAACAAACCGCAACGCCTTATTCCCATGCCAGCGCAACATCCCGAAATCAGGATTTTTCTCCCCAAGGTTAATCATCATTGGGAAATCGGACACCGATTGCCGAAATACCGCCCCGCCTCTTCCCCATTCCCTATTCCCCACTCCCTACTCCCTATTCACTGCCCGAGTATCGTAATTTCCCACAGCACCTGTAATGTATCGCTGCTGGTAACATTCACCGACGGCGAAATTTGCGCGTAAGCCAGACAGTCAGCCGAAGTTGTGTTACCATTCAGCAAACACGCCTCATTAATGCCGTTAGCGTTCAACGCCCCCGCCGCAAAAGTCGCCCGATACGAAAGCGTCGTATCCCCCGCGCTGCCCCAATTCGCGTTCCGCGACGGATACCCGCTATCCAGGGCTTTCATGCTTCCGGTAGCAGTATTGCACCTTGTATTATTTTTCGTGCTATTGCCCGTCCAGCCCGTCCCCACCTGGATATACCCCGCCGAACTCGAAACTTTCGTCCTTGTCGGCGCAGCCAGCAGAGCGTCCGCGATCAGCGCGTCCCCCTGCCGAGTAACGATATTATGCCTTCGATATTCCATCAGCCGCCCCTGCAATTTGAACAGCCTCCCGAACCACCCCGGCCCACGCCGTTTCACATTCCCATCCCGATCCAAAACCCGAACTGTTACCATCCCCTTAGCTCTTATCTTATCCCTCATATTTCCTTCCCTTCCGGCATGGAAGCCGGTGTTATAATGCTTTAGCTGGAGTTTGCTACGCAAACTCCGATCTGAAAAATCAGCATGGACGCTGATTTTTCAGACAGTTACCTGGTAATTGCCATCGTTCCGCCAATGCCAGCAGCAAGGCCACATAAAATCCCAGCTAAAGCCGCAATAACCGCATTCTTCCTTCCCGCCTTTTTTGCCTCGGCAGCCGCCTGTTGCCGCAACTCCGCTTCCACCCGCCACCGTGCCGCTTCCCGCAACGCCGCCGCTTCCCGCTCCAATGCCGCCAGAGCCGCCGCCCGCGCCGCCTCCGCAGCCGCAATTTCAATCGCCTCATGCGCCGCCTCGGAAATATCGTCAATCAGCGTATCGATTTCTAAGTCGCTGTACCGCCTCATCCCGCTTTCGGTCAAATTCGGCTCCGGCGCCGTCAGCGGCTCGGCGAACACCGGTATCTTCAAGAAACTCAAGAGGATCACGATTGATAACATCTTCCCGCAGCAATTCAATTTCAACCTGTTTTTCCGCATATTCGATTAACTCCCTATCCAATTTGTGGCGGTTCAACAAACCCGCCATTATCCCGACAGCAACAACCCCAAAACAAAACCCCAGAATAATCCCCTTAGCAAAATCAGTCAGATTTTTCATCTTTCCACCTCGATACAATCTTCAGGCCCATAATGCCGAACAGCACTACTACCACCACGCTGAACCAAATCCAGTCACGGATTAACCCTTTTGCCAAAAGCCATGTGGCGATATACAAACAAAACGGCTTAAACCCGATCAGCTTGGAAGGAAACGAAATACACCGCTTCCCCAAAATCACCCACAATTCCTTAACCGAATGTTCCCAAGTCGGCCTATCCGAAATTTGAATACCGTCAGTACTACTCATTCGCTAAAACCTTCAAAATTTTCACACACAGGTTTCGCAAGCCAGTACGCCTCCTCATGCTGCTCATCTTTATTGCGAACAGCACAGAAACAAAGCCTGTCATTTTCAGTTGACTTCGCCGAAACCTTACAATGCAAACACTCAACACACGTTTTCACTTTTATTCTCCTTGCTTTAGGCGGCATGGAAGCCGCTGTTACAATGGTATCGCTGGATTTTTTCAAAGAAAAAATCCAAGCTAAAAATCAGCAAGGAAGCTGATTTTTAGCCCCCATCTTGTTGCTTACCTCGCATTTTAATTCATCAAACAAAGCAGGGTTTTTCACCCAGGGCAAAGGACAATCCTTCCAGCCAACAACTTTTTGGTGGTGGCCAATATCCTCGGTATTCAGATGGTTTTCTTCCAGCAGTTTCGCAGCCAGTTCAACAGCCGCAGCAACCGTTTCCGGCGTAAAATTGCCGTTTTTGTCTATGCACAACTCAACCCCGATAGTGCAGTTGTTGGGGCTGTTCTTCGTAGGGTCCGAAACAAAATGCCCGAATTTCCCCCTCGCCCAATCCGTGTAAATTCTTCCGGTTGCCGGATCAATCTCAGACGACCCGCAATGGTACGCAACCTCATTATCCGGCACCGCATGATACATAACGCCGTCCAGGTCTATAATGTAATGGGCGCTGGAAAAGTGCCTATCCCTTGGACAGTCCCTCTCAAAGAAACCCCACGTTGCAGCCGCCCTCTGCCCCGGTATCCCGACATAATGCAGGATAACCGCCCGACACTCAGCAAGCCGCCGCCCCGAACGGCTATAAGCATTCACCGTTAAAAACTTTTCAATAATATTCACTATTTACTTCCGGTTTTAAAGAAATTAACGATAATACTGATAACCAGAGCCGCAGAAGAAATCAGCATACTTAAAATCGACATATGCTCCTTGCTATGTTCCGTATCCGATTTCTCCAGTTTTTCGACACGCCCGATAACGTGTTCCTTGAATTCGTGCATTTTCCCCTTCAGCTCCCGCATTTCCGCCAGAACCTCAACAATCAAATCCCTGTCCTCATTCCTCATTGTTTTTTCCCCCAATTTCTGTGATACGGAATGAAGCAATGAAGGCTCTATCCCGCTTGTATCTCAACGAAAACGCATTTATCGTCCCCGCTAATTCCTCATTCCTCATTTGTAATTTGACACTTGCACCAACCCTCGCATGAAACAACGCCCGATGAGTTTTAACTGTAAATTCCCGTCGCTGTTGCAACCGTTCCGCCAGTTCACGGATAACCCAATCTTCGTAATGGGGTGTACCTTCAATTTCAAAATCAGAGAAAAAAGAGCCTGTAACATTCAAAGCCGCAGTTCCGTATGTTGCCGCCGCTTCGCTGTCCGTCATAAAACAGGAACGGTTAAGGTCAAGCACAATCGGTCTGCCAAAAATGCAAGCCTTATATAAATCGCCGTCATTATCTTTATGAAGGGTTAATACCGCTCTGTCATGGTTAGTAGTAATGTCATAATGGGAATAGGAGAAAGCCCCGCCGTCATATTCAAGCCGATTTTCCGCTTCCTCTTTCGTGTCTATCTGGTCAGCAAAGACTACATTACGTTCCTTGCCGTCAGTGTTGATAACTTTATATTTTGCTTCATACTTTCCCGCTTCAATTTCACGGATAAGCGGATATTTGAAAGGATAATGCGGTTGTAAAAACTCATCGTATATTAAAGGGTGTTCGTCATAACGCCATATCTCTTGTTTCTCCAATGAAACAGGCATATTGACTTTGAGCCTTACCGAATTGCGGTACAGTTCCGCCCTTGACGTTATCCGTAAATAAAATATATTTTCTCCAGTGAAGGTATAAGAGTATTCATTATCCGTAATTGGTTCGGACTGGTAAGGAGAATGGGCAAACACCAGCGGTTTTTCGACAGGGCATTCCAAATGGCAACGGTAGGCGGTTGCAAGGCTAGAAAGTTCCGCCCAAATGTTTCTACGCAAGCGGACAAAGGGGAGTGTTACCGGAATGGTGGAGCAGTCAATATCAGAAACCGAAAGCCCCGCACGTTGGGCTATACCGTGAACAAGTGATTTTTCAGGTTGCGTTTTATCGCACACTACCGAATAGGTGAACACCGCAGGGGAAGTCCAATCTCTTGCCTCGTCAGTTTTCCGTAATTTCGCCGACAAGTCCCGCAGTACGATATACGCAAATCGTTTTCGCCCTTCTCCGTAAATATCCTGTATGCCCTTATCATCAATGTAAAAAGTAAACCGATGAAAATAAGACAAACCTTCACCAAGCGAAAAAGAAACCTTTACTTGAGAGCCAGCCCCTACGCTTGAATAAGCGTAAATGCCAATCGTATTATCAAGTAATAATTCACCTCTTGCGGTAGTACCACCCGCAACTTCCTTTAATCCGTAAAAGTTTGCCTCGATTATGTCCTTCTCAAATACGCTTTCTAAATGTGTACCCAAATCAAATTCAATTTTCAAACGGACAGGCTTATCGGCGGCGATTATCGCTTCTTGTAGGGCATTGTCCACATTGTAAAATTTCATGCTATCGCCTCGCCGGAAGAAGTAAAAACTTCTGTTGAGACAGTACCCGCCACATAGTACCGAAGCGGAGCAATAACCGCCCCGCTTGTGTTTACTTCCGTTTCATCACTAATAAGAACCAGCCGCTTGATTGTTATGCGAAAAGTGCCGTAATATCGGTATTCGTATTTTTCCCGCAGTAGTTGAGCCGTAAAGGAAATTTCATCAATAATCGCCGGAATATCGGAGCCTTGCTGTAATGCTCTTTTTATCCAAAGTTCGGTTTTAGTACCGCCCTGCTTTTTCGACATAAGGGTAACGCCGTAGATATTTTGATATTCCTGTCCGTTTATCTTGTAAGTTACACTATCGCCCTTAAAGCGTTCTCCGCTTTCACGTTCAAAGGTATCTGTATAGGGATATACTCTCGGCGGACATTCCCCGCAAATCTCAAGTTTAAGTTTGATTGCTTCTTCACGCATTACCCGCAGTTCAAAGCCCAGGACACGGCAGCCCTCATACAGTAAGCGTTCCCCGCCACGGTCTTGTATCAAATCAAAATGCTCTGTATCTTCCGTAGGCAAAAGGTCTAAAAAGTGCTTGTATAAATCTTTCGTTTCGGAAACAAACGCAGGGCTGCCAGCCGACCCCATAGCAAGGTAAAGCAACAGCGGAGCCGTCCCGATGGTCAGCGGAGTAACCACGCACCCGCAAACGCCGCCGCTTTTCCGTATACCACGGCATACACCGTCCCCTTCAATACTTGCTTCCTCTTGCAAAAATGACACCGCTTCCCGCAGGGTTTCATCGGCGTATGGTATATCCGTTTCCCGATGTTGGGTTTTTACCACGATGGAACAATCGCCGCCCTGTACCTTCATTAGTTCATTTCCTCAACAGTTATACGCAATGTCAAAACCATTTCCCAACCTACACCGCAGTTTTGCTTTTTCGGCTGGATATACTTTATTCCGGTTATTTCCGCCCTGTCGGCAATTCCGCCCAGGGTAACATCTTCGCCTAACGCTTTTCTGAAAGCATGGGCATAACCATAGCAGTACATTTCTCCGTCAGGGTGTTCCTGTAATGAAAAACTGATTGTAAGTGAATAAGCGTCAAGCCGGATAATCCGTTCTTTTTCCGTCCGTTCACAACTTGCCAGAGTAACAACAGGGGTAGTTGCGTACCCGCTCCCGATATTCCCGAACTCAACAACCGGAACAAGAAATTCCCAACCTTCCAAAATCTCATTGACCCGCCCTGTCAAAAGTTTTCGTACAGCGGAAACAATCTGTTGTTCAATAAAATCTTTCATATCGTTTTCCTTCTGTACGGTTCTAAAAGAGAACGAACATTTTCAGGCATGGACATTTCAAAATGCTCTCCCTCTTTGCCAGCCCCTCTAATGTTTCCGGTCATACCGATACGCCGCCCACGGTATCGGTTCATGTTCCAACTCGCAAATTCCATACAAGCCGCTGCTAAATCAGGCGGAACAGACCCGCTGCCATAGCCAGCCCAATACACCGCCTTGATAGCGGATAATCCCCGGTATCGTTGCAGGGCAGGAGAAAGAGATAGGCTGAAAGGTAAATCATCATCAGTGCCACAGTCAGGAATAGTGTTGTAAAAATCAGGTTCCAGAATTTCGCCCTTGCCGTACAGGTAGACCGCTAAAACTTTACTTATAGGATATTCCCGCAGGGGCAGAACCAAATCTCCGGTATATTCAAGACGTTCAAAATGCTTTTTCCGCAGAAGTCGCCGCTTGCAGTATTGCTCAATGCTCAAAGTAGACGTTACAAGGCAAAACCGGGCTATTTTATCTTCCCGGTCGTCTATACCCAAAACCGCCTTAAAGTCAGCCAGAGGAATCAAAGTATGCAAATTTCCGCTATCCATAAGGAAAGCGTAGAATGGGAATGAGTATCAGTAACCTAAGGAAAAGTTCAAATTTTCAGGAATTTGACAATTTGAAATCGCAGGGCAGGAATGGCATTAATTTTTTTAAATAACCCTACGATACCTCTTTATTTTTTATGGAAAACAATAGCAGCCGATGAAACCAGTAAGAGGCATTTTTTATCAGCACTCAAAAAAAACATGGCATTCATTTCCGTACCGATTACTGAAGCACCATCACTATGATCGATAAATGTCAATAAAATATTATAGCCTCTGGGATAAATTTTTTTAGTCTCAGAATCATCATTATTTATTAGTATCATGTGGGATTTTACGAACCCGAGCCGTCCACTGGCGGCGAAGTGCATACAGTCCTGTGTTATGTGCAGTGGTGGCGCACACTATTTTTGATTCATAAATTTTCTATATATTAGTTTTTTATTTGCAACATCATATATTTCCATTATAGGTCCATCATTAAGATTATTTTCACTAATGTATTTCCCTATTATTGGGTATACTTTTATCATACCCATCATTATTGAAAAAAATCCTTTATAAGGAAATTCAACTACAAGACAATCTTCTTGTGGTAATATTTTTACTTGATATTTTTCTTTTAGTTTATCAATTGTACTCTGATCAGAATTTTCAAGTACACATCCAACTTCTGACCTTAATTTACTTTGTTCAACATTCTTTGGATTGTCATAATATATGCCAAAACCTTTAGTTGTTTCTATTTTCTCATTATTCAAAAGTTCATAATATATTTTATTTGAAACTTTTGCCGCTTGATTATATGCTCCAATGACATTTTCATAGATTAAAATCTCTCCACCTGTATTTATAGTCTGGAGATTTATTTTATTAAATCCTCCGAAAAACCCAAATACTGCTGTTATAAGCCCCAAAAATATAAAAACTATAATGATTACCATTGTATGTTTCCTCCCAAATATCAATTTTTTATCCACCTTTAGTTATTTTCTACAGCTTATCAAAATTTAAAAATAAGTTCAAGTTCCTTTTCCAAAAATTTTTAAAATAATTTTCCAATCAATCTAGCCACCATTTCGCATAACGTCCCGGCTGTAAACGAAGGTTTTTTGTGCCCGATGAGGAAAATGCGTAGCATTTTACGGGCACAAAAAACTTTGGCGGAGAGAAAATC